>WNGL01013539.1_pt1 | contig 14643 bp, 16 predicted proteins | sample 5400591 | NCBI WGS metagenome assembly WNGL01 (sample SAMN13153377, study PRJNA577476) | soil metagenome | isolation source: 80 cm soil or saprolite under Garry oak tree replicate 1 | place: USA:California | collected 2016-06-15
CGCAAGCAGAACCGGCGCAAGGAAACGGCGGTGATTCGGCCGCGTTAACGATCCGTTAATACTCCTGGGAGTTACAATCGCGGCGTGGGCAGCGGGCCTACGTCGAGCGCCGCCGGCCGCGATTGGAAAGCGGCAACACCACGGCGGGAGAATTCACAATAGTTGACGCGTAGCGCCCGATTGTCGCCAAAAACGATTTGTACCCGCCCCTCGCGCGAAACATCGGGGGAACACGATGCAAACAAAGCGAACTTACCAGGTGCAACATTGGCCCGACGGCCAATGGAATCCCGAGCACAACTGGCGCAAGATCGAAGCCGCCAGCGAAAAAGAGGCAGCGGAGAAGGTGTGCGGTCTTGCACTGACCGAGCACGGGACGCTCGCACAGCTTCGCGCCCGCGTCCTCGCATTCGGCGATCTCAAGCAGCGCAGCGCCACGTCGTTTTATATCGTGGAGTAGGTCACGCGCGCTTACCCACGATCGCTCGTCGTCCCATCCTCCCATCACCCATCGCTTGATGACGTGACCGCCGCCGGCGGTCTGTCGCGTTGCAAGCCCTGGGTCGGCGAGCGTATCCCTGTCCCCTCGGCAGGGGCATAGCGCGCATCGCTTTTGCGTATACGCGCGTTGCGCCAACCGCGCGGCCTTCGCGACGCGTTCCGCATGGCGAAACGCGTGCGCTGCGGCGGAGGGGCGAGCGTTGCGCACCTGCCCGTTATCCCGTAATGACAGCGCACGGTTCCATCACAGCTCGCTTGCAACAAACGGGCGGCACGGATCGCGCAAGCCGCAACCGGTTCGAAGGGAGGCCCGCAATGACGGGCATGTACGATCAGGTACGGCCGGGCATTGGTCACAACCAGCCCGACGAATATGCCGAGGAGAAGAAGCACGAGAAGTGGGAGCGCTGGGCCAAGAAGCGCACCTTCGTGCGCGCGCTGGAAGGCACCTACAGTCACCTCTACAAGGCGTTGCTCGAGGAGAAGCGGGTCTATCCGTCCCGCGACGTGCCGTGGAAGGGCGGCCCCGGCCAATTTGGCAAGAGCGTGATCAGCCCACAAGCGACCAGCATCATCCAGTCGATGGAATCGCATATCGAGGCCTACGCGCCCGGGGCCTACGGCCAGAAGCACGGCCACCTCAACAGCGCGGTGTTCTACGTGCTCAAGGGTCGCGGCCATGACGTGCACGATGGCCGGCACATCCCCTGGAAAGCCGGCGACGTGATGATCGTCGAGAACGGTTGCGTCCATCAGCACTTCAACGACGATCCCGAGAACGAAGCAATTCTCCTGGTGTTCAAAGCCAAGCCGCTGTTCCTGTTCATGCACCTCCTGTTCCAGAAGATCGTGGAATGGCCGCCCGACAAATTGCCGCCCGGCCAGGACTCCTACAAACCACCGGCCGACATTTGAGGAGCGCGAGCGATGCCTTTCGAGGACAAAGGTCCGGCGTTGTCGGGCTCCGCCACTTGCAGCTTCCACGCCGACGACGTCGCGGCCTCGCAGAATTTCCGCGAGCAGTATGAAACGCGGACCAACGTCGTCAAAGCGGAAGACATGCCGTGGGAGCGTTCCGCCGACGGCTTGATCAAGCATCTCGTGCACCATCGCCTGAACACGCGCGAATGCTGCGTCGAGGCCTATATGCAGTTCCTCAAGGCCGGCGAGCGCTCCGGCAAGCACCGCCACATGTGGGAGGAGGTCATCTTCGTGGTCGAAGGCTCCGGCTACGACCTGCATTGGGACATGAAGTTCGACTGCCTCGATGCCTTCAAATGGGAATGGGCCGAGGTGCCGAAGAAGTTCGAGTGGACAGAGGGCGACTACATCTACATCCCGCCCTTCACCACCCATCAGCACTTCGCGACCGCAGAGGCGCGGCTCATCATGATGAGCAACCGGATGGTCAAGGAGATGGGCTACGACTGGTTCGATCAGGTGGAGAACGCGCCGGGATTCGAACCCGGCCAAAAGTCGCAGCGGTGACGTCCGAGGAGTTGCTCGATGGGTGTTGGCACTTGGACCCGGCGCGCCGCGGCCGCGGTCCTCACATTTGCGCCGCTGCCGCTCGCGCAGCCGACGGCACATGCGCAGTCCCCGGCGGAATTCTACAGGGGGCGGAACGTCGAGCTCTACATCGGATACAGCGTTGGCGGCGCCTACGATCTCTATGCGCGCGTGCTGGCCCGTCACCTCGGCAAGCACATCCCAGGCAGCCCGACCATCGTCCCCAAGAACATGGAAGGGGCCGGAAGCCTTCGCCTCGCCAACTGGCTCTACAATGTCGGTGCGAAGGACGGCACCGTGCTCGCCACCATCGGCCGCGGCACCGCGTTCGATCCGTTGCTCGGTTCCAAGGGTGAGCAGTTTCGGGCCGACAAGTTCACCTGGATCGGCAGCGCCAACAACGAGGTCAGCGTGTGCGTCGCCTGGAAGACGAGCGGCGTCACCGGGTTCGAAGATACGCTGAGCAAGGAGCTCATCGTCGGCGGGACCGGCCAGGCGGCCGACACCGATCAGTTTCCGCGCATTCTCAACGGCGTGCTCGGCACCAAGTTCAAAATCGTCACCGGCTATCCCGGCGGCAACGATGTCACGCTTGCCATGGAACGGGGCGAGGTGAAGGGGCGTTGCGGCTGGTCGTGGTCGAGCGTGCTCTCGACGCACAAGCGCTGGATCGAGGACAAGTCGATCACCGTTCTGGTGCAATTGTCGCTCAACAAGCACCCCGATTTGCCCGACGTTCCGCTCGTCATGGATTTCGCCAAGACCGAGGACCAGCAGCAGATGTTCAAGCTGATCTTCGCACGTCAGGTGATGGGCCGGCCTTATCTCGCGCCGCCCGACGTGCCGAAGGACCGCGCCGAGGCGCTGCGCAAAGCCTTCATGGACACGATGAAGGATGACGAATTTCGTGCCGACGCCGAGAAGTCGCAGCTGGAGATCACCCCGGTCGACGGCGCGGAGGTGGAGAAGCTGGTGAGGGAGCTGTATCAGACACCCAAGCCGCTCGCCGATAAGGCAGCGCAATTCATCCGGCACTAGGTTGCGCGCGATTCGCAATGAACGTGATTGGTTCGGCGTCGCTTTAAGGTCCTCGCAATTGCGTGAACCGATGGGCACAATGCGGCATGAATGATCGCAAGAGCGCGCCGATGCAGGACCAGGCCGGGCGAGGCCAAGCCGCGAAGGAGAACTATCGCGGCTGGCAGTCCGATGTGATCGTCGACCTGATCAAACGCTACGGCTTTCCCCACATCACGCTCAATCCCGGCGCAAGCTTTCGCGGCCTGCACGATTCGCTGGTCAACTACGGCGGTAACGAGCCGCCGATGATGCTGTGCCAGCACGAAGAGATCGCGGTGCAGATCGCGCACGGCTATGCCAAGGCGACCGGCAAGCCGATGGCGGTGATCCTGCACGATCTCGTCGGGCTCCTGCACGCCTGCATGGCGATCTACTACGCCTACATCGACCGGGTGCCGATCTTCATCATCGGTGCGACCGGCCCCATGGATGAAGGCAAGCGCCGCCCGCACATCGACTGGACGCATTCGGCGCTCGTTCAGGGCAACGCCGTGCGCGACTACGTCAAATGGGATTACCAGCCGACCTCGATCGAGGGCGTGCCGGAAAGCTTCGCACGCGCCTATTCGATCATGACCACCGAGCCGCAGGGCCCGGTCTATATGTGCTACGACGCCGCGCTCCAGGAGGAGCCGCTGGCCCGCAAGGTGCCGTTGCCTCCCGCCGGCGCGGCTGCGACGCCCGCGGCGATGGCGCCCGATCCCAAGGCGATCGAGGCGATCGCGGACAAGCTCATCAAGGCCGAGCATCCCCTGCTGCTCGCGGAATATGCCGGGCGTCGTGCGGGCGGCTTCGAACGCATGGTGGAGTTGGCCGAGACCGCCGGCGCAGCGGTATGGGACGTCAACAACGCGCTCAATTTTCCCAACAAACACCCGCTGTGCCTGAGCATGGACCAGGCGTCGCTTCGGCGCACCGATCTGGTCGTGGGCCTCGACGTGAACGACTGGGAGAAGCAGCTCACCGAGCTCAACAGCGCCATGCGCACGCGCGAGCAGCTCACGCCGCCGTCATGCGATTTCGTCGAGATCGGCTTCGGCGAGATCAATATCAGCAAATGGGCCTTCGACTATTGCCGCATGCAACCCTGCTCGATCCGGGCGCTGGGCGACACCGCGCTCGGAATTCCGGCGCTCACCCGCATCTGCAAGGAGCGCATCGCGGGCGACGCCAAGCTTAAGTCCCGCGTCGCCGAGCGCCGCGCCGCGATCGGCAAGCGCCACGACGAGGTCTGGGCAAAGTGGCAGGAGGAGGCGCATCAGAATTGGGACGCCTCGCCCATTACCTTCTCTCGGCTCGCGCTCGAGGTCTGGGAGGTGATCAAGAACGAGGACTGGGTGCTGAGCGCGAACACGCTCAAGCAGCAGGTGCGCAAGCTGTGGGATTTCGACAGGCCCTACCGCCATCCCGGCGTCGAGCTCGGCACCTCGACCCAGATCGGCATCTCGCTCGGCGTGGCGCTTGCGCACAAGGGCACGGGGCGCGTCGTGATCGACATCCAGCCCGACGGCGATCTGATGTTCGACGCCGGCGCGCTCTGGGTTGCCGCGAAATATGAAATCCCGATGCTGGTCGTGATGCACAACAATCGCGCCTATTACAACGACTGGGAGCACCAGATCCGCATGGCCAAGCTGCGCGGGACCGACGAAGCCAAGGCCCATATCGGCATGGACTTGTTCGCTCCGGAGCCGGACTTCGCCGCCCTCGCTCGCGCCATGGGCTGCTACGGCGAGGGACCAATCGACAAGCCGCAGGACATTCGTCCCGTGCTGCTGCGCGCACTCGCCGAGGTCAAGAAGGGGCGGCTCGCGCTGGTGGACACCATCACGCAGCACAGGTGATTGGCCCATCTCCCTCTAAGGCGGGACGAGGGAAGAACGTCAGGCCGGCTCCAAGCCCTTCTGTTTGAGCAAGCGCGGCGACTCGGCCGCCACGAATTTCAACAGCGCCGCGGCCACATCCGGCTCCTTCGCCGCCGTGAGCACGCCGGCCGAGAAGGTCGTGATCTTCTGCAGCGCGTCCGGCAGCGGGCCGACAATCTCGACGCCGGCGACCGGGAGAAGCTCGCTGATCTGCTGGATGCCGATCTCGGCGTCGCCCTTGGCGACCACCTCGCCGACCGGCGTTCCGGGATCCGGGATCACGATCTTCGCCTTCATCGCGTCGGCAATGCCGAGACGCGACAGCACGGTGGGAAAATAGATGCCGCTCATGCCGGTCTTGGAGTGGGCGACCGACTTGGCCGCAATGAGCGCGCGTTTCAACGCCTCGGGCGAACCGATGTCGGGCCGCTTCGCGCCCTTGCGCACAGCGACGCCAATGCCGGAGCGGGCGAGATCGAGTCGTCGATCGCCTCGGCGGTCAGGATGGCAAGGTCGCCGCCGGCGCCGCCTTCGAGCTCCTTCATCAGACCGTTCGTGGAGCCCCAGGTGATCGAGATTTTCGTACCGCTGGTGCGCTCGAACGCGGGTACGAGGTCGAGCATGACCGACTTGACGCCGTTGGTGCAGATAATTTTCATTGCGGCGATCCTTTCAGGTTTCCCAAATCATTCCGCGTTGACGCCGGGTGGGTGAAGATGCCACTTCTATGGCCCGAGCGGGAGAGCCAAACCCCGTCGACCGGACGGCGGCGTGCGTCAAGAGGATGCGACCATGGACAGCGAAAGCGCACGCATGAGCTCCGCCGCGGAGGCGCGGTTCCGGATCGATTATCCCAATTCCAAGCCGCGCGTGGTCAAGGTGGTCGCGCTCGATGAAGCGAGCGAATGCGTGGTCAAACGCGTGGCGCAGCAGGGATGGCAGCGCGCGACGTTCTTCACCTCGATCAAGTTCGAGGGCGCACCACGCGGCGGCGAGAGCTGGTCGATGCAGGCTTGGCTCAGCGATCTCGCCGGCCGCACCAAGGCGCTGGTCGAGGAGGTGGCGGCCGCCGATCTCGTGGTGATGGTATCAAGCGCCGGCACCAGCGCGCAGGCCGCCGCCGTGATCGGCGAAGCTTGCGCCGTGCGCAAGGTGATGACCATGGCGCTCATCATCGGCAGCGAGCAGCGATCGAACGAAGAGCTGTCGAAAACGCTGGCGACGCTACGCCCCTATGCATCGATGCTCGTCATAGCCAGCGGCGACGAATACATCGAGGAGATGCTGGCGGCGTTGAGGGCGTAGATCGAGAGCGCATGACCGCGCCAAAGCGAGCCACGCAGGCTATGCTTGCGTCCCGCCCCGATAGCCGAGCCGCATCGAGACCAAATCCGCCGTTGCGATCACGTGCGGCATGACGGCCGCGATCGATTTTTTCGACAGCCGCGTCTGCGGTCCGGCGATGCCCACCGCCGCGACCACGTCGCCGCTGTCGTCGCGAATGGGCGCGGCGATGCACACCATGCCGATCTCGCTCTCCTCGTCCTCGATGGCGCAGCCGCGCTGGCGTGTGGCGCCGAGCGCTTTGACGAATTTCTCCGCGCTGGTGATGGTCTTCGGCGTGCGCGGCTTGAGGCCAGCCTCGATCACGCGATCGACCACGTCATTCGGCTGAAAGGCGAGGATCGCCTGTCCTTCGGCCGTGCAATAGGCGGGCTTGCGCACGCCGATATCGGAGCGCATGCGGATCGCATGGGTGCCCTCGAGATTGTAGACGTACATGATCTCGGTCTCGTCGAGGATCGCGAGATGCACGCTCTCGTTGATCTTCTCGCGCAGATCGTAGAGGTAGGGCCGCGCTTCGTTCGAGACGTTCATGCGCCGGCGCACCAGCGCGCCGAGCCGGAAAAGCGCGATCCCGAGCTGGTACTTGCCGTTCTCCCGGTTCTGCTCCAGCAAGCCCTCCGACACCAGCGTGACCGCGAGCCGATGGACGGTGCTCTTCGCCAGCCCGAGGCGCCGCGCAAGCGCGCTGATGCCGATTTCGACCTCGTCCTCCGAGAACGCCTTGAGCAGTCGAATCGCGGTCGCGACCGAGGACAGCCGCTCGCGCCGTCCGCGCCCGTCGGTCTTGCCGGCTGCTTTCTTTCTCGCCATCGGAGTAAGCGCCAAGGCGGAGGCCGTGCGCCTCGTTCCGCTCCATGGACCATTGTTCCGCAGCATCTAGGCGCAGTGTCGCGGACGTGTCAATAATTCGCGCAGCGCGCACAGAACGGAGTCGGCGCATGAATGCGGTGCGCAAGATCGTCGTTGTCGGCGGCGGCCCGGCGGGCGTCGCAGCGGCGCTGGCGGCCAAGCAGCAGGACGCCGCCGCCGAGGTCGTCTTGCTCAGCGACGAGCGGCAGGAGCCGTACGAGAAGCCGCCGCTGTCGAAGGCCGTGCTCATGGGAAAGGCGATGCCCCATGACGCCCCGATTGCCGGCCCGAAGGGCGTTTCCGGAAGCGGTGTGTGCCTCAAGCTCGGCGCGCCGGTGAAGGCGATCGATCGCAGCGCGCACGCGGTGATCACCGAAGCGGGCGAGCGCATCGGCTACGACGCGCTCGTGCTCGCCACCGGCTCGATCAATCGCGAGCTGCCGATGTTCCCGGCGGGGCGGAATGGCATTTATTATCTGCGCACCGAGGCGGAGGCGCGCGCGCTCAAGGCGCGTCTGCATCAAGGCGGATCGCTCCTCGTTATCGGCGGCGGGCTGATCGGGCTGGAAGTGGCGGCGTCCGCCGCGGAGCTCGGCGTCAAGACAGCCGTGGTCGAGATCGCGCCGCGCATCCTCGCGCGCGTCTGCAAGGCGGAGATCTCCGCGCTGATCCACGAGCGTCACCGCGCCCGCGGCGTCGATATCCGCGTCGGCACCACCGTGTCCGCTCCGCGCGAATTGCCTGACGGCCGGCTCGCGGTCGACACCGGGACCGGCGATACGATCGCAGCGGATATCATCGTGGTCGGGACCGGCGTCGCGCCCGACGATCGGCTGGCGAAGGCCGCGGGGCTCGCCACGCAAGACGGCATCATCGTCGACGACCATGCCCGCACCAGCGATGCGGCGATCTTCGCGGCCGGCGACTGCGCGCGCTTTCCCGGACCGCACGGACCGGTGCGGCTGGAGAACTGGCGCCATGCCCAGGAGCACGGCGCGATCGCTGGCCGCAATGCGGCCGGTGGCGATGTCGTCTACAAGGTCGCACCCTCGTTCTGGTCGGAGCAACACGACATGTATATTCAAGGCGTGGGTTGGCCGGTCGCGCATCCGAGCGCGCGCGTGCGCCGGCCGCTCGACGCACCTGCCGCGCTCATGTTCGAGCTCGACGGCGCTCGCCTCGCGCACGCGTTGGGCATCAATGCGCAGCGGGACATGGCGGTGGCGCGGCGGCTGATCGAGCGCGGAGTGCCGGTCGATGCCGGCGAGCTCGCCGATGCCGCCAAGCCGCTCGCTGCCATGCTCAAGGCGAAGGTATAGTCTCCATCGCAGGGCATGACGACGAGCATCTACGACGCACAGAGGACACCAATGACGACCGGGAAGAAGGAGCGCGTCGGCATCGTGGGCGTTGGGCGCATGGGGCTTGCGATGCTCAAGCATCTCGTCAAGCACGGCTACCAGGTGACCGCCTGTGATGTCGACGACAAACGACTGGCCGAGGCGCGCGATGCCGGCGCCGCCACCGCCAAGACTCCGGCCGAGGTCGCGCGCGCGGCCGATTTCGTGATCATCGGCGTCGGCTATGACGACGAAGTCAATCAAGTCGTGCTCGGGACGGAGGGGTTGCTCGCCAATCTTGCATCCGGCTCGATCATCGCGGTGTCCTCGACCGCCAAGCCCGACACCGTCAAGGCGCTCGATGAGCGCGCGCGGGCGGTGGGCGTCGCCATCCTCGATGCGCCGATCTGCCGTGGCCGCTTCGCCGCCGATGACGGAACGCTGCTCGCGCTCGTTGGCGGCAAACCCGACGTGGTCGAGCGCGGACGCGTGGTCTACGGCTGCTTTTGCTCCGACTATGCCCATCTCGGCGAGGTCGGCCACGGCCAAGTCGGCAAGACCATGAACAACCTGCTGCTCTGGATCAATGCCGTGGGCTTGCTGGAAGCGGGCCGGCTGGCCGAGACCACCGGGATCGATCTCGGCAAGCTGCGCGCGGCATTGCTGATGAGCTCAGGCGCCTCCGATGCGCTCAAGGAATGGGACAGGATCTCCTTCACCTGGGCGCTCAAGGATATGCAGATCGTCGCCGACCTGACCGACAAGGCCGGCCTGTCGCTGCCGATCACCGGCGCAATCAAGGAATTGGTCAAGGACGCGCGCCGCATCAAGGCGACGAATGCGCCGAAGTGGACGGGACCCAGGGATGGTCACGACAAATCCATCGCCGAGACGCCGCCGTCGACGAACAGATTGGCGCCGTAGACGAACGAGGAATCCTCGCTCGCCAGGAACAGCACCGCCTTGGCGGCCTCCAGCGGCTGGCCCGGCCGCTTGGCCATGTTCGGCACCGGTCGCGTGGGATCGAACTCGTCCTTGCCGACCGGCGAGCCGATCTTGTTCGGCACGATCGCGTTCACCCTGATTTTGTGCGGCGCAAGTTGCGCCGCCATGGCGCGCGTCAAATTCGCAACGCCGCCCTTCGCAGCCGAATAGGCGACGGCGCGGCTTCTGCCCATGAAGCCGGAGGTCGAGCCGATATTGACGATCCGCCCACCCGTGCCCTGCGCCGCCATCTGCTGGGCGACGTGCTTACCCATGAGGAACTGGCTCTTGAGCGTAACCGCCAGCACCCGGTCCCACTCCTCCTCGGTGATGTCGAAAATGTGCTTGTTGTCGGAGATCGCGACGTTGTTGACCAGAATATCGATGCGGCCGAAGCGGTCGACCACCGCCTTGACCACCGCGGCGACGTCGCTGCCCTTGGAGACGTCGGCGATGAACAGTTCGGCCTCGCCGCCCGCCCCCCTGATCGCGCCCACGACGCGCTCGCTCCGCGGCTTGTCGACGTCGACGATCGCAACCTTGGCGCCCTCGGCGGCGAACAGCTTGGCGATCTCCTCGCCGATATTGCGTCCGGCGCCAGTCACGATCGCAACCTGATCTTTGAGCTTCATCTGTCGGCCCATCGTCCCCGTCCTGCCGTCATTACATTTACCAAGGGAACGCGGCAACAAGGGCGGCCTCGCGGGGTTGCCGCGAACATGGTAGGAGAAATGCTCAGAACATGGATTTCGCCATGGCCGCGCCGCTCAAGACCGTGGAAGGCTCCAACATCGCCGCCCTGATGCACGAGATGGGCCGGCGGGCGAAAAGCGCCGCGCGCATGCTCGCGCTCGCGCCCACGGCGCAGAAGGACAGCGCGCTCGCGGTGATCGCCGCGGCGATCCGCGCGCGCCAGGCGGACATCCTCGCCGCCAATGCCAAGGATGTGGCCGAGGCGAAGGCCGCCGGCGCCACGGCGGCCTTCGTCGACCGCCTGGCGCTCGACGAACGGCGGATTACCGCCATGGCCGACGGCCTCGACGTCGTGCGCGCCCTCGCCGATCCGGTCGGCGCGGTCACGGAGCGCTGGACGCGGCCGAACGGCATGACCATCGAGCGCGTGCGCGTGCCGATCGGCGTCGTCGGCATCATCTACGAGAGCCGGCCGAACGTCACCGCCGATGCGGCCGCGCTGTGCCTCAAGGCCGGCAATGCCGCCATCCTGCGCGGCGGCTCGGAGAGTTACCGCTCGAACCAAGCGATTCACGCCGCGCTGCTCGAGGGGATGCGCAGGGCGTCGCTGCCCGAGGCTGCGATCGCCCTGGTGCCGACCCGCGAGCGCTCCGCCGTCGGGATGATGCTCGCGGGCCTCGACGGCGCGATCGACGTCATCGTCCCGCGCGGCGGCAAGAGCTTGGTCGCGCGCGTGCAGACGGAGGCGCGCGTGCCGGTGTTCGCGCATCTCGAGGGCATTTGCCACGTCTATGTGGACAGGGCGGCGAAGCTCGACATGGCGCGCACGATCCTGCTCAATGCCAAGATGCGGCGCACCGGCGTCTGCGGCGCAGCCGAGACGCTGCTCGTCGACCGCGCGGTCGCGTCGACGCACCTCAAGCCGCTCGTCACCATGCTGCTCGAAGCCGGTTGCGAGGTGCGCGGCGACGAGGCCACGCGCGCGGTCGATCGCCGCGTGAAGCCGGCGAGCGAGGAGGACTGGTCGACCGAATATCTCGACGCTGTCATCTCCGCCAAGGTGGTCGACGGTGTGGATGCCGCGATCGAGCATATCGAGCGCTTCGGCTCACACCACACGGACTCGATCGTGACGGAAGATCATGCGGCGGCGGAAAAATTCCTCAACGAGGTCGATTCCGCGATCGTGTTGCACAACGCCTCGACCCAATTCGCCGATGGCGGCGAGTTCGGCTTCGGCGCCGAGATCGGCATCGCCACCGGCCGCTTCCATGCGCGCGGGCCTGTGGGCGTCGAGCAGTTGACCAGCTTCAAGTATCGCGTGCGCGGCTCGGGGCAGATCAGACCGTGAAAACTCCGCTCGTGCAGGTGCGGCCCGCTCCCGAAAGGGAAGAGGGTAAAGCGGCCGCGGCACGCATCGTGCTCCCTCCCCATGCCCCGGGGATGCGCATCGGTTTATTCGGCGGCACGTTCGATCCGCCGCACGAGGCGCATCTCGGCGCCTGCTTGATCGCCATGAAGCGGCTCGATCTCGACCGGGTCTGGTGGCTGGTGACGCCGGGCAACCCGCTCAAAGACACCCGCGGGCTTGGCCCGCTCGCAGAGCGCATCATCACCACCAAGGCGCTCGTGCACCATCCGCGCATCGACATCAGCGGCTTGGAAGCGCAGATCGGCACGCGGTATACCTATCAGACCATCGCCTACTTGCGCCGCCACTGTCCCGGCGTGCGCTTCGTCTGGATCATGGGCGCGGACAATCTGCGCAGCTTCCACCGCTGGCAGAGGTGGCGTGGCATCGCCGCCATGGTGCCGATCGCGGTGGTCGACCGGCTCGGACCCAGCCTCTACGCCAGTGCCAGCCCCGCGGGCCAGGCGCTGGCGCGGGCGCGCATCCCCGAGGCGGCGGCGAAGTCTCTGCCCAACCGCAAGCCCCCGGCCTGGATTTACCTCCATGGCCTGAAGTCGCCGCTGTCGTCGACGGCGCTACGTGCCGCCCGTCATAAAGGTGATGCCAAAGCGCCACAGTATGGAGATTGTGGAACGGCGGCCGGTTGAAACCGTTAACCGGCCGTGCCTATCTTACGGTTGCCCTGCTTCGCGCGGGGCGGTGATGCAGCGAAAGGAAAGGAAGCCCTGCCAACACCCGTACTCTCTCGCGCTGGCGCTCATCGCGCCGCCGAACCCATCTCCAAGGTGCGACCTGACGCTGAGGAGATTCTTCGCCTGGTCCTCGCCCGCCTCGACGACATGAAGGCTGAGGACACCGTCACCATCGATCTCACCGGCAAATCGACGATCGCAGACACCATGGTTGTGACCTCCGGCAGGTCGAACCGCCATGTGGGCTCGGTCGCGGATCGCGTGCTGGAAGACCTCGCCACCGCCGGCCTGTCTGACGCGCGGGTGGAAGGCATGCCGCACTGCGACTGGGTGCTGATCGACGCCGGCGACGTCATCGTCCATGTCTTTCGGCCGGAAGTCCGCGCCTTCTACAATCTGGAGAAGATGTGGGCGCCGGTTCGACCGCATGGGCGGCGGGCAAGTTGAGCGCCGCTGACGCAATCCGTTAGCGGCTTGAGCCGGCGTGCGGTCCATGCGTATCGTCACGCATGCGCATCGTGGTCGCCGCCGTCGGCCGGTTGAAGCAAGGTCCAGAGCGCGAGCTTGCCGAGCGCTATCGCAAACGCGCGGCTGACGCCGGTCGCAGCGCCGGTTTGAGCGCCTTCGACATCGTCGAGATCAAGGAGAGCCGCGCCGGCGATGTCGCCCGGCGCAGGCTCGAAGAATCGATCGCCATCGCCAATATCGTGCCCGACCGCGCTGTCACGGTGATTTTGGATGAGCGCGGCGAGAACATGAGCAGCGCCGTGATCGCCGGCCGGCTGCAGGATTGGCAACGGCAGGACAAGCCCGCGGTCGTGTTCATCATCGGGGCTGCCGACGGGCTTGCGCCCGGCCTACGCGAAAAGGCGAACCTTGCCATTGCTTTCGGTGCGGCGACCTGGCCGCATCAGCTCATTCGGATCATGCTCCTGGAGCAGCTTTATCGCGCCGTTACCATCCTGGCCGGGCATCCCTATCATCGCGCGTGATCGACCCCTTCCGGCGTAAAAAAGAAAGAAAATCGAGCCGTTACGCGTCCGCCAATGGCGAAAGCCTTGCCCCTCGTCTTAATCCGGTGCCAATCATAGCTATGTATTCCGGTGGAACCGTTTTTGCACAGAACGAATTGATGCGCGTCGCCTTGCCCTCTCCGGTCAATCTCCGTTCGCTGATGCTGGCGGTGGTGGGAGTGTTGCCGCTCGGGCTCATCGCCGCGTCGGCCCAGGCGCCGCGCGCGCCCTCGCAAGCGCCCGCCGACACCCCACCCGCAAGTCTCGATGCTCTCAAAGCACGCGACCAGGAGTTGGAAGCGCTCCGCGCCGAGCAGCGCAGAACGCTCGAGAACGAGGCGCGGCTCAAGCGGGAGATCGAATCGATCGGCGACGACCGGCGCAAATTTAATCAGCAGATCATCGACACCGCGTCCCGCGTGGTGAGCGTGGAAGAGCGGATCGCCCAAACGCAGGAGCGCCTCGAACCGCTCGACGACCGGGAGCAGGCGTTGCGGGCCTCATTGGAACAGCGGCGCGGCATGATCGCGGAGGTGCTGGCGGCATTGCAGCGGATCGGCCGGCAGGCGCCGCCCGGCCTCTTGATCAGGGCCGAAGACGCGCTGCAATCGGTGCGCTCCGCGATGCTGCTGGGCGCGGTCCTGCCCGAGATGCGACAGCAAACCGAGGTGCTGGCGGCCGACCTCGCCGAGCTCGTGCGGCTGCGCCAGCAGATTGCCGCCGAGCGCGACCGTCTTGCCCGGGATCTGTTCGTGCTGGCGGACGAGCGCCAGCGTCTGTCCCTGTTCATCGACGAGCGTCAAAAACGCTCGGCGGAGGCGGAACAGGCCCTCAGCGATGAACGCCAACGCGCCGCGGAGCTGGCGCGTCAGGCGGAAAATCTCAATCAGCTGATCGTCAAGCTCGAACGGGGTCTCGACACTGCCTCCCGCGCCGCGCGGGCGGCGGCCCGCTCGAGCGAGGACGGGAAGGCCTCGAGCGGGAGGCCGGACCTTGCCGCGCTCAAGGATCCGGGGCGGCTGAGCCCGGCCATCGCCTTTGCTGCGGCCAAGGGAATGCTGCCGCTGCCGGTCAATGGCGCCCGAATCAGGGAATTTGGCGCCGCGGACGGCCTCGGTGGCACCGAAAAGGGCGTATCGATCGCCGCCCGCCCTGGGGGCCAAATCACGGCTCCGTGCGATGGATGGGTGGTTTACGCCGGCCCTTTCCGCAATTATGGCCAACTCTTGATCCTTAATGCCGGCGGCGGATATCATGTCTTGCTCGCTGGGATGGAACGGATATCCGTTGACTTGGGGCAGTTCGTGGTAACGGGCGAGCCCGTCGCAGTGATGGGCGGCGGAGCCCAGTCGGCCGTTG
>WNGL01005802.1_pt1 | contig 14634 bp, 12 predicted proteins | sample 5400591 | NCBI WGS metagenome assembly WNGL01 (sample SAMN13153377, study PRJNA577476) | soil metagenome | isolation source: 80 cm soil or saprolite under Garry oak tree replicate 1 | place: USA:California | collected 2016-06-15
GGTGTCACCGCCCCTCCCGGCAAACGAATGGGCCATGCCGGCGCGATCATCTCCGGCGGCAAGGGAACCGCGGCCGAAAAAGTGGCGGTTCTGGAAGAGTGCGGCATCAGCGTCGCCGCCAGCCCGGCCGAAATGGCGCAGGCACTGATGAAGGTTTATAAGCCGTAAACGACAGCAGACAGTGTTATTAAAAAAGGCGGCCTTTCGGTCGCCTTTTTTAATAACTATGCGGAAACAACCTCTCCCGCCCGTTTCCAGCGGCGGTGAACCCAGTACCAGTCAACCGGGTGGCGAGCAATATGATTTGCAATGATGCTTGAATATTTCTGCACGTTTTCTGTCATAGCCTGTTCGGAAGTATCGCCGGTAAACGAGATTTCAGGGTAAATATCGATAACATGCCGGTCTCCTTCACGATGTATGAACGCCGGAACAATCGCGGTCCCTGTTTTGCGCGCCAGAACAACCGGCGCCTTCGTAGCCCATGCCGTCCTGCCGAGAAAGTTTATCAGCTCGCCATCCTCCGGAAACGCCGCCTGGTCGACCAGAATGCCGATAGTTCCATTCTGGCGAATAACAGCTAGCATATTTCTGAAGGCATTTTTTTTGTATATGATCAGATTGTCATAACGAAGCCGTATTTTCTCGATCATGCTGTTGAGGTACGGATTATTCTGACGTTTGGCAACCACGGACATTTTTGAATTCAGGTGCCAGGATATTGCCAGTGCCGCCAGTTCCCAGTTTCCGCAGTGGCCCGTGAGAACCACGACCCCCTTGCCACGTGCTCTGGCGGCATCCAAATGCTCCCGCCCCCGCAATTCCACCCGTTCCAGCACATCTTTTCCCCGGCCGTGGTACAAACGGCAGACTTCAACAAGGGACATGCCCAGATGGCAAAACATCATGCGGGCCAATTCCTCGGGCGAAAGCACGGGTTGCGGCCAATCCGGAGCTTTCATCAGTGCCGGGAGCGCAAGCCGGATATTATCGACAGCAATCCGGCTACGCTTGCGAATCAGAATACAGCCCATCTTTCCAACCAGTCTTCCGACCGTACCGACATACGAAGCGGGAATAATGGCAAATGCAAGAGTGCCAAAGTAAAATAGCGCAGCTTGAATCAACCACAGTACTTTTTTCATATTTCGAAAATATCTCCTCTGACAGATTTATTGAACACGACACCATGCGGTTAGCGTCTCAACGAATACCAGCATGCCTCGAACGAAAACGTCACCTGTTTTTTCGTATCCGCGACATCCTTGCGCATCGTCAAGCCGCCTTTGAATGAACATTAGCTTACTAATATAAAATATAGAAACCTGTCATGTCAATATGCCGGCTGATTTTTCGTCGGCAAAAGAAAGGGGAAACGGCCTGCCGTTATCCCCTTTTCACCCTTACTGTTTTCAACACAGGCAGCCGATAATCTGTATCAACATGAGTCAACCAGACTCATTACGAATCCTGATTAGAATCAATCTCCCGCTATGGCGACAAATCTGCAAAATGGTCCCCTCTCCCTGAGGGAGAGGGCTAGGGTGAGGGGGCAGATCTGCATTCATACTGCCTCTGCCCCCCTCATCCGGCCTTCGGCCACCTTCTCCCTCAGGGAGAAGGGACTAGCGGGAGATAAGGCTAATCAGGTTACGTATCAATTTATTTCAACTGTTCCGCCAGCAATTCTGCCGTATGCCGGACCTTCACCGCCGCACCATCCTGATCCATCCCTCCCCTGATCTGCATCACGCAGCCGGGGCAGTCCATCGCGACAATTGGAGCGCCGGTGTCCCTGATGTTCTTCAGCTTGCGCTGCAGGATCGGGCCCGAGATTTCCGGCAGCTTGAGTGAATATGAACCACCCATGCCGCAGCAGCTGTCACACTCGAACATCTCGGCCAGTTCGTATCCCGCCTTCTGCAGCAGTTCCCGCGGCTGTTCCGACACCTTCAGCGTCCGCTTCAGATGACAGGAATCATGATAGGTGACCTTGCCGAGTTTCTGCCCCTCCTTCAGCGACAGCCGCCCCTCATCGACCAGCTTCTTGACCAGGGTGGAAAAATCGATCGTTTTACCGGCAAGTTCCTTAGCCTTCGGCATCCATTCGGTCTGGCCGATGCTTTCAAAGGTGCTGATAAATTCATGAGCCAGCGCCACGGTGCAGGTCGGACAGGCGGAGATCACATAGGTTGCATCGACACTCAGGAGCGCCTTGATGTTGTCGATCGCGTTCCTTTCAGCGACCTCATAGGCGCCGTTGTAACGGGCCGGGGCGCCGCAGCAGGTCTGTTCTTCAGGGAATACGACCTCGATCCCCGCCTTGTTCAGAATCTTTACGAGCGACTCTCCCATTTCCGGATAGGCAAAGTCGATCAGGCAGCCGGCATAGAAAACCGCCTTCTCCCCCTTCATCTCCCTATCCTTCGGCTGCTTGATCTTTTTGAAGCGATCCCTGAACGGTACATCCGCAATGGCAGGCAGACTGCGGCCATCGGTCAGGTCGGCCAGAAACAGCGGCAGGTGACGGATAAAATTACCGGATGCAAACGGTTTCCCCGCGATCGAAGCGGCCCGCAGCATGCCGTGGAACAACTTGCGATTATTGACCACCGAATAAATAGTCTTCTGCAGCAGCGGCACCCCCTGCTCCTTCACCAAGCGCCGCCGGAGCTCCATGATCAGCTCCGGAATGTCGATCTTGCCGGGACAGACCTCTTTGCAGGCGCCGCACTGGATGCAGAGACCCTGAATTTCATCGGACTTTTTCAGTTCATCGAACCAGGCTGTCAGAATAGTGCCGATGCCGCCGGTATAAACCTTGCCGAAAACATGCCCGCCGACCAGACGGTAAACCGGGCAGACGTTGAGACAGGAGGCGCAGCGGATGCACTGCAGCGCCTGTTTGAATTTGGGATCGGCCGCCATCTCGGAGCGGCGATTATCCATCAAGATGATGTGCAGATTCTTCATGGAGCCGTCACTGTTCGGTGTCGGCCCGGTGATGATCGACACATAACTGGTCAGCAGCTGGGCCGTGGCGCTCCGGGGAAGCGCCTTCAGAATCGTGGCGACATCGGCAAACTTTTCGATCAGCTTTTCGATGCCGACCAGTGCGATGTGAATTTTGGGGAGTGACGTGACCAGCCGGGCGTTCCCCTCGTTGGTCATCAAGACGATGCTGCCGGTTTCCGCCACGGCGATGTTCCCCCCAGAAATCCCCATATCGGCGGCGAGGAACATCGGACGCAGCTTCTCTCTCGCCACCTTGACAAGCCTCGGAATATCGGAGGAAAGCCGTTCATTGACCTCCTTGCTGAACAGGTCCGACACCTCCTCCTTGGTCATATGGATCGCCGGCATGACCATGTGCGAAGGGGTCTGTCCCGCCAGCTGAATGATCCATTCGCCGAGGTCGGTTTCTCCGACGTTTATTCCGGCCTGCTCCAGATGCCGATTGAGATGAATCTCTTCCGTGGCCATCGACTTCGACTTGACCACCGTTTTGACGTTGTTATCCCGCGCGACCTTAAGGATGTATTCCCTGACCTTTGCCGGATCGTTCGTCCGGAACACGGTGGCGCCGCACGCCTCGGCGTTTTGCTGAAATTGATCGGATAGTTCGTCAAAACGTGAGGAGGCATCGGCCTTGATTTCCGCTATTCTGCCGCGCAGCGCCTCGAAGTCGATCCCCTCGTACGCCTTGACGCGGTTGACCTTGTACGCCTCGGAGAACTTGCCGAGCGCGCCGGTCAGGTTGGGATTATTGACGGCCATGCGTATGGATTCCTTGAATTCGTTTCCCATCAGTTTGTACCTCCCAGCTCATCGACAAACACGATAACCAGCCGCTCCGGCCCATGCACCCCGATAGTCAGCACCCGCTCGATATCCGCCGTCCGGCTCGGTCCGGTAATCATGGCGAGATAAGCACACTCTTGAGGCCGAACAGTGGAGAGCAGAGCCGGCATATCCGGCAGGATCCCGTCTGTCGGCACGAGCGCGATATGAATGGTGGATAGTGACGACACGAGGCGCTGCTCGACTGCGGTAGAATTCTGCGCCAGCGATCCGGTATCCGCCAGGGCCCACTCCATCTGGCTTATCCCGAACCGGGCTTGCGCCGCCGAGTCACGGGTGACCTCAAACTTCAGCCCCGGGTTCCGCAGAAGGACGTTCCGGTCCAGGCCGTCAAGGAAAGAACATTCGGCCCAGAGCGCGGAACTTTGCGGGGTATCCGCCAGCCCCTCCTTACGCAAGAAATTGATCAGCCAGGCAAGCGCTTCGTCTCTGGTTGTGAAACGAAACACCTCTGCACTGACCGCTTCCGCCCTGGTTTTGAATTGTTCGTACATCATGTCGTGCCTCCTCTTTCTCCCCTGTTAAACAGGATAAGTGCGTTAACGAATTTATTTCCCGCCCGTAAATGCGCAGAAAATGACTTCTGACTTACTAAAAGTGGTTGTTGTTAGGTGCCTCTGTCAATAAGTGAAAAAAGGTTTTACTGCTGTCCCTGCCGCCTCATCGTTACCCAAGAATATCACTATCAGCAAAAAACGCAATATGAATTTGTATAACCACATTACATGTTACCTTATTTTACCACAAAACCCTTTTTAAACAGGCTTGTTGCTGGTATATAAAAAAATGCTTGACAGATATTTTCAAAACTAGTAATTGGTATTACAAGTTATCAAAACTTGTTTATATTTTCGCAACAGCGTGAAACTGCGCAGCACGTTGATTGAATATGCAACCCTGATAAACTGGATAAGTTAGTTAACGAGGTTATATTCTGCCGGAAAACCACAAATAATAATTTCCAACTTACTTATCACCGTCGTAGCAGTCCACTCACCCCTTGAAAGGAAAGGAGAAACATCATGCCCTGGATTCAAACGTACACTCCCGTAGCAGGTAGCCTCGGCCTGTCGGCGCTGGTAGCCGCCATCCCTCTTGTCATCATCTTTGTCTGTCTCGCCGTTCTGAAGATGAAGGCTCACAAAGCCGGACCACTGGCGGTGGCCTCGGCAATCGGCATCGCCATCGCAGTCTGGGGGATGCCGGCCAAGCTGGCCGGACTGGCGTTTGCCCAGGGCGCCGCTTTCGGCCTCTTCCCGGTCTTCTACATCGTCATCACCACCCTCTTTCTCTATAATATTACAGTTAAAGGTGGTCAGTTTGAGATCATCAGGGCCTCGCTCGCCGGCGTGACCGCGGACCGGCGCATCCAGGCGCTGCTGATCGCCTTCTGTTTCGGCGCCTTCATCGAGGGTGCGGCAGGTTTCGGCACACCGGTAGCCATTGCGGGCGCGACCCTGGTGGGGCTCGGCTTCCGCCCGCTGTATGCCGCCGGGGTCTGCCTGATCGCGAATACGGCTCCGGTCGCCTTCGGCGCGATCGGGATTCCGGTCGTGGCCCTGGCCGGTGTCATGGGTTACGGCGATGACGGCATGATGAAGCTCTCTACCATGGTCGGCCGCCAGCTACCCTTCATCTCGGTCTTTATTCCGTTTTACGTGATCATGATCATGGTCGGCTGGAAGAAGACCATCGAAGTGCTGCCCGCCATCATCACCTGCGGTGTCACCTTTGCCGTCTGCCAGTGGGCAACCGCCAGCTACCTTGGTCCCTATCTCCCTGACATCATCTCCTCGCTGGCATCGATGGCCGCCCTCGTGCTGCTGCTCCAGGTCTGGTCACCGAAAACAACCTATGTATTCGACCACGAGGAAGCCAGCAGCGGTGTCGAACAGCATCATTACACCGTCGTTGAGGTTTTCCGTGCCTGGTCTCCCTATCTGGCTTTGACCGTGATGGTACTGCTGTGGGGCATTCCTTCCATCAAGGCCGTGCTGGACAAGAAAACGGTTGAATTTGAGGTACCCGGTCTTCACAATGCCATCGTCAAGAAGGTCTCCAAGCCGGAGGATGGTCTGAAAAAGATCGCCAAGGTCAACGAGGAGATCGACAGTCAGCTGGCGGCGCTCTCGACAAGCGATCCGAAACAGGTCGAACTGGCCGGGATACTGAAAGAGCTCAAGGGGCTCGAAGAGGCATTTCAGCCTGTTGAAACCGGGCTGGCCGGCAAGGGCGCTGTCCTGACCGACGAGCGCCTCAAATCCTGCGACCTGGTCTCCAAGAAGATGACCGAAACCAAAAAGCTCTGCGGTGAACTGGTCAAGATCAACCCCACCATGAAGGATCAGTTCAAACCGCTGGAAAAAGCGGTTGCCGACCAGCTCCCGATCAAGCTGGCAGCAAAGTACAAATTCAACTTCTGGTCCGCAGCCGGAACCGCCATCCTGATAGCCGCCTTCCTCTCGGCGTTGCTCTGTGGCGTCGGATTCGGCGATGTCATCAAACTCGGAGGAAAGACACTTTATGATATGCGCTTTCCGGCGATCACCGTAGCCTCGGTACTCGGTCTGGCTTATGTCATGAACACCTCCGGCATGACCAACTGCCTCGGCCTGGCGTTCACCAAGACCGGCCACTGGTTTCCCTTCCTCGCCCCGTTCCTCGGCTGGCTGGGGGTCTTCCTGACCGGCTCCGACACCTCCAGTAACGTGCTCTTCGGCGGCCTGCAGAAGGCCACAGCAGAACAGCTCGGCCTCAACCCGATCCTGACCGGCGCCGCCAACACCAGCGGCGGCGTCATGGGCAAGATGATCTCCCCGCAATCGCTGGCCGTAGCCACCGCCGCCTGCGGCATGGTGGGCGAAGAAGGGACCCTGTTCCGCTTTACCCTGAAGCACTCGATCTTCCTGACCATCGTGGTCGGTGTAATAGTTTATTTGCAGGCGTACTACCTGCAGTGGATGATTCCCTGACAATCAGGGGGCACCCTGACCGGGGTGCCCCTTTTTCGCCGACCGGGCAGCAACCGGGAACCTATGGATCAGAGGGCAGAACATCACATGAACAGTTTAAGGCTGAAATTGCAGGCAATACGTGAAGTCGAATATGCAGTTACTGTTGGAAAAGATGGTCTTGCATTGGATGACGACAGTTATGAAGGAACCACACATGCGGCTCATGCCACATACATCTCGATGCTTGCCGGAAAGATCGGCAATCAAATAGGAGCCGGTAATCTGCAGGTTGCAGCAGTACATGGTGTTCAGCGTCACATTCTGATGTATCAGCAGAGGACCCAGTTGGTCAATTTCATCGTGTCTGGTGCAGCGCCGCTTGGATCCGTAGAGCAAACTATTTTCAAGACACTCTCTAACCAGAAATAGGACTTAACAATGCAATCAGTGTTGAAAAACTTAAATGCGACACCCGGTGTTATCGGGGGACTGCTTGCTGATACCAATGGATCATTATTGGCGCACTCATTTCCGCCTCTGTTTGAAGTTTCTGCCTTGCAGACTGTTTGTGTGGATGTCAACAACAGCCTGGTAGGAATGCAGGATGTAACAGGCGGCGTCAAGCTGCTCGACCTGCGGTTTGACCACGGGCGGGTGATTGTCAGGCAGATGCCCGAGTATTTTCTGTTTCTGTTTTGCGAGCAACGGGTGAACCTCCCGCTGCTCCTCATTTCAATCAATGTTGCCGTAAATAACCTTAAACCGCTTATGACCAATGATGTTATTTCAAAACCGGTAGTTGTTCCGCAATCTTCAAAAGCGTACAGCTCTGCTACGCGTCTGGAAAAGATTGTTGAAGCATCCATGGCATCGGGGATGGTCTGATAAAGATTCTTTCCAATATTGTCCGCAGGTTTTACATTGGATCAACCAATGAAAGGTAAAGGAAACTCCAAATGCAACCATCATTCATCAATGAACTGAAGGCAATTGTCGGCGAGCAATACACCCTTTCCGACCGCGAGTCGCTGGCGGTCTACGGCTATGATTCAACACCGGAAATCGAGAGCGTTCCCGGCGTAGTCCTCCTTCCCGGCTCGAGTGATGAAATCATCCGGATCATGCGGCTGTGCCACGATGCGGGTATCAGCGTCACCCCGCGCGGATCCGGGACCAACCTGTCGGGCGGTTCGCTCTCGGTTAATGCCGGTGTTGTGCTTCAGACAAGCCGCCTGAACCGGATCATTGAGGTGGATGAGGAGAACCTGACTGCGACGGTGGAGCCGGGGGTCGTTACCAGCGCCCTGCACCGCGAGGTGGAGTCACGTGGCCTGTTCTACCCGCCCGACCCGGGCAGTATGAACATCTCCACGATGGGGGGCAATGTTGCCGAAAACTCGGGCGGACTGCGCGGCCTCAAGTACGGGGTGACGGCCAACTATGTCATGGGGCTTGAAACCGTCCTGGCGGACGGTGACCTGCTCCGCACCGGAGGCAAGGTTGTCAAGGATGTGGCCGGATACAGCCTTAGTCCGCTGCTTGTTTCATCTGAAGGGACTCTCGGGATTTTTTCTGCAATAACGGTCAAGCTGATCCCCAAGCCGCAGGGAAAGATCACCATGCTGGCCCATTTTCCGGTACTGCAGGATGCCGCCCTGGCGGTCTCCGCGATCATCGCCGCCAGGGTGATCCCGGCCACCCTGGAGATCCTCGATAAGGTGACTATCAGGTGTGTCGAGGATTATGCCCATGTCGGGCTGCCGCTGGACGTCGACGCCGTGCTGCTGATCGAGGTGGATGGCCATCCGGTTGTAATTGCCGAAGAAGCCGCCGCTGTCGAAAGCATCTGCGGCAAACACCGCTGTTCCTTTTTTCAGACCGCTCAAAATGCCGACGAGGCTCTTAAGCTTGCCACAGCACGCCGTACGGCCCTTTCGGCCCTGGCCCGCCTCAAACCGACCACCATCCTGGAGGATGCTACCGTACCGCGCAGCTGCATCGCAGCGATGTTGAAGGTCATTCAGGATTCTGCAAAGAAATACGATGTCACTATCGGCACCTTCGGGCACGCGGGCGACGGCAACCTGCACCCGACCTGCCTGACCGACGAACGCGACAAGGACGAAATCAAACGTGCCCACGCCGCTTTTGAAGAGATCTTCGACGCCGCCATATCCATGGGGGGCACCATTACAGGCGAGCATGGCGTCGGGCTGGCGAAGAAAAAGTATCTGCCCAGACTGGTCGGTGAATCTGGGCTGAGGGTCATGCGGGGGATAAAAACTGCGTTCGATCCGAAGGGGATTCTGAATCCGGGGAAGGTATTTTAGTTATTGGACAAACGGGATACGCCGGATAGAATCTTTACGTGTGGAACTGCAAGTTTGGGAAGGGGAGCATATGCGCGTGCAATTATTTGGGACATGTCTGGTAGACAGCTTTTTCCCCGAGGTTGGCGAGGCGGTAATTCGTATTTTCAACAAATTCGGAGTCGAATTCTCCTTCCCTAAGGGGCAGACCTGTTGCGGCCAGCCTGCCTACAATGCCGGTTATATCCACGAAGCGAAAAAAGCCGCGGAACACTTCATCTCGGAATTCAGCGGCAGCGACCTGATCGTCACCCCTTCCGGCTCCTGCGCGGCCATGGTCAAACAGCATTACCCCGAACTGTTTCGCTATGATCCGGAAATGCTTCAGGCTGCGGGAAAAGTTGCCGGAAGGGTTTACGAACTCTCCCAGTTTCTCGTCAACGTGCTCAAGGTACAAGAGGCGAACCTGACCGGTTCCGGCACGGTGACCTACCACTCTTCGTGCCACCTGACACGAACGCTCGGCGTGACCCGGGAACCGCTGGCACTGATCGAGGCGCTCAAGGGGATGGAATTTATACCCATGCCGGATGCCACCCGCTGCTGCGGCTTTGGGGGGCTGTTCATGGCCAAACTGCCGGAGATATCGATGGCGATTGCCGATGACAAGGCGGAAAGCATCATCGCAACCGGAGCAGACACAGTGACCGGCTGCGACTGCGGATGCCTGATGAACATCGCTGACGCACTCAGGAAACGGGGGAGCAGCGTAAAGGTCAAACATATTGCCGAACTTGTTGCGGAGGGGTTATGAACAACCAGAACAGTCTTGATTTCAGAGCCAACACCGCCTGTGCCATCAAGGACGGTTCTCTGCGCAAGGCCATGCGTCAGGCCACCGACACGTTCGGGAGCAGACGCAGCGTTGCCATGGAAAGCGTCGATTTCAACGCTCTGCGCGAAAAGGCTTCCACCATCAGGATGGAGGTCCTCGACAACCTGCCGGCGTACATCGAAAGTTTTACGACTCGCGCCACAAAGGCCGGGGCCAGCGTGCACCGGGCGACGGATGCGGAGTCGGCAAACAGGATCATTGCGGACATCCTGAAGAGCAAAAATGTAAAAATGGTCGCCAAGGGCAAGTCGATGGTGTCCGAGGAAATCCATCTTAATGCCCATCTGGAGAAGGAAGGGTTCGAAGTCGTCGAGACCGACCTCGGCGAATACATCATCCAGCTCGAAGGTGAGACCCCTTCACATATCATCGTTCCGGCCATCCACAAAAACCGCCGTCAGGTCGGCCGGCTCTTTGCCGACAGGCTGGGGGTCGACTATTCCGAGGACCCGCAGGTCCTGACCAAGATCGCCCGCAAGGTATTGCGCGAAAAGTTCCTGACTGCCGATGCCGGCATTTCCGGGGCCAATTTCGCCATTGCCGAGTCCGGCAGCCTGGTCCTGTTCACCAACGAAGGGAACGGCCGCATGGTTACTTCCGTGCCGCCGCTGCATATCGCCATCCTCTCGATCGAAAAGATTCTCCCGTCCCTGACCGACCTCCCCACGTTTATCCGGCTGCTCCCCCGCTCCGCCACGGGACAGATGATAACCAGCTACGTTTCGATTCTCACCGGCAACCGGAAAGCGGACGATGCCACCGGCGCCAGGGAACTGCACATCGTGCTGCTGGATAACGGACGCTCCGGGATACTCAAGGGCGACTGCCGCGAGATGCTCAAATGTATCCGCTGCGGAGCCTGTATGAACGTCTGCCCTGTCTACCGCACCGTAGGCGGTCATGCCTACGGCTGGACCTATCCAGGACCGATGGGCATCATCCTGACGACAATGCTGACCGGTATGGCCAGGTCGCATCCCCTGGTTGATGCCAGTACACTCTGCGGCGCCTGCAACGATGCCTGCCCCGTCAAGGTTCCGCTCCAGGAGATGATACTCAAGCAGCGTATCCGCAGGGTTTCGGAAGGGTTTTCCCCCTCGGTCGTAGCCATGGGGATGCGGCTCTTCGGTGTCGCCGTGAAATCGCCGCTGCTGTTTTCCGCCGGGGAAAAACTGGCTGGTAGATTCTGGTCGGTACTGCGCAGAGTGGGAGGGGAAAACGTAGTCGGAAGGCTTCCTCATCCCGCGAAGATCCCCTTCAGCAGGAGGATGCCATGAGCGTCGATGATTCCACAATCGCCCTTTTTCTCGAAAACGCCGCCAAATCCGCCGCGGTGACGCACCGGGCGGAGGGTGCGGAAGAACTACGTTCAATACTTTCCGAAATAATAGCCGGGGATGCGGACGTTTTCTGCCCACGTGTGACCGAACTCGAAAAAACCGCCGCGGAGGGGCGTTCCCGACTCGTCCCCGAGTATGCGACTGCCCGGGTAACCGTTGAGGAGGTTTCCGCGGCGATCGCCGAAACAGGGAGCATCGTCTGTGCCAGCAGCGGAGGGAAAGCGGTCCAGGCCAGCCTGCTTCCGTCGCAGCACGTGGCGATCGTTCCGCGCGACAGGATCTTCGCAACACTGGACGCTTTTTTTGCCGGTCATGCAGCAGCGCCCCCAACCAACCTCACGATCATCACCGGACCCAGCCGCACTGCCGACATCGAGCTTAACCTGGTAATCGGGGTACACGGCCCGGAACGGCTTGATATCATCGTGGTCTGATGGTGGGAGGCACGCTGAATTTACCGGGAGACCGGATTCTTCCGTTTGTTTGTCAGTCTTACTTCATGCTCATGCATTAAAGGATCAACCATGGACTACGTTAAACTCATAAATTGTATGCGCTGCGGCATGTGTCTGCCGGTCTGCCCGACCTACAGGGAAACCTTTCTGGAGACCGCCTCGCCCCGCGGCCGCGTGGCCCTGGTGCGCAAACTGCAGGAGGGGGAGCTGGATCAGTCGGAGTTGCTGCTTGAATACCTCTCCCTCTGCCTGGACTGCCAGTCCTGCGCCTCGGCGTGCCCCTGCGGGGTCAATGCCGGCGAACTGGTGGCCGAGTTCACCTGCGAACGGAAGTCCGAATCCGGCCTCGGTTTCATGGAGGATCTGATCCTGCGCAAACTGGTGCCGCATCCCGACCGCCTGGAGAGCTCCATGGCTCCGATGAGGGTTTATCAGAACAGCGGGCTGCAGAAGCTGGTGCGCACGCTCGGCATTCTCAAGATGTTCCCCAAACCGCTGGAAAGGATGGAAGGGCTGCTGCCCCCCCTCCCCTCCGGACCGCTGCGTCAGGAAATCAACGAGGTTACGCCTGCAATCGGCACTGAGCGCGGCACGGTCGGATTTTTTCTGGGGTGCGTCATGAGCCTGGTGTTCAGCGATGCCAGCCGCGCCACGATCAGGCTGCTCTCCTCGCTCGGCTACAAGGTTATCACCCCTAAAAAACAGGTCTGCTGTGGTGCGCCCAACATGCTGGGGGGTGATCTGGCCGGCCTGAAAGAGGCGGCCCGCACCAATGTCGAGATATTCGGCGGCCACGAAGTGGATTTTATCGTCACCGACTGCGGCGGCTGCGGGGCTGAACTGAAGAAATACGGACACCACATCGAAGGAGACGCAGCATCGACGTTCAGCGCCAAGGTTCGAGATATTTCGCAGGTTCTGGCGCTACATGCCGATGAACTGGCGGCACTCCTCAAGCCGTTGCCGCTGAAGGTCACCTACCACGACCCCTGCCACATCGCCCATTGCCAGGGGATTCGCAAGGAGCCACGCGATCTGCTCAGACTGATACCGGAGCTTGACTTCAAGGAACTGGATGCGGCAGATTCCTGTTGCGGCAGCGCCGGTACCTACAACATCACCAAACCGGAGATGTCCGACCGGATTCTGCAGCGCAAGCTGGACAATGTGCGCACGAGCGGCGCCGACATCCTGGTCACCAGCAACCCGGGATGCCTGCTGCAGTTGAAGAAGGGGCTGGTCGAGCAGCTTCCCGGAGTCAGACTCATGCATCTGACCGAGATACTGGCGCTCAGCATGAACGGCTGACGAACAGACGCACTACAAAACATTAAGTACAGCTTACATCTATGGCATGTATCATACCGTATCTATTGAACAAGTTATGATGTGATACAGATCTGCTTCCCCCTGCATACCCACAGCGGAAATTAAAGATGTCGAACGAGCACATACTGCCATTTGTGCTCCTTTCACGGCCGGAGGGAATTATATCCTCCGGCCGAATTATTTACCGATGAAGAACAGAAAGCCATTTAATTATTACAGCATTATCCCGCCTATGCTGTCATCAAAAACCACCATTAGATGTCAGCTGTCTCCCAAAACAAATATGTATTACCAATATATTTTTCTATGAATACTGATATATTATCTTTATTTATAGGCACGTTACTTGGTTTTAAAAAACTATTGACAAAATGAAATATAAGTGGATAATTGGTATTACCATGCATTATAACGGTATTATATTGTGTTGCAGCAACATGCCGATCGAAGAGTCACCCCGTACCGTTTTACCCTGAAACAGCCTAAATTATAACTAACATCGCCGTATACTCGGTGTCCTGCAGGCGAACCGCCTCATAGGACGATACAGTAAGGTTTGGGATGACTTTCAAGTCCATAAAAATCAAAAAGATCTCTACCCAGATAGCCGAACAGATCCGCTCTGCCATCCTGGCCGGTGAATATATCCCTGGTGACAAGCTACCCTCTGAGCGCGAACTGGCAGACATATTCGGCGTCTCACGCCCTTCCGTTAGAGAGGCGCTTAACATGTTGGCATCGGCCGGATTGATCGCCTCTCACCAGGGAGGCGGGACAACAGTCCTGTCGCTGCTGGAGAGTGCGGATATCAATCCATTTTCTGAATTAATCCGCGTCGAAATTGAGCGGGCTCTCGATCTCATAGAGGTTCGTAAGGGAATAGAGTCCTGGACCGCCTGGTACGCCGCCCACCGGGCGTTACCTGAGGATATCAGGAGAATGGAGGATATCATCACAGCCATGCAGATCAAGCCGGAGGAGCCTGTCTCTTCCGAGGATCTGGACGCCGAGTTTCATATCAGCGTGGCCAGGGCAACACATAATTTCGTCTGGCTGCACCTGATGCAGAGCATCTATGACGGCATGAAGAGTTTCCAGCACATGGTGTGGCGGTCTGTGAACCTCACGGGTGATGACCATTCATTGCTCTTCAAACATCATCTTGGAATACTCGAAGCGATCAAGGCCAGGGATCCGGCTGCCGCAAGAGAGGCCATGCTGGATCATCTGTCGTTCGCCGAGCAGCGGAGCAGTGCCTATGTTGGCGGCAGCGTGATTGATCATCTTCAGAATCACCGAATAAGCGGCAACTTACCTTAGCAGCACAGCATCAATATCATAATCAGGAGAAACCATGAACATTCACGAGTACCAGGCAAAAGCAATATTGAGGCAATTTGGCGTACCGGTCCCGGACGGGCACGTCTGCTACAACAGCGCCGGAGCTAGAGAGTGGGCCAAGCGCCTGGGGGAAGGCCCCTGGGTCGTCAA
>WNGL01005803.1_pt1 | contig 14634 bp, 30 predicted proteins | sample 5400591 | NCBI WGS metagenome assembly WNGL01 (sample SAMN13153377, study PRJNA577476) | soil metagenome | isolation source: 80 cm soil or saprolite under Garry oak tree replicate 1 | place: USA:California | collected 2016-06-15
TGCGCGGCACCGTCTCGCAGCGGATCATGCCGACGTCGACGTGGCCGTCCAGCCCCGACTCGATCAGGTGGAGCACCTGCCGGACGTGCTGGATGGAGTGCCGCCCGGCGATGCCCGCGACCTCGACCTTGGTCGTGACCCCCATCAGCCAGACCTCGACTATGGCCGAGCCGCCCAGGTTCCACGCCCAGGCGTGAGACTGCCACCAGGCGTCCCACTTGCCGATCAGGTTCTCCCGCTTGCGGCGCCCCCGGGGCCGGTGGTGCTTCCACCACAGCCAGCCCCACGCGGTGCACAGGACGGCCAGGACGGAGGCGAGGGTGATGCCCGCGGTGCCGCCGCGGGCCGGGCCGATGCACGCGGCGGCAAACAGCCACGCCATGGCGCACGCCGCTGACAGCCGTGCATACGCCTGCTCGGCGGCCCGGTCCCACTTGGCGGCCGAGAAGAACCACACCGCGCCGGCACCGACGATGCCCGCGATCAGGACGTACCACTTCCAGCCGAACGACCAGCAGGCCAGCCCGGCCAGCCACAGCGCGACCGGGACGGCCAGCGGGACCGTCAGGTGCCCGTTGCGCTTCAGCATCCGGACGGTCAGCCGCGCGCCGCTCTCGCCCCGGCGCTTCGGCTGCTCCCACGGGGGCGCCGGGATCGCCGCGGGCGGCTGGACAGCCGGGCGCGGGACCAGCTCCTTAGAAGGCATCAGCGGGCACCCGACTCAGACAGCTCGGAGTGATGCGGGGCCTGCCGCGGCGAAGACGCCAGCTCGCCGACGCTCATGTGGATGAGCGTGGTCACGTTCGTGTCGGACTCACCGAACGACATGGCGGCGGCCTGCAGGTGCTGGGCGGCCTTCGCGAGCGGCTCGGTGATCTCCGGGCCGTAGTTGCTCCCCGGCTCGGACATGGTGCGGGCGAGCATCTGGGCCATGCCGGCGAACCGGATGCAGCCCTCGGTGGCGGCCTTGATGGCGGCCTGCTTGTGATGGATGCCGCCCGCGGCAGCCTCGGCGTGGATCCGGTTGACGCCCTCGATGAGCTGCTCGGCGCCTGCGGTGCTGGGTGCCACGTTCGTTCCTCCGTTAGTGCTTGCCGGTTGCGCTGGCCGTGCTGGTGCCTGCGGCGGGGCTGCGGGGCCCTGCGTGCCGTTCGGCGGGGGCGGGACAGTGGCTGGCGCCGGCGTGCTCCCGTTGCCGCCGTTCGCCTGGCCACCGCCGTTAGGACTTGCCCCGTTGCCGCCCGTCGTGCCGGATGCGGACGGGGCGAGCCTGAGCCGCTGACGCAGCGTCGGCCTGGCGGCCGTCGCGGTAGCCACGCCGTTCTGCCGCTCGTGGCGGCGCTGCTCGAGCCAGTCGGTCGCCTTCACCTCAGTCCATGCCCGGCGGGCGTCGGCCCTGGCCTGCGTGCGGATCTGGCTGTTGCCCGGGCGGGCAGCCGCGGCGACGGCGCTCCGGCCGGCGGTACGCACGGCGCGGGGAGCGGGCGAGCGCAGGGCCTTCGCGCTGCCGCCCCTGGCCGGGCGGGCCGGGGATCCGCCCGGGCGGAACGCCGCGGCGGCCATGTGGCGCAGCACCGCGCCGGCGGCGATCACCAGGACGGCGAACAGGAACAGCTGGCCGAGGACGTGCAGCAGCGCCGGCACGGGTCAGCCTCCCATCAGCGCGGCGAGCTGCCCGGCGAACTGCCGGCCGGGCGCCGCCGTGACGACGTAGAACTGGTGCAGCCACCCGCCCGGGACCAGCGCGAGGGTGAACGCCAGGATCACCGCCAGCGACGCGGCGGCGGCGGCCGGGACCTTGATCAGCGCGATGAGCACGGACAGCAGCAGGAAGAACCCGGCGATGATGATCGCCGCCTTGCCCAGCCCGGCACCGAAGCCGCCGAAGACCCCGGCGACGGCCCGCGCCACGTTCAGGGCGAACTGGCCGAGGGTCGTCACCAGCAGGGCGGTGGCGCCGGCGTACATGGCCACGATCAGGAACCGGTGCGCCCACGGGTGGACGGACTTCGGCAGGTGCTGCACGAACATGGCCGCGACGGCGCACAGGCCGATGGTGATGACCCCGGCGCCGGTGCCGATCCAGCCGCTGACGGCGGTCATGTCGCACTCTCCCCGGGTGGCTCAACGGCGAGACCGTTGTCGTAGGCGAACGGCCCCGTCATCACGCCGGACGGCTGCACCGTGACGGCTGGCACCGCCGTCCCCCCGGCAGGCGAAGGACGCGCCGGGGAGACGGCGGCCGCTCCCGCCGCCGGCCGGCGGCGCAGGCGGCGGGAGACGAACGGGGCGGCCAGCACGAGCGCGGCGACGGCCAGGCCGAGCAGGTCAGGGAGCATCAGGCAGCCTCCTCGCGTCCGGGCCTCATGCCGCGGCGTTCCCGCTCGGCGAGCCCGGCCCATACGCCGGAACGCTCAGGGAAGCTCAGGGCGTGCCGGAGGCATTCGGCGGTCACCGGGCAGCCCGCGCAGATGGCCTTGGCTGCCTTCGCCGCGTTCCTGCCGGCATCCCCGGGAGGGAAGAAAAGGCCCGGGTCGGCTCCGCGGCACGCCGCGCGGTCGCGCCAGCGCTGACTGAGGGAACCAGCCGCTCCCGCGGGAACGGTCACCGGGGGACAGGCAGCGGCGGCAGCCCGCGCAGGGCGGCGTGATACTCCAGGTCGGCGTACCACTCGGCCAGCCGCGCCGGGGGCAGGTACTCCGACGGGTGCGGCCCGGGCATGGGGCCGGGACACGCCGCCGGGCGGCGGCTGGGCTCGCTGTCGGAGGGCGGTGTTACGGTGTGCATGTGTCGTGGTCCTTTCCTGGCGGAACGGGGCAACGGTCAAGGCGAGAGGCTTCCGTGTTCGCAGCACGGGAGCCTCTTTCGTCATGCCGGGGAACATCAGGCTGCCGCCCCGGACATCTCGGCGGCGCGGGCGCGCACCTCGGACTCCCAGTAGCGGCGGCGGCCGCCCATCGTCCACTGCGCGCCGATCAGGCCCTGCCTGTGCCAGCGGCCCAGGGTCTTGGTCTTGACGCCGAACAGCCTCGCGGCCTCACGAGGCTCGATCAGCCTGTCGCCGTCACGCCCGGCAGTGGTGTCCAAGGGTGCGTCCGTCCTGTGTGGCGAGTCCGGGCGCTATGGCCCGTCTAGTCACTAGACGGTAACCGCCGCACGGCCAGCCGTCAAGCGGGTAGACGGATGCCCGGCCGTGCAGGGGGGTCTGTACGGTGCCGTCTAGGGGCTATACGCTTGAAGATCGTGAGCCAGGACAGCGGCGCGGCCGGAGAGCTCGCCGCGCTATCGCGGGCCCTTGACCGCATCGCCGCCATGCCCGGCTCGCCCGCCAAGACGGCGGCAATCCGCGAGGTCGCCGAAGAACTCGACAAGCTCAGCGCCAGGACAGCGGAGATCAGGAGGGCCGAAGTGCTGCGGATACGAGACGAAGAGCAGCTGGCGCTCGCGCCGCTCGCGAAGCGGGTCGGCATGTCTAAGGCCCGCGCCGGCCAGATCGTCAAGGCGGAGGAACTGCGGCAGGAACAGGAGGCCGGCAGTGCTTGAGAAGATGGGGATCACGGTCGAGGTGTGGCCGCTGGCCGCCGACGAGGCCGGGATCTGGCTGCTCAGCGGTGGCGACGCGCTGCGCTGGGGACCGGTGATGGCCGACGGCGACGTGCATTACGAGGTTGAGACGCTGCTGCGCGGGCATGGCGTGGACCTGGCCGACGTCGCCGTCATCCACTCGACGTCGTGGCGGCCGGATGAGGAGGCTGTCGTGCTCACCTATATGGCCGTCGTCAGGACCGCCGGGTACGCGCTGGAGACGTGGCCGCAGGCCGTGCCGGTCACTGCGGCGCTGCCGCAGGCGGTCGGCAAGGCCCCGCCGCACGGCGCAGCCGAGGTGCCGATACCACGACTCGTCGACGTGCCGCTGCACGGGATCCGGCACCTGAAATTCCTGGCGGGCCCCGACGGGGACGCTGAGACGGCGGCGGCGCTGGACGGGAGCTGGCGGCGGCACCTGGCACCGCTCAGGCCCGCGCTGGCCACGATGTTCAGCGAACGGCTGGCCGGGTGACGGCCAATGCCCAGTAAGCGCGCTGGGAAAGGCTAGCGGGGGAACCCGATCGTCTGGACGGCCAGGAAGGCCAGGAAGATGGCGGCCAGGATGGCGATGAGGATCATCAGCGCCTCTGCCCGTGCTGGTGTCATCTGGCCTCCCGGATGTTAGACGCGCGGGAAGCGGGCGCGGTTGACGCACGCCCCGTCTCCGCATTACGTAGCGTGCGCGGATGGACGAGATCGCACGGCCGGGACGAGGACGAGCTGCTCGCCAAGCTGGCCGGGGCGCTGCGCGGCTAGCTGACGGCGCGGAGCCAGCGGGGCCGCGGCCCGGCGCGGCGCGGCCGGGGGACGCGGCGCGCGGCCAGGCCCGCGGCGAACCCCCGGTCATACTCCCGGGCCGCGAGCTGCCCGGCGATCTCCTCTTCCCACGCGATCCGGGTCACCTGCGCCGTGAGGTCACGCAGGACGGTGACCGCTGTCGCGACCTCGTCCCGCAGGTCGGCCCGTCTCGGTCCGGGTTCCGCCGCCGTTCCGGCCATGGCCGTGCCTCCCACCCATCAGGCCCGGCGGGACCAGGCCCCCCAGCCCGGGCTCTGCCATCGCATCACAGGGAACGATTCTTACCCGACGATACGCACCGGGCGCAAGGGTTACCGTTCCGTTACCAACCGGTAGTTACCGGATAGTTACCCAGATCCGGACATTTACCGCGAATTAAGCCGGGGTTAAGCCGGCGTTTCCCTCCGCCTCCCGGGCCGCGCCGGACTCCCTGGCCTGCAGGTCCGCCATCAGCCACACGCACGCCCGCAGCGGCCACCGCTCGGAGATGGCATCCCAGGTGCCGGCGTCCCGGCTGCCCGGCCCGAACACCTGCGCGCCGGACGGGGCCGCGACGCCGTCCAGGGCCAGCTCGAGCAGCCGGTCGGAGATCAGGTCGGCGTAGGGGCGGGCCGCGGCGATGGCGGCGCCGGGGAGCGGCGGCAGCCAGCCCGCGCCCGACGGCGGCGCGGGACGCGGAGGGGCGGCCGGGGCGAGCTCGTCCGCCTTACCCCTCAGGACCGCCACCAGTGACTCATAGGTCACCTCGTAGACCCGGGCGATGTCCTGGACGCTCGATATCAGGTAGTTCCTGCCCTGCTGCGGATTCTCGATATCGGTGAGGAGCCGGTCGTTGATGCCGCGGTCCCGGGCAAAGGCCTTCCGCCGCCTGCCCCCGTAGCCGAGATCAGACCGCCGCCGCCCGAGAAGCTCGGCCGCAAGTTCCCGCGCGCTTTCCTCCGGCCGGATCACGGACCGGCTATTACCGGATTCAGCTGCCACCGCTGCTCCCTGGAACTCTGGGGGTTTATCCCGCCCCGTGACCTGACTGTGACCGCGCGAATGGATGCCGTCAAGTACCCGCAGGTAACCCGCTAGGTACCGGCAGGCGCCGGCAGACGGCGAGGTCAGCAGCATAACACGGCTCTGGTTGACTCCCGGTTGACTTGGCGCATTGCTCCGGACGGCGGATACGTCTCACACTGAGGTTACCTTAACGGTTGACAACGTTGCCGCCGGCTCCTACTGTCGTCCACATGGCACGCACCCCGACCGCCAGACCGGACGGCAGGAAGATCCGCCAGCTCATCTGGGATACCGGCTACCCGCTGACCGAATTCGCCCGCAGGACCGGCATCCCGCGCCAGACCATCTGGAACATCTGCGCCACCAGCCGGCCCACCGGGATCGCGCGGATCCACCACCTCGCTCTCGTCCTCGGCGTCAAGCCGGGCGACATCAGCGATCTGCCTGATGATGAAAGCGAGGCGGCATGACTCCCCGGCCGGCCAATCGAGATCCGGCACCCACAGTCGCTGCGCCGGCCGGGGAATTCAGCCTCCGCGCTCTCTGCCATGAGGTCTGGGACGAACTCGGCGGATGCGACTACCACGTCCTGGCCAAGGAAGCCGAGCGGCGCATCACCGCGAAGGACACCGCCGCCGCGCTGTCCGAGGCGCTCGTCCAGTACGCGCGGGGGTTCGCCGTCGGCCAGCATCCGCCGCTGAGCACGCGGAAGGCCGGCGCGGGACAGAAGAACTCGGCCCGGTCATGGAAGGTGCAGGCCACCCGCCAGATGTGGCCGCAGCTCAAGGCCCACATCTTCACGAAGGACGGGCAGAAGGCGCTCGGGAAGTGCACCGCCGCCGACCTCATCTTCCACGCGGAACTGCTGGAGAAGCAGTCCCGGCAGCTCACCCGCAAGGCATCACGGGAGCGTGAGCTGGCCGCCGCGCTGAAGGCACACAAGGTGGCGCGAGTGGAGAACCTGCCCGGCGAGGTGCTGGCCGGGTTCTTCGGCGGCGAGGCGGGCGCGGCATGACCGCCACCGACACCCGGGCAGCCAAAGACGTCTCGGCATCCACTGCCCGCGCGCTGTCCGGGCCAGGCTCCCTTGGCAGCCAAGACTCCCTCGGCACCCAGGCCGTTGACGCTGCCAGGGGCACATCTTCCCCGCAGGCCAATCCACCCTCGGCACCCATTGCGGGTGCGCCTGCGGGGGACGCAGATACCCGGACAGCCAAAGTTCACCCGGCAACCAACAGCTCCGCGCTGTCCGGGCCGGACGTCCTCAACGGCCAGCCCCAGCCCGGCGCCCAAGTGGACCGCGCCGTTGAGGGCCAGGCTTCCCCGCAGGCCATGTCCGGTGCGGTGCCCATGTCCGCTGCGCCTGCGGGGAGCACGGCCGCCCCTCCGGCCAGGCATGAGACGGCACCCATACGGGCACCGCTGGAGGGGCGCGGGGCCAGCCAGGACCAGAGGACCCGCGTCACCCAACGCCCGTGCGTCCTGGCTGCTGACCTCCCCGGTCGCCATATGTCGAACGGCACCCGTGGAATGATCGCGGCCGGGGAGCAGGACCCGCCAGCAGCCAATCACACGTCGGCCCCCATGTCGGTGACGCTGCTGGCGGATCCGCTGCTCGCCCTCGCCGCCGACGTCCTCAGCGACCTGGAGAAAGTCCGCGTCGCCAACGAGAACCGGCTGCGGCAGCTCACCCGCTCCGCCGGGGACAGCGACGGCGAGATGCGCGGCTTCGGCCTGGACGAGGCGCACCCGGACGTGGCCCGCCTCGCCGCGCTCGTCGGGATGCTGGCCGGCGCCGAGCACAAGGCCACGCTGAACCTCCAGCGGGTCATGCGCAAGCACCCGCTCGGCCCGTGGCTGGCGGCACAGAAGGGCATCGGAGAGAAGCAGGGGGCCCGACTGCTTGCCGCCATCGGCGACCCCTACATCCGCCCCGAGATCACCCGCGAAGACGGGACCGTCGAGCCGTCACGACCGCGCATGGTTTCGGAGTTGTGGGCGTACGCGGGTTACCACGTCATCTTCCCCGCCAGCCAGGCTGCAATCGATACCCACGCCTGCGTCGCTGGCGGGGAGCTGAACGGGAGCGGCCCCGGCCAGCGGTCACCCGACGCCCATACGAGTCGCGCCGGGGTCGCCCCCAAACGGCAGCGCGGCCAGCATGCCAACTGGTCCGCTGCCGCCAAGATGAGGGCGTTCCTCGTCGCTGAGAGTTGCATGAAACAGAGCGGCACATCGCAGCGGGCCGTCTACGACGCCACCAAGGCGAAGTACGCGGAAGCCGTGCACGCCGCCGAATGCGCCCGCTGCGGCCCCAAAGGCAAGCCCGCGCAGCCGGGCAGTCCTCTGTCGGACGGCCACAAGCACGCCCGCGCCCTCCGCGCCGTCGCCAAGGAGATCCTCCGGGACCTATGGCGCGAGGCAAAACGCATTCACGAAGAGATCGCCTAGCACGAAAATGCGTCCCCGCCGGTACCTGGCGGGGACGCGAAGCGGGACTAACCGCTGACAGCCAGCATAACCGAACGAGTGAAGGGACTACCCGCAAGTGACCACAGAGCAGGACCCCCGCGCCGCATGGCTCCGCGACGTGCGCGCGGTGCTCGGCGCCGTCGAGGCGCACCCCGGCCTGCCGCTCCCGTACATCAGCGCGAAGACGGCCATCTTCCACCTGTTCAGGTCCCACGGCCCGCGCGCCCGGCAGTGCCTCGCGGCAGCCGAGGCCGCGCTCGGCGACGCGCTCGGCGTGACGTTCGCCCCGGGGACCGAGGCCGACGCCGGCGGGACCGTCATCTACTTCAACCTCCGCGCCGTCCTGCCATCCGGCCTGGAACTCATCATCAAGGCGTGGGCCGACGAGGTGGCCGAGAGGCGCGTCACCGGCCGCACGTTCACCGAGGTGACCGAGTGGGTCCGGCTGCCCGCCGAGCCGGAAGAGCCCGGCAGCGAGAATCCGGGGCCGTGCGGCATGTGCGGCCATCCTCACACCGGAATGGAATGCGAGCACTGCCCTGAGGGCTACTGCGAAAGGAGCACGCAGTGAGCGCCCGCTGGCGCCGCCCCCGCAGGGCCGCGGCGCGGAAGCCCGGGGAATCCCGGCTCCTGCGCCCCGCCCCCGCCATCCGCGGCGACTACCGCGACACCGAGGCCCCCACCGAGATCATCAGGACCGGCGCGCCGCGCGCCTGGGACGGCACCACGTTCAGCGGCGCGTCCGGCGCCGGGCAGGCGTACCCGCACGGGCACTTCACCGGCATCGGGGCCGAGACCGCATGGCACCCGGCACCCGCACGCGAGGAGCCGCCGCGCACCCACTCCGCAGCCGGGCACGGCTGGGCGATGACTGTCAACACCGAGGGTCCCGGCGTCCCCATGGACGACCGGGCCCGCCGCGCCCGCCAGTTCCTCGACCTCAAAGTCGCCTACCTCGAATCCGAGGACATGGGGTACCGGATCGACGACGCCGGGCAGATCCGGGAGAGCGGCGAGAAACTCGACGGGCGGTCGGTCATCGCGCGGGCCGGCCGGGAAGGCTCGGCGCACCTGCTCGGCCCCCGCCCCGACTGGCTGACCCGGCAGTCCGACCGGCCGTGGGAGCCGGCCGGCGGCTGGGACGGCGGCTGGGCCGCCGGCGTGCCCTGGCTCGACCCTGACGACCCGGCCGCGGCCTGGCATGAGGAGGCAGGCGCGTGATGGCCGGGCACGACGCCGGCCGGCAGGTCGAGGCGGTCCTGGACGTGCTCGCGCCGAAGATCGACGCCGGCGCACTCGGATTCGGCCCGCAGCGGTGGCCGATCTTCCGGTTCGACTACGAGGGGCACTCGGTCATGCCGGACGACGGCCAGCTCCGGTCGCTGGCCGAGCAGATCGTCACCGCCGTCCGGACCGCGAGCGGCAGGGGAGGCGCGTGATGACCGCCGAGATCATGCCGGACACCTGCCCCGGGTGGGAGTGGTACCGGGAGCTGGCCGACATGGCCTGGGAGCCGCCGCAGATGCCCTGGCCGGGCGAGCCCGCCAGGTGCGCGTGCACGCAGACGGTAGTGGCCACGCTCGCGGAGACGCTGCGCTGCCCCATGGACTGGCGGCACGTCCCCGGCACCGGATGGATCCACCCGACCCCCGCGAGGTTCTCATGACCGGGCCGGAACATTATCGCGAGGCCGAGGTGCTGCTGGCCGATGCCAATCCGCCGGATGAAGAAAGCCGGTGGGACATGGCGCTCCTGGCCGCCGCCCAGGTGCACGCCACGCTCGCGCTCACCGCCGCCACCGCGCTCGGCGGCGTCACCCTCACGCTGCCGCAGGACAGCCGCCTCGCCGCCGGGTGGAACGACGCGATCGGAGTGACGCCGTGACCGGCCTCGACGGGCTTGAGAGCACCCGGCAGGCGGCCTGGCGGGCGTACGACGCGATCGCGCGCGCCTTCCCGGACTGCGAGCACAACCGGCAGTGGCGGGAGCAGGTCAAGGCGGCCCGCGATAAGCACCAGGCCGCCATCAGGGCCTGCGACAGGGCGATACAGGAGGCCGCCCGGTGAGTGCCGCCGGATGGCCGGTGAGCGCCGCCGGATGGCACGTCGAGGGCGTGATCCGGTGCCCCGGCGACTGCGGCCTGTACTTCGACTTCTGCGGCACCCCGCAAGACCTGAACGACTTCATCAGCGCGCACGACTGCGCTGCGGCGCAGATCGGGGAGGATTTCCGATGACCGACCTAGACACCTACCAGCCAGCCGCCGTCGCCGGATACCAGCCGGGGATGGTCATGACACCGGAGGCCGCCAAGGCCCTGGACGAGCAGGTGCGCCTGTGCACCGCCGCCGTGCTCCGCGAAGGCACCGACTACGGGCACATCCCCGGCACCGGCGGCGACGAGAAGAGCCTGTGGCGGCCCGGCGCGCAGAAGCTCCTGCAGTGGTTCCGCCTCGAATGCATCTGCGAACGCACCGAAGTTGAGCGAGACGATGATGGCCGTAAGCACGGCATCACCTACCGCGCCGAAGTCGGCAGGGGACTCAAGACGGCAACCCCCGTAATCCTCGCCACCTGCGAGGGAACCGCCGACTACGACGAGAGCAAGTTCTACCAGTCCGCCGAAGAGGTCCAGTGCAAGGCCGAGGCCAAAGAGCGGATGTGGGCCGAGAAGGACAGGCGGGTGGCCAACCCGACCAAGTGGAAGAACCTCGGTGAGTACCGGGCGGACTGGAACGCGCTCATGAAGCGGGCGCAAAAGCGCGCGATCGTGGGTGCCGTCGTCGACGCCACCGCCGCCGGGGGCATCTTCACCGACCGGGAAGAAGACGAAAGCCCGGTGCCGCAGGACGACGGCCCGACCTGGTACGAGCAGGCGCTCGAGCAGGCCTTCAGCTTCACCGACGTCGAGGTTGGCAGGGCGCTGTACGTCGACGCCGACCTCGCCTACCGCGAGGGGCAATGCACCCGGCGGCAGAAGGACCACATCCAGAACCGCATCACCCAGCGCGCCAGGCTCCTCAAGACCGCTGGCGCCCCGGTCGACGTGGAAGACCTCGGCCGCCAGGCCGCCGCGCAGCACGAGGACGCCTCCGGCCCGGCACCTTCGGGTCCACCTGCCGGGAAGGAGCCGGCGGCCGGGCCGGAGGCACCCCCGGACAACGCGCCCGGCTCGGCCCTCAACGGGCAACTTAAGAAACTGCACACGATGCTGACCGGGCTCGGGTTCGGCAGCGGGGAGCGGGAGCAGAAACTCGCCATCGCCGAAGTCATCACGGGCCGTGAACTCACCGGACCCAAAGACGGCCGGTCCAGCGCCAACCTGTCCTGCGCCGAAGCCGAGAAGCTCATCAAGAAGCTCGACGAGTTCGTCAACGAAAACGGCGAGCGCGACCGCGACGCCCTCATCGCCTGGATGGCCGGGCGCGAGCAGGACGGTGACGGCGATGGCTGACGTCGCCCATTACCCCAACGAAGACTGCACCTGCGAGTCGAACAGTGACGAGCGCTGCGAATACCGGATGCTCGCCGACGCGGTCATCGCGAAACTCGACCCGCATGACGGCGACGAGGCCGAGGTGTCGCTCTGCATCGACGCCGTGAGCAACGTCGTAGCCAGAGTCGCCGACCTCGAGGCCCTCGTACACGAGATGCTCGCCACCTTCACCAAGACCAGCGACGGGCACCGCGCCCGCGTCGGCCAGGTGCAGATCGCCAGGTGGCAGAAGCGGATGGAGGCCACCCATGGCTGAGCTGATCTGCCGGGCCCGCTTCAGGGTCCGCTGCCTGCTGCGCCGCCGGGCACCCGCCGACGGGGAGCTGCTGACCCTGGCCGAGGCGCTCCAGCTGGTCACCATCTGGCGCGGGTGGCAGCGGCAGGCCCCCGAGCCCGACTGCGCGACCCGGGGACGGCCGTCGTGACCCCCGGCGAACTCGCGCCCGAGGGCGACTGGGAGCCGTGCGACCACGCCTGCGATGAGGAATGCTACGACTACCAGGGGTTTTGGCAGTGCCGCCACCAGCACTGCTTCGCTTGCGGCGGCTGCGGATGCCCCGGTTACTGCGATGACTACCAGACGTACAACCTGCGGCCGGATGAGGCAGGGGGGACATCGTGACCCCGGACCCGGCCTTCTGGGCCGCCGTCGCCGTTGCCCTCGTGCTGCTGGCCGTCACCTGCACGGGCCTCGGCTGGATAGACCGCGCGCTGAAGAGACGGAGGCGGCGATGATCGCCGCAGCCTGGGCCGCCGCCATCATCGCCGCCTGGGCCGCCCTGCTGGCCGCCATCCGGGTACTGCGCGCCCGGCGGGCCAGCCGGGCCATCGCGCGGTCCGGACAAGACGGGAGGCGCCCGTGAACCCCTGGGCCGCCGCCGCCATCGCGGCCGTCACCGCCGGGTTCCTCGCCTGGGCCCTGCAGGACACCTGGCGGCCCGTCCGGCCGCTGCCGCCGCTGCCGCCGCTGTCTCAGCGCACCCGTACCCCGCCCGGGCTGCCCCGCGACGGCGCCCCGCTCGGCTGGCAGGACACCCTGACGTGGAACGACATCGTCCGCCAGTACGGCCCCGGTGAGCCCGCCTGGCCCGGCGGCAGGTAGAAAGGAGCGGGACATTGAGCACTATCACGGAGCGCGTCGAGAGAGGCGCGGCACTGCTGGACGAGAAGCGGCCCGGCTGGTGGCGGCTGATCGACCTGGGCCGGCTGGACATCGACTCTGACCGCAACTGCGTCATCAGACAGCTCGGCAGCTACGTGGGGACGGTCCGGGGTCTTGGCCTGTACTACAGCGCCGCCGACGTCGCGCACGGCTTCCAGGGTGACGACGATGATGAGACCGCCGCCCTCACCGTCGCGTGGCGTGACCTGATCGGGCAGCGCCTGGCACAGGCAGTCCCCGCGTGAACACGGGCAAGGCAGGCGCGGCGGCCATGACGGCGGCGGACCCGGACGCGGGCATCCCGTCACCCTGCGGCGGGATGCCCGCCCAGACGTCCCCTCCGGCCCGGCCCCCCCAGCCGGGGGGGACCCAGCGCGCGGCCGCCGGCCAGGCCCCGGCCGCCGCGCACCCGGGCTCCGCCGTGACGCCCCCGGCGGAGCCCGGCACCCCCTCGTCCCCTCCGTCACACCCATCCGGACCGCTCCCCGGGACGGAGGGGACCCAGGACCCGGCGGGAGGCGCGCTTGATGCGGACGACGCGCCTTCCGCCGGCACCAGCGGCGAGCAGTTCCGCAGGCAATGGAAGACGGCCCGGGCCGGCCGGAACTACGGCAGGCGGCGAGCACGGTTCAAGCGGGCGGCCGCGCAGCCCGGGCCCGGCATGATCCGCAGGCCGCCACCCGGAGGTGATGCAGCATGACAGACCTGATCGAAGGCATCATCGTGCCGCCCGACACATGGACGCCAGAGCAGGCAGCCAGCCACATCACCGAGGCGTGGCAGAAGGCCGTTAAGTCGATCGTCGAGACCGGGCTCAGGCTAATTGAGGCTAAGGAACGCGTCGGTCACGGCAACTGGCTGCCTACTATTGAACGCCTTCCGTTTGGCGAAGACACTGCGCAAACGCTCATGAAGATTGCTCGGCATCCCGATCTAACAAATACCGAGCACGCTAGGTATTTGCCTACATCTTGGTTCACGCTCGGAATTCTCACCCGCCTGCCAGAAGGGGAAATTCCTAAGCGTATTGAGGCTGGCGAGATCACGCCGAAACTCGACCGGGTGACGGCGCAGCAGTGGAGCAACACCTACCAGGCGGCCAAACAGGAAGCTCTTAACGCCTGGAGCCAGGCCTGGGATGCGCTCACTGCCGCTTTGTCGTATGCCAAGACGTATGAGCCGCCCGCCGATACCGACATCTACGCCAGCGCGGACGACTTCATTGCGCGCGTCGCTGAGCTAGCTGACATCACCCAGACATGGAGGAATGACGTTGGCCCAGAATAACGACCGCGCCAGCCTGCAATTGCGCGCACAGGAGATCATCAACGCCAACCCGGCCGGCATGAGCGTCCGCGAGGCGGTCAAGCAGGCCCTGCTCGAACGCTACGGCCACGACGAGAACGCGTTGGCCGACTTCGCTGCCGCCGTAGCCGCATCAAGCCTGACCGGCCTGCGCAAGCGCACTTACGAACTGCCCGATCCTGACACTCAGCTGATGTTCGAGGTCCCGCAGGTCATCGGCATCCGCACCGAAGACGGCGACCTGCTGGTCTCCCGGGATCATGCTGACCTCAGCCAGGTCCGCCAGTGGCTTGGCGAAGGCCGCCAGCATCACGCGACTCAGCTCCTGCGGTTCAAGCGCGGGCAGGCCGAGATTGAGCCGCTCAAGAACGAGGAGGGAACACTCCCGTGGTGGTCTGCCCGCCACATGCTCGCCCAGGCCGACGATGAGGCGGCCGACGATGAGTGAGCGCCTTCCCAACGTGCCGACTTGGGCGCTGTTCCGTATCGCCGAACGCGACGGCTGGAAGTGTCACATTGACGGGCTCGGTTACCTGCCCAAGGACCCGTGGGAGGTGGACCACGACGTGGCGCTCGCGAAGGGCGGCACGAACCACATCAGCAATCTGCGGCTTTGTCATCGCTCGTGCAATAGGGACAAGGGCGCGGCCTGACCTATCCGCCAACCAGGGAGACGGGACCGCGTGAGTGCCGAGGTTCCAGATGGACGATTCGCTTTATGACGACCCGGCGGTCATCCGGGCAGGCACGGCAGCATTCGGGCTCTACGCGCGGTGCGGTGACTACGTGGCGCGGCAGCTCTTGGACGG
>WNGL01005805.1_pt1 | contig 14633 bp, 12 predicted proteins | sample 5400591 | NCBI WGS metagenome assembly WNGL01 (sample SAMN13153377, study PRJNA577476) | soil metagenome | isolation source: 80 cm soil or saprolite under Garry oak tree replicate 1 | place: USA:California | collected 2016-06-15
CAAGCCCCAGGCCGGGATGGGGGTGGCGGTGGGAGACTACGATCACAACGGAACCATGGACGTGTTCGTCACCAACTTCGCGGGCGACACCTCGACCCTCCACGCGAACCCCGGGGACGGCTTCTGCGAGGACCGGACCTTCATGGCGGGGATCGGGGTGAACACCCGCTTCCTCGGCTGGGGCACCGGCTTCGCGGACTTCGAGAACCGCGGTTGGCTGGACCTGTTCCTGGTCAACGGCCACGTGTATCCCGAGGTCGAGCAGCTCCGGACGGAGGCGGGGTACAAGCAGCGCAAGGTCGTCTACCGCAACCGGACGGACGGCCGCTTCGAGGACGTCACGGAGCGGCTCGGCCCGCCCGCCACCGACCGCAAGGCCGGCCGGGGCGCCGCCTTCGGCGACTACGACAACAACGGCACCGTCGACGTCCTCGTGAACAACGTCCACGACGCGCCCGACCTCTTTCGGACCGAGGCTCGCAACAAGAATCACTGGATCGCCCTCCGGCTCGAGGGGACGCGCTCGAACCGGAGCGCCATCGGGGCTCGGGTGCGCTGCGAAGCCGCGGGCCGTGCCCAGGTGGACGAAGTGCGGGGCGGCGGGAGCTACGCGTCCCAGAACGACCTGCGCGTCCACTTCGGCCTCGCCGAAGCCGCCCGGGTCGACCGGATCTCGGTCCGCTGGCCGAACGGCCTCGAGGAGGAATGGCGCGACCTCGGGGTCGACCGAATCGTCCCCCTGAAGGAGGGAACGGGAACCGCCGCCAAGCTAGGGCGGTGAAGAGCGGAGCCAATCGAGCATCAGCGTTTCCCTCCCCCTACGGGGGGAGGGATAGTCACAATGGGACGACCGGCTCCGATCGCGAGTTCGTAGGTTACGCTCCGATCGGCTTGACCGTAGCGCAGAGCTACAAGCGAAAGGAGCCGGTCAATGGAGAAGGATATCCGACACGTGGGGCTGGATGTGGATTCGGAGAAGCTGGTGGTGGGGGTGGCGGAACCAAGCGGTGAGGTTCGATCGCTTGGAAGCATTCCGTACACATCCGAAGGGGTGGGGCGGCTGGTGAAGAAGCTGGGGCCAGCGAGCCGGCTGCGCATCTGCTACGAGGCGGGACCCCACGGATACGGGCTGTACTGGGAACTGACGGCATTGGGGGTGCATTGCGACGTTGTGGCACCGACGCTGGTGCCGGTGAAGTCAGGGGATCGGGTGAAGACGAATCGGCGGGATGCGGAGAAGCTGGCGCGGTGCTACCGGAGCGGTGACCTGACGCCGGTGTGGGTACCGGATGCGGAGCATGAGGCGCTTCGGGACTTGGTGCGGGCGAGGGAGGCGGCCAAGAAGGACCAGCTCCGGGCTCGGCACCGGTTGGGGAAATTCCTGCTCCGGCATGGCCTGAGAGCGGCGGCGGGGGTGAAGAACTGGACATTGAAGCATCTTCTCTGGGTGCGGACGCTGCACTTCGAGCACCCGGCCCAGGAGGCGACGTTCCTGGACTACCTGCACGAGGTGGAGCACGCGGCGGAGAGGGTGGCACGGCTGGAGAAGGCGATCGACCAGGCGGTGGAGGGTCTGCCGCAAGAGATGAAGGCGATGGTTGCGGGGCTGCAGGCGCTGCGCGGGATCAAGCAGGTCTCGGCGGTGACGATCGTGGCGGAGGTCGGCCCCCTCTCTCGGTTCGAGCGGCCCAAGCAGCTGATGGGCTACAGCGGGATGGTTTCGAGCGAGGACTCGACGGGGAACCGCGTCCGGCGATTCGGCATCACCAAGACAGGCAACGCCCACTTGCGGCGGGTGGCGGGTGAGGCCGCCTGGGCCTACCAGTACCGGCCGGCGATGTCGGCGGCCCTGAAGAAACGGCAGGAGGGGCTCAGCGAGGAAGTGAAGGAGATTGCCTGGAAGGCACAGCACCGGCTCTGCACCCGCTACCGGCGCCTGCTCGCCAGGGGGAAGATCAAGCAGCAAGTGACCACGGCGGTGGGTCGGGAGCTGTTGGGCTTCATCTGGGCCATCGGAGTGCAGGTGGAGAAGGAACAGCAGCGGCGCTCGCGCGCCGCCTAGGGTTAACGGCAACGGACGCACTTAAGGAAGAACGGGGGGAACGCTTCTTGGAGCAGAGCGGGCGATGGTCGAGGGGCCTACGGAAAGGAGGACCCTCGTTCACCCTATGTGGCAGGGCTGCGGCTCTGACCCACGTCGATAGTCCGAGGCAGCTCCCGACGGATCACGACCATGATGGCGGGCTCTCACCGGCCCGATCCACGAATATCAGAGTGATCAACCGTCGAAAGAGCCGCCTCGACCATCGCCTCCTCTGCCCCAGGGGCGACCCGGAAAGAAAGGGTTTGACGCGGTCGTCCCATATCAGGGTGGGGGGTCGATGAACGATAGGAGGGGGGGTCGGTGAATGGACGGGGGGTCGATGACTAACCTGGCGCTCGTGCTCGTGGCGGCGCTGAGCGCACCACCGCCCGCCGACGTCCCCGCCGTCCTCGCGGAAGCCCGCGCCCTCCTGAACCGCGGCCAGCCCGCGGCCGCCATCCAGAAGCTGCTGCCCCTGGACCGCCAGGATCCGCGGGTGGCCCAGCTCCTCGGCGTCGCCTATTACCACACCGACGACCACGTCCGCGCGGTCGAGCTGCTCACGCCGGTGGCGGGGAAGCTAGAGGCGGGATCCCCGGAGCAGCGCGAGGCCGAGCAAGTCCTCGGCCTCGCCCTCTACCTGGCCGGCAAGCTCCCCGAGTCGATCCCGCACCTCGAGAAGACGCGGGCCTGGGCCGCGGACAACATCGAGCTCCTCAACGTCCTCGGCAACGCCTACGTGCAGACCCGGCAGCCCGCGAAGGCCCGCGAGGCCTTCGCGCGGCTCTTCCGGGTGGCTCCCGACTCCGCGGCCGCCCACCTGCTGGCCGCGCAGATGATGGTCCGCCTCGAGTTCGAGGAGATGGCGAGGGCGGAGCTGGAGGCGGCCATCGCCCGGGACCCGCGCCTCCCCCAGGCCCGCTACCTGCTCGCCCAGTCCGCGATCTTCCGGGCCCGCTTCGACGAGGCGATCGGGCTCCTGGAGAGGGAGCTGGAGGTGAACCCGGGCAACGCCATGGCCCTTTATCGCCTGGGCGAGGCCCTCAGCCGCCAGAACCGGTGGGACGACGCGGTGGCCGCCCTCCAGAAGTCGATCTGGCTGCAGCCCTACTTCAGCGGGCCCTACATCGTCCTCGGCCGGGCGTACATGAAGAAGGGCCAGCCGGCCACCGCCGAGGGGATGCTGCGCCGCGCCCTCCAGTACGACCCGAACAACAAGTCCGCCCACTACCTGCTCGGCCAGCTCCTGCAGCAGGCCGGGCGCGAAGACGAGGCCCGGCGCGAGCTGGAGATCGCGGAGCGGCTGCAGGGCGAGCCGGAGCGGCGCTAGCTTCCGCTACTTCCTGACGATCGAGAGAAGCTCACAGGAGGCGTCCTGATGCACCCGCGGGCCCTGTCCCTCATTCAAGCTCTCGCCCTCCAGCCTCATCCCGAGGGCGGCTACTACCGCGAGGTCTTCTGCTCTCCGCACCGCGTCGGCACCCTCGCCGCGCCGGGCCAGCGGCCCGCCCTCACCGCCATCTACTTCCTCCTCACCGCCGCCGACCACAGCCGCTGGCATCGCCTGCGCTTCGACGAGTGCTGGAGCCACCTCGAAGGCGACCCGGTGATGCTGCACTCCTTCCGCGCGGATACCCACGAGCACGTACAGATGAGGCTCGGTTCCCTCCAAGCGGAAGCCCAGCCGCTTCACACCGTTCCCGCCGGCCTCTGGCAGGCCGCGCAACCGCTCGGCGAGTATTCCCTGGTCTCCGCCATCATGGGGCCGGGCTTCGAGTTCGCCGACCTGACGTTCCTTTCCGACGAACCGGAGAGCGAGCGCATCCTCCGGACGGAGCTTCCCGGCCTCGTTCACCTGATCTAGCCGGCGGGCCCGGATCCCCTCACACCTCGCTGAGGTGCGCGACCCTCCCGGTGCTGTCGCCGATGGTTTCCGGCCGCACGCCCATGCGGTCGAGCAGGGTCAGGTACAGGTTCGTCATGGGGGTCTCCGGCTCGTAAACCACGTGGCGGCCCGGCTTCAGGTCGCCGCCCCGGCCCACCAGCAGGAGGGGCAGGTCCTCGTGGGTGTGGCGGTTGCCGTCGCCGATCGCGCTGCCGTAGACCAACATCGAATGGTCGAGCAGCGTGCCGTCGCCGTCGGGGGTGGCCTTCAGGCGGGAGAGGAAATACGCGAACAGCTCCATGTGGAAGGTGTTGATCTTCGTGACCTTCTCGATCCACTCCGGGTTGTTGCGGTGATGCGTGAGGGGATGGTGCGGGTCGGGGACCCCGATCTCGGGGTAGGTCTGCACGCTGCCCTCGCGGCCGACCATCATGGTCGCCACCCGGGTGAGGTCCGCCTGGAACGCCACCGCCTGGAGGTCGAACATCAGCTTCACGTAGTCGCCGAAGAGCGCGGGGATGCCCGAGGGCTTCTCGATCGAGGGGGCGACGTCCGCGCCGCCCTTCTCCGCCCTCTCGATCCGCCTTTCGATCTCCCGGACCCCATAGAGATACTCGTCCACCTTGCGGCGATCCGTCGGGCCGAGGCTCCCGACCAGCTCCCGGGTGCGCTCGCTCACCAGATCCAGGATGCTCTTGCGGTAGAGCACGCGCCGGGCCCGGGTCTCGGGATCCAAGTCGACTTCTCCCGCGCCGAAGAGCCGCTCGAAGGCCATGCGGGGATTGATCTCGGGCGGCATGGGAGTGGTCGGGGTGCGCCAGGAGATGCTGTTCGTGTAGGCGCAGCTGTAGCCGGAGTCGCAGTTGCCCACGGTGCGCGACTCCTCGCAGCCCAGCTCGATCGAGGAGAACCGCGTCTCCGAGGCCAGGGCCTGGGCCGCGATCTGGTCCGCCGAGACGCCGGCCTGGATGTCGGCGCCCGCCGTCTTCCGGGGGTGAACCCCGGTCAGGAAGCAGGCGCCCGCCCGGGCGTGGTCTCCGGGGCCGTCCCCCAGCGCGTTGGCGTTCTTCTGGGCCAGTCCGGACAGGACGAGGGTGTCCTCGCGGAACGCCTCCAGCGGCTTCAGGATGCGGGGCAGGTCGAAGTCCCGGCCGGTCGCCGCGGGCGTCCATTCCGCCTGGGTGACGCCGTTGGGCACATAAGTGAAGGAGAGGCGGATGGGCTTGCCGCCGCGGCCCGGCGCGGCGAAGGCCGGGGTCATGGCGTCCAGCATGGGGAGGGCTACCGCGGCCCCCATTCCCCGCAGGACCGTGCGGCGCGACAGGTGCTTGCGCGTGATCGGAGTCATGATTTCACCCGCTCTGCTCTCCTCATCTGGAAGGGAAGGCTGTTCACGATCTCCAGGACCAGCGCGGAGAAGCGATAGTCGTGGTCGGCCAGGCGGCCGGTGATCGCCTTCACCGTCCGCTTGTCGTAGCGCTCCAGGCCGCGGCCCAAGGCGTAGGTGAGCAGCTTCTCGGTCATGCATTCGGCGAAGGCGTCGCGGTCGGACTTCAGGATCACCTTGAGGTCGTCCGGTCCCTGGAACGAGCGTCCGTCGGGCAGCACCCCCGACGCGTCCACCGGGAACTTGGCGTCCGTCGTCCGCCAGGCGCCGATGGCGTCGAAATTCTCCAGGCCGAAGCCCAGGGGATCCATCTTGGCGTGGCAGGCCGCACAGGTGGGGTTCGTGCGGTGGGCCTCCATCTGCTGCCGCAGGGAGGCCGACGCGCCGACCGTGGCCTCGTCGAGCCGGGGCGTCCCCGCCGGCGGGTCGGGCGGGGGCGCGTTCAGGACGTTCTCCAGGATCCACTTGCCGCGCAGGACGGGCGAGGTCCGGGTGGCGTAGGACGACACCGTCAGCACGCTCGCCTGGGTCAGGACCCCGCTCCGGTGGGTGCCCGCCAGGTCCACCCGCCGGAACTTCGGCCCCGTGATCCCCGGGATGCCGTAGTGGCGAGCCAGGCGGTCGTTCAGGAACGAGTACTTCCCGTCGATGAAATCGAGGATGCTGCGGTCCTCGCGCACGACGCTCTCGAAGAACAGCTCGGTCTCGTGGCGCATGGACAGGCGGAGGTTGTTGTCGAAGTCGGGATAGCGGTCACGGTCGGGCGCCACCGACTCCAGGGCCCGGAACTGCAGCCACTGCGCTCCGAAAGCCAGGGCGAGCGCGCTCGCCCTCTCGTCCTTCAGCATCCGCCGCACCTGGGCGGCCAGCGCCTCCGGCTTGCCCAGGACCTTCCGGTCGGCCGCGCGGAGGAGCTCGTCGTCGGGCATGCTGGCCCAGAGGAAGTACGAGAGCCGCGAGGCCAGCTCGTGCGGGTTGACGCGATACCCGGGCTCGGCTCCGGCCGCCGGGCGATCCCTCTCGATGCGGAACAGGAAGTCGGGCGACACCAGGATGGCCTGCAAGGCCAGGGCGATCCCTTCCTCGAACGAGTCTCCCTGCTTCCGGGCGGTTGCGGCGAGGCGGGCGAACGGCTCCAACTCCGCCGACGTCACCGGACGGCGGAACGCCCGATGCGCCAGGCGGCTGACGATCTTCCGGGCGCAGCCCGAGCCGTGACCCCCGTGGAGGTGGCCGCAGGCGTAGACCCTCATGAGGCTCGCTTCGGACGGCCCCTGGACCGGGTCGTAGGGCCCGATGACCTCCAGGCGGCTCACCCGGGCCTCGTTCGCGGCCTTCGTCTCCGCGAGGGCGGCCTCGAACTCCTTCCGGGCCTGCTCGATCTTCTCGGGGGAGGCGTTCTTGGGCGGCCGGAACTCGGGCGGGGGAGGCGGGGGCCGCTTCGAGGGGTTCGGACCGGCGTAGCTCGGGGGCAGCCCCTCGTAGAGGTGGAGGATCGACGCGGCCAGCACGTGCTCCCCCGCCGTCACCTTCGTGCGGAACTCCGGCTGCTTGCCGAGCAGGTCCTGCCGGTCCAGCTCGAAGGCCGCCCCGCCCACCGGGTCGACGTCCAGCACCTGGACCTGCTGGCCGTCGATCCAGACCCCGACCTGGATCGGCTCCGACCCGAGCGGGCGGAAACCTCCCAGGAGGACGCGCAGGAGATACTCGCCGTCCACCGGGAAGCGGTGGGTCGCATGCAGCGCGTTGGGCAGGCTCAGTCCGGTGACGTCGTAGTCGTGGAGGGGGGTCGGACTCGGCTGGATCTTCCCGGTCCGCGCCTGGACACGCGCCAGCGACGGCTTGAGCGGACCGGCTCCGAAGAGGGCCGTGCGGGCGATCTTCTCGGCGGCCGCCAGGTACTTCTCCATCAACACGGGAGACAGCGAGAGCACGTCGCCGTTGTTGTCGAACCCGTAGCCCGAGTCGTCCTGGGGGAAGTCGTCCGCCGGCCGAATGTCCACCCCCAGCAGGTCTCGCACCGTGTTGTTGTACTCGGTGCGGTTCAGGCGGCGCGCGGTGACGCGCCCGGGGTCGGGTGCGGCGTGCAGGGCCGCCTGCTCCAGCTCGGCCTCGATCCACTCCGTGACCGCCTTGATTTCGGCCTCGTCCGGGCGGGGCAGCCCCACCGGCGGCATGTCGTGCCGGCGCAGTTTGGCGACCACCTTCTCCCAGGTGCCCGCGTCCTGCGCGACGGAAGCGGGCGTCGCGTACGCCTCGAGGTCGAGGCTGGCCGTCTTCAGCCTCGAGCCGTGGCAGGTGGTGCAGCTCCGGGCCAGGAACGGCTTGACCGTGGTCTCGAAGGTGGCGCTGTCCGGAGGCCCATGCGACTCCGAGGCCACCGCTAGATTGGCCAAGCCGACCAGTGGGAAGAGGATGAGCAGTGATCGCACCGGCCCCCCTTGCCGACGAACGCCCCAGCAAGCGATTCTACACGACGCGGCCTGCCTGCAGGCAGTGGGAAATGAACGTCCCCATCGGGGACTCCCCAAGTCGGCCGTCCGGGGAACCTTGAATGTTGGGGGACGGCGTCAGTAGGCGTGGACGAGCTGGCGCCACCCGTAGCGAGCGGCCCGCCGCGGGTGCAGCGTCTCCCGCCGGGCGTTCTCCAGCGCGGCCACGGCGGCGTGGGGGCCGCAGTCCCCCTGGCCGATGTAGGTCAGGGACGTGGCCAGGGCCGCCTCGTTCGGGTCACCCAGGCCGCGCGAGATGTCGTCGGTGGCCGCGCAGGTCACGGGGAGGCCGCCAAAGTAGTCCCCGTAGCCGTTGACGTTGGCGATCTTGAAGGTGATGGGGTAGAGGACGTCGGCGCAGACGTTGAAGCCGTCCTCGCCCACGGGCTTTCCGAAAGTGGCGCTGCCCACGGTGACCACGTGCAGGTAGGGGCTGAGGGCGTTGATCACGAACTCGCTGGCGGAGGCGGTGGAATCGCTGGTGATGAACACCACCTGAGTCAGGCCCAGGGAGGTCGCCACGGTCGGAAACGTGAGCACCTGGTTCTGATCCGTGTGCTTGTTGTTGTAGGTCAGGCTGCCGAGGGTCCGTCCCGCGTAGGCGCTGCCCGCGACCAGGGAGCCCAGGTACTGGGCCACCGTCACCTCGCCCCCGCCGTTGTAGCGTTCGTCGATCACGAGCTGGGTGACACCCTGGCTGACGAACTGGGCGAAGGCCTGATCCAGCGCCGCGGTCGAGGGATCGATGAAGCTGTTGAGGAGGAAGTAGCCCACCCGTTCCTCCCACCGTGAACACGCTCACTTGCCGCGCCCCTTCCGGCAGTATCTTGGACCGGCCGGGAGGCCTGGGGGTTGAAGCCCAGCGTGGCAGAAGATATCAACGTAATTGCCGTCCCCTCGGTATCCATTGATAAGGAGAGCAGCGCCGCTCCCGGGAACGCCGCGGACCATGGAGGCTTTGACGCGAGAGCTCAGCTTGGCGCCCTCCGACGTGCCTCCAGAATCGAGCGGTGGGCCGGCGGCGGAGGCGGCGGCGTGGGTGGAGCGTGCGCGAAGGGGAGACGAGGAGGCATTTGCATGCCTGGTCGAGCGCCACGAGAGGATGGTGTTGCGGACAGGCCTGCGGCTCCTGGGGCGGCTGGACCTTGCGCAGGACGCGGCCCAGGAGGCGTTCTTGCGGCTCCACCGCCACCTGGCCCGCTTCGACGCCTCGCGGGAGCTCGGTCCGTGGCTCTATCGCATCGTGGTGAACGTCTGCCGCGACCTCGCCCGTCGCCAGCGGTGGCCCCGCCTGCTGGGTCTGGAGGAGGCGCGGGAGGTGAGGAGCCCGGACAGCGACGAGGCGGCTCTCCAGGAGGCGGTGGCTCGGAACGAGCAGCGTCGCGTCGTCCAGGCGGCGCTCCGCGCCCTCTCGCCGAGGGAACGGGAGGCGATCGTGTTGCGTGACCTCGAAGGGCTCTCGACCTCCGAAGTGGCTCGGGTGCTCGGATCGTCCGAAGGAACGGTTCGGTCGCAGATCTCGACGGGACGGCTCAAGATCAAGCAGTACGTCGAAGCGCGGGAGAAGGCACGCCGATGACCTGCCGTGACCAGGAACGCCTGCTGAGCCTTTATGTCGAGGACGATCTGCCCGGCCGCGACGCCGCCGCGCTCCAGGCGCACCTGGAGGAGTGCGGCTCGTGCGGCAGCTTCCTGGGCGAGCTTCGAGCGAGCCAGAGCACCCTCAAGGAGCTTGCGGCGGAGCCCCTGGATGAGGATGCGCTGGCCGCGGTGCGCATGCGGGTTCGCTCGGCGAGCCGGGAGCGTCCCCGGCGCCCTCGGGCCGCGCTGTACTGGGCCGTCGCGGCGAGTCTGATCGCCGCGATCGGCGGCTTGGTTTGGCTGCGGGGGCGGGAGGTTCGCCTTCCGGGACCGCCGGAGTTGGCGGCCATGCCCTCGGCCTCCGTGACCGCGGCAAGGCCCCCCGCGGGAGGTTCTCCGGGCGGGGTCAGCCGCCCACAGCCGACGAGGGCAAAGCAGGACTCAACGGTCCGAGCTCCCCGAAGAGTACTTCCGATCAGGGACGTGCCGAAGCCAGCGCCCGCCCTGAGCCCCGAAGACGCCGACCAGCTCGCCCGGGCCGTGCTCGCCGTGTCGCAGATCGAGAGCGTCGCCGATGCGACGGTCCAGCCCTCAGCCCCTTCCGATCGGGCGCCGCTCGTGCGTCTCGCGACGTCCGATCCCGACATCGTCATCTACTGGCAACTCCAGTCCGACGGAGGCAAATGATGCGCTTCGCCCGATTTCTTTCGCGAACCGCCGTGGCCGCTCTTGCGGCGCTGACTCTCGCGACGGCACCCCTGCCCGCGGGCCAGGACGTCCCTCCAGCGGCAGAACGCAAGACAGAGGCGCCGCCGTCCGCCGCCCCGTCCCCGACGAGCCGGGGTCCCCGCCCGGGCGACGTGCAGAAGGTCTTCGTCCTCCGCTACGTGGACGCCGGCCCCCTGGCCAGGATCCTCTCGGTTTTTCCGGCGACGATCAGCTTCGCGAGGGTCCGCGATCTGGAGACCCTGGCGGTCTCCGCGAACCCCGCGGTCCTCGCGGCTATCGAAGAGACGATCAAGCGGCTCGACAGCCCACCCGCGGTGAAGAGGAACGTGGAGGTCACCGCTCAGGTCCTCGAGTGTTCGACGCGGCCGGATGAGACGACCACCGCACCTGGGGAGCTGCAGGAAGTCGTTGGCCAGTTGAAACGGACATTCAACTACGCCGGGTGCAGTCTCGCCCAGACGCTGCTCGCCCGGGGGCGAGAGGGCTCCATCCTCCAGGCGACAGCGGGTACCTTGCGCTACGCCCTTCGTTCACGAGTTGAGATCTTGACGTCCGACACAGTGCCCGTTGTCAAGCTGTCACCTCTCCGGGTGGAGCATTACGAGATACCGGTCAAGTACCCCACGGGTAGCTCGGGCCCCCCCAGGTCCAATCTCTTTGATGGGGACATCGACGTGCGGAACGGCCAGCGCGCGGTGGTCGGCAAGCTGGGAACGAATGAGTCCGGAAGGGACGAGATCCTCGTCGTGACCGCGAAGATCCTGGACTGAGCCGCTCCGTCCCCTGCCCCGATCCAGAATCGGACCTGAGCGTAGACCCGCGATCCCCGACTGTCGGAGAATGGGGGCCTTCACCGCTACGGCGGTCAGCCCCGGGCCCGTTTCCGGGAAGGGAGGGGTCGCTGATGACCAATGTGCTCCTGGGGGCGTGGCTCCTGGTTCTCGCCGGGGCGGTGGCCGGCTTCGCCGCCGACGACTACACGCTCGGCCCGGACTCCATGCCCCACGATGGAGTGCCGAAAGGACGCGTCGAAGGGCCCCTCGTCTTCAAGAGCAAGACCTTCCAGAACACGGTCCGCCAGTACTGGATCTACGTGCCGGCTCAATACGACGCCGCCAAGCCGGCCGCGGTGATGGTGTTCCAGGACGGCCACAAGTACGTGAACACCGAGCAGGAGTACCGGGTGCCGGTCGTGTTCGACAACCTGATCCACCGGCACGAGATGCCGGTGACGATCGGCGTCTTCGTGAACCCCGGCCACGCCGGCGAGGAGCTGCCTGCCGACCCCTGGCGGGGGAGCAACCGCAGCTACGAGTACGATTCGCTGGGAGACCAGTACGCGCGCTTCCTGATCGAGGAGATCCTGCCGGAGGTCGCGAAGAAGTACGCGCTGACAAGCGACCCCGAAACCCGCGCCATCGCCGGCGCCAGCTCCGGCGGCATCTGCGCGTTCACGGTGGCCTGGGAGCGGCCCGACTACTTCCGCAAGGTGATCAGCCACATCGGCAGCTTCACGAACATCCGCGGCGGCCACGTCTACCCCGCGCTGATCCGGCAGGCGGCGCGCCGGCCCATCCGGGTATTCCTGCAGGACGGGTCGAACGACCTGGACAACCGCTTCGGCAACTGGCCGCTCGCGAACCAGGAGATGGCGGCGGCCCTCAAGTTCAGCGGCTACGACTACCGGTTCGAGTTCGGGGACGGGGGCCACACCCACAAGCACGGGGGCGCGCTGCTGCCGGAGGCGCTGCGCTGGCTGTGGCGATGAACGGCAGTGGGGGGTCGATGAACAATCAGCCCAGGAGGAACCCATGAATCGTCGTCAGTTCCTTGCCACGAGCGCGGCCGCGCTCGCCTGGTCGAGAGTTCCCGGATATGCCGCCGAGCTTGTGGACCAGAAGAAGCGCGTCGGCCTCATCGGCTGCGGCTGGTACGGCAAGTGCGACCTGCTTCGCCTGATCCAGGTGGCGCCGGTGGAGGTGGTCTCGCTCTGCGACGTGGACCGGCGCATGCTGGCCGACGCCGCCGAGCAGGTCGCCTCGCGCCAGCTCTCGAAGAAGAAGCCGCGCACCTACGGCGACTACCGCGCGATGCTCAAGGAGAAGGACCTCGACCTCGTGCTCGTCGCCACCCCCGACCACTGGCACGCCTTGCCCATGATCGCGGCGGTGGAGGCGGGGGCCGACGTGTTCGTGCAGAAGCCGACCGCGGTGGACGTCGTCGAGAGCCAGGCCATGCTCGCGGCCGCGCGCAAGCACCGGAGGGTGGTCCAGGTGGGCACCCAGCGCCGGAGCACGCCCCATCTCATCGAGGCCCGCGACACCATCATCAAGGAGGGCCGGCTGGGCAAGGTGGGCCTCGTGGAGGTCTACTGCTACTACCACATGCGGGCGCGCACGAACCCCCCCGACATAGCACCTCCCGACTACCTGGACTACGAGATGTGGACCGGCCCCGCGCCCCTGCGGCCGTACAACGAGCTCGTCCATCCGCGCGGGTGGCGGGCCTTCATGGAATACGGGAACGGCATCGTGGGCGACATGTGCGTGCACATGCTCGACATGGTCCGCTGGATGCTCGACCTCGGCTGGCCGCGCCGCGTCAGCTCCTCGGGAGGGATCCTCGTCGAGAAGGACAGCAAGGCCAACATCACCGACACTCAGACCGCGACCTTCGACTTCGGCGACCTGAAGGTCGTGTGGGAGCACCGCTCCTGGGGCAGCTCGCCCGACCCGAAGTACCCGTGGGGCGCGACCCTCTACGGCGACAAGGGCACCTTGAAGGCCAGCGTGATGGGCTACGACTTCGTTCCCGAGGGGGGCGGCGCGGCCGTCCACAAGGACGTCGCCTACGAGTTCGAGCAGTATCCGGAGGACAAGACCGAGAAGGACCTGGAACGGCACGTCGCCCCCGCGATCCGCGGCCACATGAAGGACCTGCTGTCCGCGATCGCCACCCGCGGCCGGCCGGTGGCCGACATCGAGCAGGGCCACACCTCGAGCGCGTCGTGCATCCTCGCGAACCTGTCCATGCAGTTGGGCCGGACCCTGGAGTGGGACCCCGGCCAGGGCCGGGTCGTGGGCGACGACGAGGCGAACCGCCTCCTGCGGCGGCCCTACCGCGCACCCTGGGTCCATCCGGATCCGGCCACGGTCTGATCGGGTGACGTGGCGGGCTCCCCGGGCCACCCCTGGCGCCACGGAAGCGATGCTGTATAGAATACAGCTTAGGGAGGGCAGGGCATGCCGGTACGGCTCAACATCACCATGGACGAGGACCTTTACCGGCGCCTCAAGAAGGAGCTGCCGGCGAAGGGGATCAGCTCCTTCATCAACAAGGCGGTCCGTGCGCGGATCCATCCCGACCGGCGGACTCTCGACGACGCGTACCGTGCGGCGAGCCGCGAGCGGTGGCGTCGCCAGGTGGAGCAGGAGTGGACGCCCACCGAGACGGAAGGCTGGCCGGATTGAAGCCTCCTCCTATCCGGGGGAGGCCCTGATCGAAGTCAAGGGCAGGCCCGGTCGCGCCCTCGGCGACCAGATCCGATCCATCGACAAGTCCCGCCTTCGATCGAGGGTCGGCCGATTGAGTCAGGAGGAGCTCGAAGCCGTCGACGAAGCCCTCCGCATAACCTTGGGACTCACCCCCTAAGACTGCGCACCTCATGCCCTCGCACCTCCATCCGGCTGGCCTCGGCCTGCTGGCCCCGTTCCTGCTGGCCTTGCCGCCGCCTTTCCCCGCGGCGGACGACGGTTGGCCGGTGACGTTCGTGGACGTGGCCGAGAAGGCCGGCCTCCGCCAGCCCTCGATCTACGGCGGCCTCGAGCACAAGCGCTTCATCATCGAGACCAACGGGGCCGGGGTGGCGCTGGTGGACTTCGACAACGACGGCTGGGTGGACGCGCTCGTCCTCTCGGGCACGCGGCTCCGGGAGGGGGCACGGGAGGATGCGACGTGGCCCGCGGGGGAGGCCCCCACGAACCGGCTCTACCGGAACAACCACGACGGCACGTTCACCGACGTGACGGACCGCTCGGGACTCGGCCGCACGGGCTGGGCCTCCGGGGTCTGCGCCGGGGACTACGACAACGACGGCTGGATCGATCTCTTCGTGACCTACTTCGGCCGGAACGTGCTCTATCACAATCGCGGCGACGGCACCTTCGAGGACGCCACCGCGCAGGCCGGCCTGCCGGCCGCGGGCACGCGCTGGGGGTCGGGCTGCAGCTTCTTCGATTACGACCGCGACGGGCGGGCCGACCTGTTCGTCGCGAACTACCTGGCCTTCGACCTCGCGCAGGCGCCCGAGCCGGGCCAGGGCGTCAACTGCCTGTGGAAGGGGATCCCGGTGAACTGCGGGCCCAAGGGCCTGCCCACCGACACGAACCTGCTCTACCACAACGAAGGCGGCGGCCGGTTCAAGGACGTGTCCCTGGCCTCGGGCATCGCGAAGGTCACGGGGCGCTACGCGATGAC
>WNGL01005810.1_pt1 | contig 14629 bp, 10 predicted proteins | sample 5400591 | NCBI WGS metagenome assembly WNGL01 (sample SAMN13153377, study PRJNA577476) | soil metagenome | isolation source: 80 cm soil or saprolite under Garry oak tree replicate 1 | place: USA:California | collected 2016-06-15
CACGAAATCCAGCTCTGAAAGGGCACGGCTGTAACAGGCTGCGGAAAAAGTCGTTGCACGCCCATTTTCGCAGCGCAGGCGCTAAAGCGCGTCTTATTCCAGCCGCTTACGCGGCGCTGAAGCGCCGCTCTTCCATGGTTAGGCACGATTTCGCGACTTTTCCCGCAGCCTGTGGAAGCCGTGCCCTTTCAAAGATCGAGAAGTCAGCATGAATAAAGCAGGCTAGCTCCGCGCCGTCGCCTCTTCGAGAGAATGCGAACGCATTTCAGCTAGCGGCAGGCGCAGGCGGAACGTAGTTCCCTTCCCTTCCACGGATTCGAAGTCAACAGAGCCGTAATGCCATTGCATGATCTGATAAGTTTGCGCGAGCCCAATCCCGCTGCCTGTCTTCTTGGTAGTGAAGTAAAGTTCAAAAATCTTGTCTTGCAGGTTCTGAGGAATACCTGCGCCCTGGTCACGAATTTCCATTACCACCGTATCATCTTCGCGACGCGCTGTGACCGTCAGCGTACCGCGATTGGGCATTGACTGGACCCCATTGATGACCACGTTCAGGATGGCCTGTTTGATGAAATCAACATCGACTTTGACCAAGACTGGCTCGTTCGGCAACTCACGTATCAGCGAAACTCCATGCTGTTCCGCGTCGGGGGCGGCCAGCAGTGAAACTTCGTCAAGAATCAGGCGCAAATCGGTTTCTTCCAGATGCAGGTCCCGAGGACGAGTGAAGTCAACCAGTATCTGCACAACCCTGTCAAGGCGATGAATTTCGCTGTCGATGATATCTACGTGCCGCGTCGTGTCCGGATCAAGCTGCTGCAATTTATTTCGAAGCAATTGCAGATGCAGGACGATGGCATTGATCGGATTCTTTACCTCGTGGGCAACGCCACGAGTCACGCGTCCGCTGGCAGAAATACGGCGCGAGAGTTCAATCTCGTCTTCAATGCGGCGGGCCGATTCGGCGTCACGCATTGTCAGCAGCGCGCCGATTTGCGTGCCTCGTTCGTGGATGAAGTCGAGCGAAACTTGAACTCGGCGGCCGTTCGGCATTTCAATTTCATGCTGGGCAATATTGTGATGAAGACGGAATGCGTCCAGCATGAGTGAACCGAACGCCGGCTCGGGCGAGAAAATTTCTTTCACAGTTCGGCCAAGCAGCTCGCCACGCGAGCGCCCGACAAAAGTTTCGATCGCGGCGCTGACCAGGACAACTCGCGAATCGTGCGTGAACAGCATCAGGCCATCCTGCAGACTGGCCATAATCTGGTCCACGTTGCTTTTCAATGCGGAAAAGATTTCGCGAGCGTCGCGCATCTGCCGGCCGAGATTCGCGATCTTGACGGTGACCTGCCCGTATTCGTCGTGCCCAGTGGGCGCCTGCAGGGCAGTTCCATTCGTCTCAGCCATGCTGTCGAGGCTGCGGCTGATATGTTCTAAAGGTCCAAGCGCCAGATTCGAGAGGCCCGCGGCCAGGATCAGCGAACACAGAACGGCAATACCCGAGAGCATCAGCGCTCGCTGCAGCCGTGGCGTCAGCTCATTTCGGAGGAAAACTGTCGACACGCCGACGTGAATGCTCCCGAAGGTTTCGCCGTTCAGCAGTAATGGAATGCGAACGTCATAAACGGTGGGCGGGTTATACACCATGCGGAGTTTGCGACGGAATCCCGCGCTTTGCAGCAGCGCGAAGTCAGGCCGATCAGCGACTTTCTTTCCGACGAGATTCGGATCGGTGTCGAGGATTGCTTTTCCGTCGGCATCTAGAATCGCGGCATCGTAAACCGTGGGCCAGCTGCCGACGACGGAATCAAGCATAGTATTGAGGTCACGATCCGTGCCGAGGTAATAGGCGATGCCACGCCGGACAGCTTCAGGATTACTGGTATCCACGCGCGTGCTGCTGAGATCAGGCGCAGCGTTGGTCGCCAAAAAAGCAAGCTGTGAAGTGAGGTACGAGGCGGTATCGTGCGCGGTGTTGATTCCCTGCCGCAGAATTTGGGAAATGTAGATGTAGGAAGCGCCTGATACCAGGGCAGCCGCCATGAAAGTTACGGCCAGTACGATTTGGGTCCTGCGGCGCATGAAAAATAGCTATCAGCTGTCAGCCTTCAGCTATCGGCGAAATCACTGGCGCGTGAGCCGAAGCATGACTATGGCTCCTTGAATTCCTCCGCTTCTTCTTTTTCGGCGCGGCCTGCGCCGTCGGAACTGGAACTACCATATTCTTTCAACTTGTTATGCAGCGTCTTCAGGCTGATTCCCAGAATCTCAGCTGCGCGGGTCTTATTGTTATTCGTCGATTCGAGCGTCTTGAGAATTAGCAAGCGTTCGGCTTCGCCCACCGTCGTTCCAACACCTACGCGGATGGAATCTGCATCATCAACCGATGTACGCACGGGGGTTTGGCCGAAGCCCGGCGGCAAATGCTTTGTCTCGATTACGGCGCCTTCACAGACGATGACCGCGCGCTCCAGCGTGTTACGAAGTTCACGCACATTACCCGGCCAGCTGTAGTTCTTAAAAGCATTAAGCACCGCCTCGCTAACCGTTGCAGCGCGGCGGCCATGTTTGGCGCTCATTTCGCGGAGAAGCGAGTGCACCAGGTCAGGCACATCCTCACGGTGCTCGCGGAGCGCGGGCATATGAATGTTGAAAACATTCAAACGGTAATACAGATCGTTGCGTAATTCGCCGCGAGCCACCGCTTCGTCAGGAACTTTATTCGTGGCAGCGAGGACGCGAACGTCTACCGTGGTTTCGACTTTGCTGCCCAAACGCCGCAATTTCCGGTCTTCCAGCACGCGTAACAACTTGGCTTGGGTGGCAATGGGCATCTCACCGATTTCGTCGAGCAGCAATGTTCCGCCTTCGGCAAGCTCGAAACAACCGGTGCGGCGTTCGATCGCGCCGGTGAATGCGCCTTTTTCGTGCCCGAAGATTTCGCTTTCAATCAGAGTTTCGGGAATCGCGGCGCAATTGATGGCCACAAATGGTTTCGTCCGGCGTGGACTGAGTTCGTGAATTGTACGGGCGACTAATTCTTTGCCGGTCCCGCTAGCGCCGGTGATCAGGACTGATGCTGTACTGGGGGCGACCATCTCAGTGAGGCGGAAGATCTCCTGCATCTTTTTCGATGGTCCCACGAGTGAGCCTAAGGAACCGGTGTCGCGAAGGCGGCGGCGGGTGGCCTCCAACTCAACGCGAGTGCCGAGCAGTGCCGAAGCGTTCTGCAGAATCGTGCGGAGACGGCTGGTGTCTATGGGCTTCGTAACATAGTCGTACGCGCCCATGCGCATCGCCTGAACCGCGCTATCGATAGTGCCTTGAGCGGTCACCACAATCACGGCTACGGTCTGACTGTCGCCAGCAACTTTTTCCAACAATTCAAGCCCGCCCAGGCGGGGCATTTTCAAATCTGTGATGACAATGCTCGGCGACCAGGCAAGGACCTTCTCATGGCCCTCCTGTCCGTCTCTGGCGGTTTCGGCGGTGTATCCCCAGGACGAAACCAGTTCAGCGAGCCCCGTCCGCTCGTTTTCTTCGTCCTCTACGATCAGCACTTTTTCCTGACTCATGTTATCCGTTCATTATTCAGGCTCGCAGCGAGTACTGCAAGCGGCAACCCGGAATTTGACCGATTCAGCTGGGCGAGCATTTATGAACCCATAATTTAGTATGGATGCACAATATCCTATGCCTGCACTGCCTTTGTGGGGAGCGGAAGATCAAAACGCGCGACTGGCGGAGCTGACCGCCTCGACCGACGACCGCGCAAAAGAGCTTCCACTGCGCCGTGATGTCCGCTGCCTCGGCGTCCTGTTGGGACGAGTCTTGGTCAAACAGGCAGGCGAGCCTCTTTTCAAAACGGTGGAGCGGCTTCGCCGCCTGCTGATTCAATCCCGCGCACATGCATCAAGAGATCAATCGAGCAGCGCCGAGATGCAAGAAGCACGCAAAATTGTTGAAGGCATGAGCGTGCACGAGGCCCACCGGGTCACAAAAGCTTTCGCGATTTATTTCGAGCTGGCAAATTTAGCCGAGACCAATCATCGCAAGCGACGACGACGTGCGGGAAAGCTGAATCCCGATCATCCGGCGCTGCCCGGCTCTTTCCGTGGAACGTTGCTTAGAATGCGTGACGCAGGAATGAGCGCGGACCAGGCCCTTGCCGCCCTGGCTCAATTGAAGATAGAGCCAGTCTTTACGGCTCATCCGACAGAAGTCGCACGACGTACGGTGCTGATGAAGCGGCGCCGGATTGCCCGGCAACTTGAACTGCTGGACCGTCTGCCACTGCCCGCCAGTGAGGCGCAGGCCATCGAGGACGCAATTGCAGCTCAAATCACCGCGCTTTGGCAGACCGACGAAGTGCGCGTGCAAAAGCCGCAGGTGACAGACGAAATTCGCATGGGCCTTGACCACTATCAGATGTCTATCTTCGAGAGCCTGCCGCGGCTCTATATGGAAATCCGTGAGTCGTTCCGCGATGTCTACGCCGTAGAACTGCGCGCGGACCAGGTTCCAGACGTCCTTTACTTCGGATCTTGGATCGGAGGGGACCGTGATGGAAATCCATTCGTCACCGTTGATAGCACGCGCGAGGCCCTTGAGCGAGCGCGAAACACGATACTAGGGCACTATATTTCGGAAATTGAGCAAGTCATAGAACAGCTGAGTTCATCCTGTCGGCAGGTTGATGTCTCGCATGCTTTTCAGGCGAAGCTCGATGAATACACCGCCAAATTCGGCGATGAGCCTGCGCGGATTGGGCGACTTTCGAGTACTGAACTCTATCGCCGCTTCCTGAGCCTGGTGATCGTGCGTCTGCGCAATACCCGGGACTGCACTCAGAACGGATACGGTTCATCCGAAGAATTTGGCTCCGATCTTGGCCTGGCGTATCGAAGTCTGTTGGAGAATCATGGCGACAATCTGGCCCGACTTTTCCTTGATCCCCTGTTGAGGAGGGTCCGAACTTTTGGCTTCCACCTGGCCACCCTTGATATTCGCCAGCACGCGGGGTTGCACAGGTACGCGGCGGCGGGGCTAGCGCTTCGTGCATCAGCCAACGACTCGGACGCACCGGTACCCTCAAGTTCCGAGAATGCGAAGGTGGTCACCGAAACTTTTAAAGCGGTCGCAGAGTGGAAGAGCGACTTTCCAAAGCGGTCAATCCGAAATTACGTGATCAGCGGAGTGGAATCGGAGCAGGACATTTTTGACGTTACTCGACTGGCGGAATTTTCGGGAGTCCGCCTGGCCGGATCAGATGGCGATCCTGGACTGATGCCGGTTCCGCTGTTCGAGTCGATCCGCGCACTTCGCGCTGCCGCCGAAGTCATGGAAAAAGTGTGGAGCAATCCCGAGTACCGGCGGCTTCTGGACTCCTGGTCTGGCTGGCAGGAAGTGATGCTCGGTTATTCCGACTCCAATAAAGACGGAGGGATGCTTACCAGCATTTGGGAGCTTTACAAGGCGCATCGTGCGTTGCACAAGTCAGCGCGAAAACACGGCGTGAAGCTGCGGCTTTTTCACGGGCGCGGAGGGACTGTTGGACGCGGCGGTGGCCCTACGCACACAGCAATCCTCGCGCAACCGGTCGGCGATTTCTCCGGCGAGATTCGAATCACCGAACAAGGCGAGGTCCTCAATTGGAAATATTCTGATCCTGTCCTGGCCGAGTGGAATTTGGAAATCATGATTGCAGCGTGCCTTGAAGCACTCACCAGGCCCGAGGGCCCAGCCGCCGATGCGGACCAGCAATGGGCAGACATCATGGAGGAAATGTCAGCCGAGGCATTTCAGTTTTACCGGAAGAATATCGCTGAGAATCCCGATGTCCTCGAATATTTCGATCAGGCCACTCCGGTCAATGAACTGGAGCATGCGCAAATTGGTTCGCGCCCCGCGCGACGTTCCCAAAGCCGGCAATTGGAAGACTTGCGCGCAATTCCGTGGGTGTTTGGCTGGATGCAGAGCCGTCACGCCCTGCCAGCGTGGTTCGGCGTGGGATATGCGCTTGAGCGGTTTGCTTTGCGTGGACCGGAACAAGAACAGCAGCTGCGCGCCATGCTGGAGGCATTTCCTTTGTTCACTGATCTGGTCCGCAACGTTGAATTGGCAATGGCGAAAGCAGATCTTGCAATTGCACAGGTTTATTCATCGCTGGTGAAAGATGAATCGCTGCGGGACCGAGTTTGGGCGTTGGTCGCGGAAGAATTCGAACGCACGCGACGCATGGTGCTCAGTATCAAGCAACAGGAAAAATTGCTGCAGAACAATGCGGTGCTCTCGCGCTCCATCCGTTTACGCAATCCGTATGTTGATCCTATGAGTCTGATACAGGTTGACCTGTTACGCAGGCGGCAGCTAGGGGATGTATCTGAGAACCTGAACTACGCGCTGGGAGCCACAATCAACGGAATCGCTGCAGGCCTGCACAACACCGGTTAGCCGCAGCTTAAGTCTTTCAGCTTAGAAAAATCTTCACCTCGCGCGAGTACAATCTGCGCCAGCTTTGTAAATTCTTCGCCTCAAATTCCAGCTACAAAACTCTTACACAGAAGTACATGTTTGCTGACGAATTCTGTTGACCGTAAGTAGATCACTCCATAGTCTCTGGGAAATTCAATACAGTTTTTGCTGGAGAAGTTTAAACAATGAGAGTGTATATCCTTGCAGCTTTGACCTTTGCCACGTGTTCGCCTATTGCCGTCTCCCAGACCACTAGCGCCTATTACAACAAAATCTATAATCTACAAGCCCAGAAGGGATGGCAGTCATACGCTCTGCTTGCACCCTCGTGGGGAATTTGCACGTGGTGCTCACCCTCCGGTTCCTCAGTGAATTGGTATCGGAAAGCACCAATTAGCTCGCCATCCTTGAGTGGGAAAGCCGCAATGCATCACATCGGCGGAACTCATTCCTACGCCGACATCCTCTGGAACAATCACATCATCGGTGATTTTTCATCTCAGGGCATTCACGATTACAACCACACGTTGGTTCCCAAGCTCCACAATTTCGTGTATGACGTGTATTTCTACGCCAAGAATATAGGGTATTCACAGGGGCTGGAATTCGACATAAATCAATGGCTCTCTCCCAAAGGCTACATTTGGGGCCATGAGTGCCGTATCGCAGGTGGCCACGAATGGGACACCTATGACAACGTTCACAAAAAGTGGGTGCCTACTGGAGTGCCGTGCTGGCCCAAAAACAACGCCTGGAACCATCTTGTAATCCAGGTGCAGAGAACGTCCGGCGGCAATCTGCTCTTCAAATCCATTACCTTGAATGGCAAAACGGCAACCTTGAACATCATCCGTGCGCCTGGAACGACCAGCTGGCATGGAGTGACGGTCAATTACCAGCAGGATGGCAACAAGAACATGGACGATTACGCTATTTGGATCGACAAGTTTAACTTCATCTACTGGTAGACAGAAGGGCTCGTTAAGGGCTCGTAAGCCATCGCAGAGAAAAAGAAAAGCGCCTTGCTGGAGTAAGGCGCTTTTTTCATAGGAGCTTGTTGGGAAGCTCAAAGTCTTTATGTAAGATGAGCGTAGCAGGATCGGGCTTTGGCGTGAATCCGGTCGGCACTGTAGAAGATCTAAGAACCTGTGATGTCCTTTGTTCCCGCGAGGTAGGTATGCCGATTTTTGAATATGTCTGCAAGGAATGCGATCATCCCTTCGAAGCTTTGGTTTTCGGAGATGAAAAGGCATCTTGTCCCAAGTGCAAGAGCAAGAAGCTGGTTCCACAGCTTTCGGTGTTCGCGGTTTCAGCAAAGGCTGCGTCCGGTACCAGTGTGCCTTCAGGTGCCTGCGGATCTTGCGGCGATCCGCGAGGGCCTGGTTCCTGTTCAATGCCTGACTTCGACTGAGCCGTATTAAGCCCTAAACTCCTGCATTCAAAGGCGCTCGCGGGCGCACTCTAGTACCCTCTAGGCGATAACCCGCGTAAGTTTCCTAAACCGGTTCCCTCAAGCAGAATGCGAACACTGATTAGGGGGGATTCATGGATCGACGCCATTGTCCGCGGGTGGAAGTGCAGCTGCCGGTGCAGGTTTGGGGCATGGACACATTCGGCCAGCCATTCGCCGCTGCGGCGCTCGTCACGAACGTGAGCACTACCGGATTGGTGCTTCAAGGAGTGCGTCCGCGTATTCGCGCCGGGGAAATCGTTGACATTCGCATGGGCACCGAGCAGGCGCAGTTTCGTGTGGTGTGGATTGGCGGCGTGGGAACTCGGCAGGCCGGCGAACTCGGCGTCGAGCGGGTAACCGCGTACGCGTTCATTCCGGATTCAGTGCTGGCGCACTGCTCGCAGACGGCGGCGGCTTGTTGACTTGCTATGTGCGTAGAACTGCTAACTTCGCCTCTTTTAAATCGTTTTAACCAGCTGCACGCATTTGCATGACGCCCTTAGCTTCCACTATCCTGCCGCATACACTCCGTGGGAGACACTATGCGAACAATCTGGAGTTTGCTCATAATTGGCTTATTGTTCAACGCCGGTCAATTGCGCTGCTTTGCCGATTCCGGCGATTCTAGAGGAACTTCCCATACGCTTCGGCTCATGCCGTGGCCCAGCGCTTTGAAGTCAGGCTCCGGCCAGCTTCCCATTGATACGTCGTTTTCTGTCGGAATCAAAACGGTAGGGGATACTCATCTGCAAAAGGCGGTTTCGATTTTCCTGGACGATCTGCGTCGTCACACCGGAATGTTGCCGCTGGATTTCGCAATCACCGATCCAGCAAAAGCGCAGTTGGTCGTCAGCGCTGAACGATCGAGCAAGCCGGTGCAGGAAGTGGGTGAGGATGAATCCTACACGCTTGAAATTACTTCATCCGGCGCAACCCTGAATGCCGCTACAACGCTCGGGGCTATGCGTGGCCTGCAGACCTTCCTGCAATTAGTTGAGATCACGCCAAAAGGTTTTGCCGTCCCCCCGGTGTCGATTCAGGACCAGCCGCGATTTCCTTGGCGTGGGCTTCTGATTGATTCAAGCCGGCATTTCTTCCCTGTGGACGTGATCAAGCGAAACCTAGATGGAATGGCTGCGGTAAAGATGAATGTGCTGCACTGGCACCTTTCTGACTATCAGGGGTTCCGGGTCGAGAGCAGGCGCTTTCCAAAACTTTATGAGAAAGGCTCGGATGGCCTGTACTACACGCAGGAGCAGTTGCGGGATGTCATTCAGTATGCGCGCGATCGCGGCATTCGCATTGTGCCGGAATTCGATATGCCGGGTCACAGCACGTCGTGGTTCGTGGGATATCCTGACCTCGCCAGCGGGCCGGGGCCTTATTCGATTGAGCGGAAGTGGGGCGTGTTCGATCCGGCGATGGATCCCACGCGCGAGAGCACATACAAATTTCTTGACACGTTTATCGGTGAAATGGCAGCGCTGTTTCCCGATCAGTTTTTTCACATTGGTGGAGATGAAGTAAATGGAAAGCAGTGGGACCGCAATCCAAAGATCCAGGAATTCATGCGCGGGCACGGGCTGAAGAACAATGGTGACCTGCAAGCCTACTTCAATCAGAAAATTCAGAAGATCGTTGCGAAGCATGGAAAGACGATGGAGGGCTGGGATGAGATTCTCCGGCCTGATTTGCCGAAGAGTATTGTGATTCAGTCGTGGCGGGGACCTCAGTCACTGGCCGATGCCGCGCGGCAGGGTTATCGCGGGTTGCTTTCTTCCGGCTACTATCTTGACCTGATGAGTCCCACCTCGCAGCATTATCAGGTGGACCCATTTGCTGATGGCGCGGCAAGTTTGTCTGATGCGGAAAAGCAGCGAGTGCTGGGTGGTGAGGCCTGCATGTGGGCCGAGTGGGTGTCGCCAGAAAATATCGATTCACGAATCTGGCCGCGTACCGCAGCCATTGCGGAGCGGCTATGGTCGCCACAGAATGTGACTGATGTGAGTTCCATGTACGAGCGGCTGGATGAAATCAGCGTTTGGCTGGATGCATACGGGCTCACCCACAATACGAATTACGATGTCATGCTGAAGCGTCTGGCAGGATCCGACAACGCATCGGCGCTGCGGACGTTGGCAAACGTGGTTGAGCCGGTGAAGGGATATTCGCGCGAAGCGCTGGCCAAAGGTGAGCCCGGCTCACTCATGCCTCTGAACCAAGTTGTGGACGCAGCCCATCCCGAAAGCGTGGAGGCGAGACGGTTCTCGGCGCTGGTAAATGCGTTCGTCTCGGGACAGATTAAACCGGGAAGCGAAGCTCAGATTCGAGCTATGTTGTCGAAGTGGCGCGACAACGATGGCAAACTTCGTCCGTTGATGGAGAAATCTGCATTGCTGCAGGATGTAGCGCCGCTTTCGCAGGACCTCGCCAGCCTGGCTGCCGCCGGCCTGCAGGCGCTGGATTATCTGGCTAGCGGAGACAAAGCTCCTCAGGACTGGAAAACACAGCAGATCTCGTTCGTGCAGCAAATTTTTCTGCCCAAGGCACAATTGCTGCTTATGGTGGCTGGCCCGGTGCAACGGTTAATTCAGGCGAGTGCCGGAGAAACGCCAACCGATTTGCCTCTTCCTAAGAAGGCCACGGAGTAATTCGTCCTCAGGCGGCGATGCTCTCGCGCAAGATTCTCTTTGCACGCTGGCGAGCCGTGGGTTTGGGCGTAACGCTGGCCGGCCAGGGCTCCTCAACACCCATCAGGGCAGTCGCTGCGCCAGCTAGCGCGAGATTCTTGGTGAAGTTGATCATGTCATTCATCCGCTGCTGCGGTTCTTCCTGTTTCCAGAAATCATGCATGATCGGCGACACTCCCGCGAGGAAACCGATAATCGCTGCGGCGCCCAGCTTTGGCTTGATCCCAAGCAGAATACTGGTGCCGCCAGCGATGAGCGTTGCACCAGTGAGCTGAACTGCGAGGTCAGGTTGCGGAACCTTCTTTGCTGCCGCATATTGCGAGAGTTCCCGGGTTTGTTTGAAATGGTTGATGCCGCTGAAAATGAAATATCCGCCGAAGAGCAGGCGTCCGAGTAGAAATGGGGCTCGCATGATTTCCTCCGAATAGGGCTTCGATTCTGCGGCCATGGTCTGCGTTGCCCAAACGTGCGCGGGCAATGCCTTTAGCATTCCCTGTTAAACTTTGTTTTTGGATCCCTCAAGTTTGAATCCATCGATTGCAATCCGCATTGAAGATCTCTGCCGTTATTACCACATGGGGAGTTCCACGATTCGCGCGGTGGACGGCGTCTCGCTGGAGATTCCTTCCGGAGAATTTGTGGCATTGCTGGGTGCATCGGGTTCGGGCAAATCTTCCCTGCTGAATTTAATTGCAGGACTGGATTCTCCAACTTCGGGCAGAGCAATTGTTGGGGGCAAGAATCTCGCGGGACTTTCTCGCGAGGAGCTTGCGAAATATCGCCGTCATACGGTTGGAATGGTCTTCCAGTCTTTCAATCTGGTCCCGGCGATGAGCGTTTTTGAAAATGTGGAACTCCCGTTGCGGTTTGCTGAAGTAGACCGATCGAAACGCGGCGAGCTGGTCAGCAAAGCTTTGGAACGAGTGGGGCTGGCCGGGCGCACGAGGCATCGTCCCGTTGAACTCTCCGGCGGTGAGCAGCAACGAGTGGCGCTGGCGCGTGCTCTGATCAATCAGCCCAGCATTTTGCTCGCAGACGAACCTACCGGAAATTTGGACAGCCGCACTGGAACAGAAGTTATGGAGCTCATCCGTCACTTGAATGAGTCGTTGCAAATGACCGTTGTCCTGGTCACACACGAACGAACTTTGGCAGAAAAATATGCAGAGAGGCTGATCTTCATGGGTGACGGCAAAGTGGTTGCGGACCAGCCAAACACAATGAAGGCTGCGGCGCGAGGTGAGTCGTGAAATTTTACGATTCGGTTGAACTGGCGGCAAGAAACCTCCGCGAATCGGTGCTGCGGAACTCTCTTACTACGCTGGGCATCGCAGTTGGGGTGGCGTCGCTAGTGGCAATGCTCTCGCTCGGAATCGGGCTGCAGGAATTGGCATCGCGCAGACTGCACAAATCAGGACTGTTCGATACCGTTGTAGTAAGTTCGCGGCGCGATCTTCGCAGCTTCAATCGTGACCAGGAAGAAAATGGGCCGGCTCCGGCGGAGAGCCCTGATCTCGACGAGACCGCTCGTCTGCGAATTGCGGCCGTTCCGGGCGTGGTTGAGGCGTATCCCGATCTGCGTTTTGTTACCGAACTCCGTTATGAAGACAAGCCACGCCTGACCATGGTTGCTGGACTTCCCTTCTCTTCCAAGGAAGGCGACAGCTTTGAGGGCATGCAAGGAAGGTTCTTTTCGTCAGAAGACGCGCATGAAGTAGTCGTGCAGAAAGGTTTCGCGGCGGAGCTTCTGGGAAAGAACGGACGCGAGGTAAATGACATCAGCGTCAGCGAGGTTGCGAAGCCGGTGCTTGGCAAGCAACTGGTCATGCGCTACAACCAGCGCGAGTCGGGCGGAAATGGCGACCCGGCGTCGTTTTCGGTACTGTCGCGTGAACTCGCTCTAACGATTGTCGGCGTAACCGATCTTGATCCAGACAGCCTTAGAGGCGCCGCGAGGGCGCGACTGTTCATTCCACAAAAATTGATTGAAGGAATGAATGCGATGCAGGCTTATAACCTGCGCGCGGCGTCGCGTGCTACAGGCGATCAACCGGCTTACAGCACCGTAATTGCGCGTGTGAGCGGAGCCGGCAAGGTGGATTCCGTCGAGCAGGAGATTAAGAAACTAGGGTTCAACACCTTTTCCATTCTGGACGCAACCAAGAGCATGCGGCGGTTCTTCACTATCGTTGATTTGTTTCTCGGAATATTTGGAAGCCTGGCGCTAACGGTTGCGTCGATCGGAATCATCAACACGCTGGTGATGGCCATCCTTGAGCGGCGACGCGAGATTGGAATCATGAAAGCTGTGGGCGCCAGCGATGTCGACGTGCGCGGACTATTTTTCGCCGAAGCGGGCGCGATGGGGATTTTGGGCGGGCTGTTCGGGGTGGCACTGGGATGGATTATTGGACGCATGATTAATTTCGGGACGAATGTCTATCTAGTCCGACAGGGATTTTCGAGAGAACAAATTTGGGCCGTGCCCTGGTGGCTGGTCGGAGCGGCGCTGGGATTCGCGTTTGTAGTCAGCTTGCTCTCGGGGATTTATCCGGCATCGCGGGCGGCGCGGCTTGATCCGGTGCAGGCTTTGAGGTACGAGTGAGCCCTCAGTACCCGAAAAGCATTAACCACTAAGGACACGAAGTTACACTAAGGAAATCCCTACGAACTTGAAACGCCTCAGCTGCTTTCTTCTCTTCGCCATCGTTGTCGTTCCGGTTCCCTCTTCTCTCTCGGCGCAGGGCCGGGTTGATTGCAGCAGCCTCAAGAGCCGCATGCTGCATTGGCCGGTGCGGTATTGCGTCATGCTGCCGCCGGGCTATGAAAAGGAGGGCAGCAAGAAATATCCGGTGCTTTACTTTCTGCATGGGCTGGGAGAGGGAGAACAGACGCTGCTGCGCAGTGGCGGCTGGGGACTGATCGAGGACCTCCGCCGGGAAAAGAGAATCGGCGATTTTCTGTTGGTAGCACCCGAGGGGCGAGCTAGTTTCTTCATCAACTCTGCAGATGGTCAAGATCGCTACAACGATTTCCTGCTTACCGAGTTCCTGCCTTACATCGAGTCGCAATATCACATCATCCGTGACCGCAGAGCCAGAGGAGTGACTGGTCTTTCTATGGGCGGCTTTGGCGCGCTGCGGCTCGCATTCGCGCACCCTGAATTGTTTTCATCAGTGAGCGCGCAGAGTCCGGCGTTAATAACAGAGACGCCGAAAGAAGTGAATGCTGACCTGCATGACGCCGGCCCTCTCGCCCGACTACTGGGCCAGGTGTTTGGCAATCCCATCAACGTCGCCCACTGGCGGCAGAATGACGCTTTCGAACTGGCGAGGAAGGACCGCATCCAGATCAGCAGTCAGGCTATCTACATTAATTGCGGTGATCAGGACGAATACGGCTTTGCCGCCGGCGCGACGAAAATGCACAAGCAACTGCTGGCCGAAGGCATTCGGCACGAGTTTCATTTGTACCCCGGCGGGCATAGCGTCGATTACTTCATTTCACACTTCGCAGAGACCATGCAGTTCCATTGGCACGTTTTCGCGTCCTCGAACGCCAAGGTAAGATGATGCTGATCTTGGGAGCAGTTCATGCGTAAGGCAGTCCTATACCTGAAAAAAAGCGATCCGGTGATGCGGATGATTATGGAACGGGTCGGCGCGTTCAAAATGGAATTTGGGGAGCCTACATTCCATAGCCTGGCTGAAGCCATCATTTATCAACAGTTGAACGGCAAGGCCGCACTCACAATTTTCAAGCGATTCGCCGCGCTCGCAGGCGAGCCGTTGACGCCAGAAGGAATTCTCAAGCTGACGCCGGAGCAGATGCGCTCGGTGGGATTGTCGAAACAAAAATCATCTTATTTGCTGGACATGGCGGAACGCGCTCACCGTGGCGAATTGGATTTCTCCCGCCTCGCGGAAATGTCGGACGATGATGTCATTGAGCATCTGACGCAAGTCAAAGGGGTGGGCGTGTGGACGGCGCACATGTTCCTGATGTTCAC
>WNGL01008433.1_pt1 | contig 14628 bp, 13 predicted proteins | sample 5400591 | NCBI WGS metagenome assembly WNGL01 (sample SAMN13153377, study PRJNA577476) | soil metagenome | isolation source: 80 cm soil or saprolite under Garry oak tree replicate 1 | place: USA:California | collected 2016-06-15
AACGATAATTTCATAATCTACCATCACAATAGTCATGTGTAAAATACGCACAACGATGCTATAAACTGCTCTACTCTTTTTTGCAGTTGGTCTGTTCTCTTTCTTTTTAGGATTAAGATTGCACCGATCTTACTATTGTAGTCATCTGCCTTATCGGATAGATTTCTACGTAATACAACCTACTATTCTCGGGTCCATGTTGAGGTGCCTGTTCCTGTTATACCAATATTACTTATGTTACAAAACAATCATGTTAGGTACACCAAATAAAGGAAACGTGTAGATTAGAATATATCCATAGCAGCAAGTGCAAATAATGTTATCGTTTCTTGCTGGACAAATAAAACTGGAATAGTGCCTGTCTATCGTCCGTGGACCGGCTTGACCAGAATTCCTAAGGATACCTGGTTCGTATCTCTGTATCAAACCATTTCTATAAAATACCCAAAATAGCCTTCCGAGAAGTCTTATAATTTGAATCTATTTTTCCAAAGATCTATTTTTCCAAAAAATGCCCTATGTCCAGATCTGTATAATGTTCCAAGATGTTCTATATAGTATAGCTCAAAACCAAAGCACGGCAGAATAACCCCCAAATCGTGAAGCGAGGATAAGACACGGTTTCATATCGTTAAACACTGAATTTTTGATATCGTCTAAAAGATATGATTTGATGGCTCTCCATTCATATTCAAAGCCAAAAGGCATGAATGCTATCGGTTGAGAGCAGATCGAATTTGTCTATATTCCTTCTGACCTAGAAAGTCGTGCCCAAAGAACTCGTAAATCAGAAAAGAGGAATCTCTTTGAGATCTTTAGTGTCCAAACGATCGCGTCAAATTCCTCTGTTCTTTCTCCCTTTGTAATTTTAAGAATAATAGCTGCACTCGCCGAAACTAGCTCTTGTGAACCACTTCAAACGTGTAGCCATCTGGATCAAACACGTCCGCGGCGTAATAGCCGGGATAATATTCCAGACGAGCACGAGGCGAGATATTGTCCTTTGCGCCTGCAGCAATCGCAGCGTTGTAGAAGGCGTCTACCGCTTTATTGTTTTCTGCGATGAAGCCCCAGTGGATTGAGGCTGGATCAGGCTGACCCTGTTTCAGCCAGAAAAATGCCTTTTGGCCATCACCAAAGCCCCAGAGATCTGGATGTCCGTCCGCGCCTTTGTAGGGCATGAACATTTTTATCTTCAAAGGCTTGAGTGCAGCCGTATAGAACTTAAGCGAGCGCTCCACATCGCTCACGGTCACAATAATGTGATCAAGCATATGGATTCTCTCTTTCGTTACCCATATAATACGGGTTGGTGGACACAGACTATATAAAGTAGCTAGACTGTCTCACCAACTGATTTTAGACAGTAGGTGCGCACCAACGGTTGATTCAACACTACCACATGCATGGTAGTGTCCACCCCTTGAACCTTTGTTCTTATTTGCTGAGAAGACTATCTAGGCATTTATACGTTGAATCCAACTGAGCAAACAGAGTATTTGATAGACCTACGCAGGTCTAGGCTTCAGTCTCTATTAGCAGCTGGCGTTAACCAGACCGAGTATTCAAGACTGTTGAACGTGTCGGAAGGTACAATCTCAGGTGATTGCCAATACCTCAGACAACACGCCAAGGACTACGTGAGTCAGTTCGATGAACATTTTGCAGAGGAATAAGAAAAGGATGATCGCTTAAGAACTAAACACCTTCTACTGACAGCTATTATTCATAGGTCATCGTAAAAATATATTGTATCATGTAAAATATTGATGGTTTCAAGATATTTTATATTAAATGCAATTAAATCGATTATACTAGCTTCAAAATACATATGAAATTATGTCATATACTAAAAATATTAGATACATTCTTATAGAATGAGGTTTATCAGTAACTAATGCTATCTGAGAAAGTCCATTATTCTGCTATAAGGGAAGGAGCTGATTTGACAGCATAACCATCTAAAAAAAGAGAGAATTAAGATGAGACGGAATTTCAAACAAATTCGTTTCATTCTATGTGAATCATGTTTTTGGTGCGCATCGTGCCTTAACCAAGGAATTACAGTTGATAAGTGTCCTATCTGCAACGATGGCAACGTAGAATCACTGCCAGTTTCTGATAACGAACTTGACCGATCCAGTCGCAATCCAAAAAAAGATGACGTCGTCCCTTTTCCAACAACTGATTTGAACAACTGAAGAATCAACAGAACAAAATATTGCAAGTATACGGTTCCAGACAAGTGTCAGAACCACCAGTATCGGATTGGAAAGAATTGTTCATTAAAACATAAGATCCAAAGATAAGACATTAAAACATAAGATGCAGGCAATGTTGCTGCTATAGACGAGGATTCAATCACCGTTTATCAGAGGGAGCAAGAAATGAATATAAAATACCAAATTCAATTGTGGGAGGATTCGATGATGCAGAAAGATTCTTGAAATTTACTATTGCAGAGTTAAAGAACTCTAAGGTCTAAAAACATCACGTAAGGTAAGGTTTTAATCGGAGTGGCTACGCAAGAGACTCTTGAGGTCATCAATGAAGGATGTACGAGTTTTAATCTTCTTCCTCTACATCTTCTTCTTCTAATTCTTCTTGTTCCTCATCTTGCAACTCATGAGTTTCTTCCTTAATTTCTTCTCGTTTCGCTTCTTCCACATCTTTATCTTTTAATTCTTCTTGTTCCTCATCTTGCAACTCATGAGTTTCTTCCTTAATTTCTTCCCTTGTGGTTTCTTTGATCATCTTCTTTATGTGTGTCAGGTTAATATTATATATTCTTACATATCATTATTCATCAAGTCGTTTAGAGTCTTTTATTTGAACCATTTGATGGCTTCTTAGTTCACAGCAGTAATAATTGCCCTGAAAACGAACTTATTTAATAGAAAGCACAAGACACCCCTCAAAGAGGGTATATAATCTAATAATGATAAAAATAGATTTCCGTTATCCTGAACTATTGACCAAATGGGAAGCGATATACAAAGAGTAAAAGGTACGGGAGTAGAACATATAATCTTTGGTTACAACTTTCTCCCAATATGACGAATATGAAGCTAAGATGATTGATATCTCCTAAACAGCTAAGTCACTCTCTCGTTTATATGTGCAATAAATTAAGTCACTGCAATAGGCTACTTGTTCTTTACAAGAGCCTTTTCTGCATCTCTTTCTCCTTGCATGATCGATTTTTTTATGGTCTCAACTGAAAAATCTGTGTCTTCAAATAAGGACCTTGATTCTTCTGTCCTTTCAATACGGGTGAAATAAATCTCCTGAAATAACCGGAAATTTTGGGTCCTCAAAATTTGTAATGGTGTAGAGTCGGCGTGTTAATATATTCAGGTGAAATCGTATATTTCCAGTATGTACCTGCCAATCCTTTATGCTGAAAAGATGTTAGATCACAAACATAATGGATTAATATCATTACAAGAAGCATCTAAGGATCCTACGTTTCAAATTACTACTGGTAAAGTTATTTCTACGTCGCATCTTCAAAGCGCTAACAACAGCAGCAGCACGACTGCATGGCATTATTATTAGGTCTCAGCCTGTCTTGTCAAATCTTGCTGGTATTACCGAATTTTAGATCGACAGTAGATGTAAAGACTCGTTAACAAGTTTCACTTGCCTTGATCGACAGGCTACTTCTTTATCCTCTTTATAATCCTGATTATTCTATCTTGTTCTTTTTCTCTTCTTAGTTGTAATTGCCTCAGCCTTTCTTTATCCCTTTTACGACCGTTACTACCGTTATCAGATGTTGTCTTGAATCCAAAGCGGATCGTCATTGCTGCCTTCCAAAAATAATTACAGGTTTACCGTCTACTCCACTGTAGCAATATCTAAATCTGAATCCTTCATTTCGGATCACAGTACCTACAATATTAGACAACCTAGTCTCAGGTTTGACAACTAATAATAATCCATGGGTCTTACTAGCTCCTATTTCAACATCACAGCCTCCAGAAAGAATTTTGTCTAGAAGGTCATCTATTGTCCTCATACTAATTGGATGTAAACAGAGTGATTTAGAAAAGGAGAGGACTAGCTCTATTTACCCTTATGTCTAAACCTATTCGATTACTAATATAATTGTGATAGTTGCTTGCTTCACTTGTAATCTACAAAATAGTCCAAAAAGTCTGACAATTTTGTCGGCTAATGATTAGGAGCATCAAACTAAAGAAGAGTTTCATGTCTCTTTATTCTACCTTTCTTTTTTGTTCGCCTGCTGCCCTTAACTAACGTTCCCAGAATACTTTGAACCATATTCGTTAGCCTTGATTGTGTGCTTATAAAATCCTCTCCTTGCTTGAATCCAATTAACAGATAATTTTGCTAGAGGCCGATTGGATTTAGAAATGGGTTGTCGAGGTTACTTCTCTGTTCTCGGTTTGATGCCATGTCACGACCTGACAATTACTATCACAAGATTCGTTATGAATCTTATGTAAGTAATTCTCTCTCTTTTATTAAAAAAAAACAGATTGAGGATTACAATGACATGCAGCCTTGTAATGTGCGATGCAGCTAACTACAGACGACTAAACGCTCTTTTCATGCCAAGAAACTTATTTAACTGCATAATACTGTATAACTCAAGAAGGGCGTATTATTGAGTTTAGGAAAAGCAATTGTAGAGATAATCATTGGAATAATAGTTTTAATAGTAATAATTGCGATCATCGCCTTTCTCATAAAGGTGCTTGCCGGTATTTTTATAGGTCTGATAATCCTAGCAATAATAATCGGCGTAGGATATTGGATGTACACGCGGCTAAAAAGTCGATAATAATTCCGCTCTCTAATTGGTTTAACGATCTCGATACACTCGCGGCTTGTATGATTCAATATATTCGAGGTTTCGAGAAAATAATGGCTACTAGATTCGTAATAATTATAGTCTACTAAGTTTCTATTCTCCAGTTAGCCCCTAATGAGTTTCAGAAACCAAGCCTTCGCACGATGAACACCGGGAAAAGTGACTTCTCTTGCAATTATAATAGGACAGTTTAACTGATCTAATAGAGACAACAAGTGGCTGTTATTGAAAAAGCTAAATTTTCCAATAGTTGCACCAGTCACTACTAAATCAGGCTGGGATGCGTTAACAGCAGATAGAATCAAATCAGCAAATTTTTCGCTATTCTTCCCTGTTTCCTCTGACAAATAAATTTCATTAAACTCAACTCCGACCTGTTCAAGGTACTCTTTACGCATGTTGTCTTGAACAATACGATCCTCGAGTTCCTTAGCGTCCTCTGCCGGATGGCCTTCAAGTCTTCTATTTACCGCTAATACACTCACATTAAATTTTCCGGAGTGTTCTAGCCAGCTCGTTGCCTTTAGTACAAGGTCCGAATTATATCCACCATCATATAAAACGACCATATTCTTTTTGATGGTTCGTCCAGCCCTTTGTGCCGGAGGTGTCAAATCCGCCCTAACCTCATTCGAGGATTCAAATAAAGTAAGGTCATCCCCAGTTGTTCTAATCGCAAGCACATTACAGGTAATTAGCGTTTGAAGTTTCTTATTATTTCTGTATGTTTCAAAATCTGTAATTACCAAATCAATTTTTTGTTCTTCAATCGTTGCCAATACTGCCTCATTCGCATCATGCGAAATCCTAAATAAATAGTGATTCAAAATATTCTCTTGTTCTAACATTTTTTCCAATGGTTCAAATGATTTTCTGGCAGCATCTGCGAATGCAGTTCCTGCAGATAGTGGTGTTTGATTTGGTACCGTGAGTATCCTTAATACATTGACTTCCCCATCATATTCTTTGGCAACCCTTATTGCATATCTTAGCAGCCTATCAGGATTTTCTGGAGTATATGGAATCAAGATTCTGTACTCCTTTCTGGTTAAATCCCCTTCGCTTGTTACAAGAGGTGCATAATGCTCAATTTCTTTTTTGAAAGTATACATACGATAAAGTGCAAAGCCCACTACTATCCAGAGAGCTGAAATAACCCAACTCATTGGCTGAGTGACTAGCAAGTACAACGCAAGACCAAGTTTAAGGAAGATACCGACAATTGGAATTATTGGAAAAAAAGGAATCTTAAATCCATAGTCTAGCTTATCGCCATAAATTCTTCTTATATTAATGACGGCGATGTTTACCTGAGTAAATAGCAGTAAGAAAATGACCCCTGCAGCGATTGCAATCTGATCAAGAGGAAGTGCATAAGCCATAACTGCCATTATTACGCCCGATATTACGATAGCAATGTGGGGGGTTTTGTATCTAGAATGGATAGAGCTTAGCTGGTGCGGCAAATTATAGTGTCTTCCCATTGCAAACGAAACTCTGGAAGAAGAAAATGTAGTGGCATTTAATGCTGCTAAGCTAGAGACAATACCTCCTGCGAGTACTATAAATGCCCCGTACGGGAGAAAGAGCGCAGCAGCTTTCGTAATACCGAGATCACCGTAATGACCTATGTATTTCCATGCTGGGACATCTTTAGGAAATATCGCGCCTATGGAAACAAAAGCAACAAGACAGTACAGGACAACTACAACTGCTAGTGATATAAATATGGCTCTTGGAATGTTTTTCTTTGGGTTCTTTACCTCTTCTCCTGTTTGTACTATTATCTCGTAACCTTCAAACGCTATGAAAGTCAAACCCATAGCAGCTACAATCCCACCTATACCATTTGGTATGAAATCATTAAAATTTCCTCTCCAGTTTGGATGATCATGTATTGTCCAGAAACCCGCACCTATCAAGGCGGCGATGGTTCCGAGCTGAACTATTGTGACTATTGTTCCAGCCTTGCCTGTCTCTGAAACTCCTTTAACATTGATATATGTAAAAGCAGCAATCGATGCTACGGCTATTAACTTATCAAAAGGAATAATTCCGAACAGAGGATGGTCTCCAAGAATATTAATCATTTTCAATAGACTAAAAAGAAATGACCCAAATCCTACAGCGTACAAGCTTCCAGCAACTATATGTGCAAACCATGCCATCCAGCCACTTATGAAAGCATTTGGCCTTGGTAATCCTTCCCTAACCCACAGGTAGCCGCCGCCGGCTTCTGGTATAGCGGAGCCGAGCTCTGCATATCCCATGGCTGTAAAAAGAGTGATTATTGCATTAATTATAAAGGCAACAATAACGGAACCCCCCGCGAGCCCAATTGCTGGACCAGTGAGGACAAATATAGCTCCTCCAACTAGGCCTGCTATACCGATCATCATGACGTCCACAAAACCCAATGAACGGACTAAGTGTTGTTGGGACTGTGTATCCTCGTTGTAGCGAGTAGACAAATATTCTATCTACTCTCGCCCTGATATATCCAATAGTAATTAAAGGTTTAGAAATCTGTAAGGTTCGTTCGAGTAAAAAAGGAAAAGGAAAGATGATTGCAAATAACAAACACCTCTATATTTAGATTTATTTAGATTTATTTCCCGCACCTACCGACAAAGTAATCGGATTCATGAATTAAGTAGTAGTGATACTAATCATATGTGAAACCTGGCTACTCCCTAACAAACAAGAATAAAGACGCTCTTCGAACACAAACCACTTAACAGATGTTAGTGCAGAAAGTCTGCCGTCCCCTCGTTAATTCTCCCTACCGCGTATCATAATTATTATTTCCCAAGTATTTTGCTCGTTTCTTACGTTCTATTCCTACGAATAATTTAGTGAGAAATACACCAGCAATAAAGCCACCAATGTGTGCAGTAAATGCTATTGGAATTGAAGCGATAGAACCAAACACAGCAAACACAATTTGTAGTATAAGCCAGTAGTATGCTCTTGCATTCCCCGCAGCAGCCGCTATTCCTAAAACTCCTGAAATTGCTCCTGATGCACCTATAAGTATTACATGTCCGCTGCCCAATATGTAAGATGCAATAACACTATGGAATAATGCTCCTGCAATACCTGCCAAGATGTAAATCAGAACGTACCTAGGAATTCCCACTGATCTTTCGGCATATCCGCCGAGATATCCCAAGGCTAGTATGTTGAATGCCAAATGAGCGATACCACTGTGAATAAACATTGAGGTAAATAGTCGTGTTAGGACGTCAGATATTGCTAGATTATTATTATTAATATGAAAAAGATTATTCGGAATAAAGCCATAATTACGTATAATTTGTAACTGAGACCCTGACAGTAAGCCCAGTCCAAGAATGACGATATTTATTGCAATCAGAGATGTTGTTGCTAAAGGAATCTTTCTTGCTAGGTTTACGTACATGTATTATTAGATTAATCACGCTTACACTAATAATAATAACGCCAATCACAGTTAGATTTTTAAATCATATATTGGTATTAGCATAAATGAGAGAAGCACATTATAATTGGCTAGGCAGAAAAACCTTAGTCAGGATCATAACTGAAGGAGAGGATTTTGAAAAAAGGGCAGTAGTAAAAGTAATGCCACCATCAGAGAAAGAGGATCTTTTGATATAGCAAGTAATCATTAATATATCTGCAGAAGAAACCATTTGAAAATTTAAGTCTCTTGCATTAAATATCTTCTGAACTTCCTCTATTACGGACATCGGAAATACTAACTTGATGCATTTTATATGTGGTGTTTTTTGTACGGTGACCTCTGTAAGGAACTTTAGCCATAAATCTATCACAGTTTCTAGGGTCTGGAATCCGCTTGAGGGTGCCAATCACTGGATGGTCCTCACGATACCAAACAATGGAGACGCATGGTTGCATATCGTGCGTCTAAGCAACTTACAGAACAGATTGGAAAAATCGTGTTCAAATACAATTTCTAAACGGTAAATCATACAAGGTAATAACAAATGCGTATTATAAACAAGTAATGGTTACATAACCCTGAGTGTGTGAGTTGATTCGTTCATCACAGGCAGTGTTAATAGTCATTTTATTATCATACTTGCTTCTATATTCATATCAATTTGATTCGAACCTATTTGCTCAAGTAGATGGTTATTATAGCAATAACCTTGGCTTAGTAAAAATTCTTGTAGATAAAGCAATTCAAACATTTCAAAATAATTCTACGAAAGACGCTATTACACACCTGCGCGAAGCCTCTGCTGAATTAATGGTATCAGCAATGGATAATAACATCAAAAATAAGCCAGCTGGTCTTGATGCGTTAGCATTCCTTCTTGGACACACAATCAAATTATTATCAGAGAATAATACAACTACTCTTCCTAAGAATAGTTCAATACTGTACCTAAATACATTAGAAGAACAACTGGGTCGATACCTACCTGCTATCTCTTCGAATACTGAAAATTCGATAAACCGTACTGCTAGTACTACTTTCCCTAAAGGGCCATTTTTAGAATATAAAAATGAACCGTACGGACTCAAAGTTCAATATCCACATAATTGGATTATCAGAATCAATAATAATTACTCATTGCCATCGACTTCTAGTTATTCCCATCCACAAGTTATCGGTTCCTTTTATCTACCTAATTCAACAGAGGGACTTCCATTTTTCTATATAGGTGTAAATAGTAATTTATCAAAACAGTTTAAGCAATTTCCCTTTACTTTACAACAATATCTCAATAAATCATTACAATCGAAGAAAAATTCATCTTCATTTCCTGATTTTAAACTGATTGAAGCAACAGCTGCAAATCAAAATAATAATAATAATAGTCTTGCAGGATTTCCAGCATATAGAATTCTTTGGACTTATAAGCATCCGACATATGGGATGAGAAAACTTATGGAATTTGGTATAGTCGTACATGGAAGCAAAGGATACTTCGTAGATTATGCTGCGTCTTTAGATAAATTTTCGAAATATTTGCCAATTTTTCAAAGTATGAAAAACTCCTTTAAAATATCTATATATAACACGTGGTCCAATAAAACCACAACTATCAGATAATAAGCACGTATATAATAGTAACTTATATAAGCCGTTTTATTACCTTAAAGTATGAAAAAGAGCCTGTTAAGGCCAATTAATATCAATTAATATCAATATTGATCAGCAACTGCCTCCACCGTGGCATATTTAACAAACAGGAATAATCTTATAATATTATCAATAATAGTAGATTATTGCTATCATGCTCATGATAACTTCTGTCATACTTTTGATGTCACTAGCATCGGCTTTCTCTCCTCTCTTTTCATCCTTGCAGCCATACCCTGAACCGTTCTATGCTTTTGCTCAAACACAGGAAAATGCTGCGCTATCATTGTCTAATCTAATAAAACAAGGTGCTCCCTATTAAGGAAGTACCTCAGCTCCCGTAACTCTAATTGACTTTAGTGACCTACAATGTCATTTATGCGATAGATTTGTAAAAGCAACAGAGCCACAAATCAATTCAACTTATGTCCAAACAGGTAAAGTTGCCTTTATTTATTTACACTTACCTAATCGTGGCTTTGATTCTTTTCCTGCAGCTTCGGCAGCTCAATGCACTAATGATCAAGGAAAGTTTTGGCAATATCATAATTTGTTGTATGAGAATCAAGGACCTATCGATTCTGGATGGGCAAATAAAGATAATTTGAAAAGGTTTGCAACTGAAATACCTGGCTTGGATCTGCAGAAGTTTAATTCATGTTTTGATAGCCAACAGCATAAACCAGTTGTAGAAAGCGATGTTGCACTCGCTCATTCTCTTGGATTTACACAGACACCCTCATTTATAATAGTGAAAAGTGATGGCTCAAATCCTCAGAAACTTGAAGGACCGCAGCCGTTTCCAGAATTTAAGTTTTTGCTAGATAAAGAACTTGGTGGACCATAAAAAGGAAGGAGATAGTATTAGACAAGTACACTAGTGAATCTACTGTGTAAATTCAGAGAAGGAAATGTTTTAAGGTACCGCATTATGTTTATATCTGCTCTCATTATCAAGCTTGAAGATTCGCGGGTTCTCATCGACTGCTCATCATAGGCTTCATCTAATCCCAATTCTTGTGCCAACGGTTCCATAAACATACAATTAAGTAAGTTTTCCCATCATGCATAATACTATATTTGAGGTATTTCTCGGTACGTTTAATACAGGCATCAACCTTTCGGAATAATTAGACTTTTTTCATTGAGTCGAAGGAATATTGCGAATATCCCAAATTATGCTCAAATTTGTTTTTATCACGACATATGCAAATGACAACTATATATTCGCGATACGATTGTATGCCTTTTGCCCTTTGGACGATCATTTTCCTTCACTTCATGGTGGCTCCGCTATAGGATTGATAGGGAAAACCGTAATGGCTCTAGGTGATAATAGCAGCAGTGGCTCATTTTGATCCTCAGTTCAAACGGGTTCTGTGGTATCTAATCGGTAGCACGAAAGGAGGAGCTAATAGGGCAAAAATTCTCGAATTAATTAATTCTCATCCGGCTAACCCTAACCAAATTTCATCTGAATTAAAATTGGCTTATAAAACTATAATTCATCATCTTTCCGTTCTGGCAGAAAACGGATTGGTTATCACTAATAATAAAGAATCTTATGGTGCAACATACTTTTTAACACCAATAATGGAAAAGAATTACGATTCGTTCGTGGAGATACTGGCTAAAATTGGGAAAAAGTAAATTAGGCATTAGGGACGGCGAAATCATATAGGCATGGTAGTATTGGATTTTATGCTAGCTGCAGCAGCAGCCGCTCTGCTCAATATAGGCTTGTTAGGTGGCATTATCACCACATACATCCAGAATATGCGATTAATAAAGTCCTACTTTACCATAGGCCTTGTTCTGGTTGCTTCATTGTTTATAGTACAAAATATAGTCATCGTAATCTTTTGGTCTAGATTATACATCGCAGGACCTTCGATAAAGAATATAGTTGATGCAGCGGCACCGTATCTGTTCGCTATTAATATTGCGCAATCTGCGGGTCTTGCAGTGCTGCTTTGGATTACTAGAAAATGACATACTAATTTATTGATTTTACATTCAAAAGAGAAGTGAACTACAATAATAAACATCACAACACAAAGACAACCTCTCCTCGGTAAAATGCTTTATTCGAAAACCGATTGGAATAGATAATTTGGTATATGGAAGGTAATCACTGTGCAGTAACTCTGAATACTACAGCCTTACACCTGATTCATTTTCGTAATAAGCCTCTATCTGGCGGTAGTACTTCTATGCTTGCAGGTAGAGACGAACAAATTTGTTATCTAAAGAAATGAGGGAATGTAGACTATATTAACGTAAAATGGAACGACGAGAGTAATTCTTATATCACATCATCTTTGGTTAATATCTAGAAGTTATGCAATTCGGCTCTGAAATGGATGAATTAAGGTCAAGGAATGTCTTCATTATTGTATTCTACATTTCAGCCACGGTTATGCTGTCTATTTGTTTCTTCGGCTTTTATATAAGTGTTGGAGAATATCTGAAGACTGGTAGAATAGTTATTGGTGAAGTATTAGTCAATACTGAATTTCCGTTTCACGGGCATGCGAAACTTGTGACGTATCTGATGATTGCATCCGTATTGTCATGGTTTTGTGTCACCAAACTAGCCGGAGACAAAATGAAAAATATTCCGCAGTTAGTTAGATCTGTTATACAGCTGATTTTACTCGCTATTGCAGTCATTGCCATGTATGAATTCGTTTACAATCTTTTCTTATGGAATTCTTTTGCGACAGTTAATTTAGTAAAAGGAGTATATAAGTTGGATAGCATAAGCGTACCATATCCTAATCCCCAGACACCTTGGAATCTTATATTTGCAACAAAAATGACTCTGGCTGCATTTCTCATATCGGCACACGGATTTTATATAACATCAAAAAATCAAACAAGGGAAGGATACAAATAAAATCAAAATTGACATTCCTATTACTTTTCATAAATTGATAGAGAGATCCGAAGATATTGCACATATCACAAATTGCTTAAAAGAAAGGTGAAAAGTGAAAAAATATGCTAGCATTTCAATTTCTACTAGGGATGAAACATGGTCTGCCAACATAACATATGACAGAAATCCTTTATACATCATGTTCAAATTACTCATAACATTCTGTTCTAGTAGTGGCGATCTGGTTCAATTGATTATAATATTAAGTCGGATAATTTGTATTGCATTCCTACTATAATTTATAGTAAGAATGGTATCATGGTTAACGAAGAAATTGAAGTACAGATACAGCGTGGATGCTTATTTTAGATGCAGCTCTTTCTGGAGAAACCAAACCGAAATAATGATGTGTGCTCACGTGAATCAAGTACAAATCAAATGATATATTCCTCTTATACTTTCTGTAGAGCCGAGTCACAGATTGCCTATTGTTGATACCTAATTAACTGGTTCGCTGATGAAGGTTTAATATCTATTTAATTCCAAGAATGATAGCTTGTCTAGATTGTCTTTTCGATCTCAGCACCAGACTCAATATCAACCGAGCGTATAATTGGTGAAATAAAGATGTTTCCTATCTTGGAATTTGCTCTAACAATCTCGATAATATCATTTACTTTATTGCCAGCAACAACTACTTGAAGAATGTATTTATCGCAAAATTCTAGTCTGAATATTTCTGCTGAAGCAAATATGAAGAAGGAACAAAGTGTTGTAGACGTTATGAAGTCTATTTCTTGTGTGATGGTTCATTTTGTCCTTGTTGTGGTATAAAGCTAAGGTCACTTACTGGCAAAAGAGCCAGAGAAAGATTAAGTCAAATATGACGTTTAGAACAATTTGACAATCCACAAACCCCTTTAAATTTATCGTATAAAGAAAAATCCAACTGCAATCATAATGTATACTGCAGTTAGCATGATTCCTTCAAACCAGTTACTCTTCCCATCATGCGCAATAAAGTTCAATATTAGTGCCGCAAGAAAAACAACAGCCAATTCATAAATTGTGAAGACTAGGTTAAATGGTCTATTAAGAACGATTCCGGCTATTACAAGTATTGGAACCACAAAAATGGCTACTTGTGTTCCCGAACCAGCTGCAATTCCTATTGATAAATCAAGTTTACCTCTTCTTGCAAGCATAATTGCGCTACTATGTTCTGCAGCATTTCCTACTATACCTACGATAATTGCACCAACGAACATTTCACCAAATCCAAATTTTTTAATCGTCACTTCCACAGAGCTAACCAATACTTCACTTACTAAAACAACCCCAATCACACCAGCTCCAAGCAATAAGATAGATTTTTTCTTGCTCCAATGCGAATCATAGGGGTGTTGTCGTTGATTATCTATATCCTTGTGAGCCTTGTTACCCCCTTCCCTTTCCATTGTAGGAATTGCAAATAAGTGTTTATGAGTAACAAATGTAAATATTATGCTGGCTATGTATACTCCTAATAATACAAATGCAAGAACATCGCTAATGAATTGAATGTTCTCTTGCCCTTCTACTGAACTTACTTCTGTTGTTAGATTTAATACAGTAATGGCTAAAATAGTAGGAACTGCCAATCCAATTATTGCTAAGAACAGCATTGAAGACTGATAGCCTATATTCTCTTTATTGAACAACTGTTCTTTCTGTTTTAGACCACCTGCAACAAGACTCAATCCAAAAATCAAGAGTATGTTGCCAATTATAGAACCTATAATGGATGCTTTTACTAGATTTACTAATCCTGCA
>WNGL01005813.1_pt1 | contig 14627 bp, 10 predicted proteins | sample 5400591 | NCBI WGS metagenome assembly WNGL01 (sample SAMN13153377, study PRJNA577476) | soil metagenome | isolation source: 80 cm soil or saprolite under Garry oak tree replicate 1 | place: USA:California | collected 2016-06-15
GCAACGACCGACTGGACGAGCTTCCTCGAAACGGGGGCATTCAACCAGACGACCTTGAGCGGAAAGGAATACGAAGCCTGGGTCGCGCGCGAGGAGGCGCGGCACATCATGCTCATGAAGGAAGCGGGATTCCTGGCGAAGTAGGATTGGGCCGACGCGAGGGGTGTGCGCGTCCGGACCCGGGATTGCGGGCCGGGCGGATCGAGGAGGGGATGGAAAGCGAGCAACAACATTCGGCCGCTTCGGTCAAGGCGGTGGAGATCGGCGTCGCCGTCGTCATTTTCCTTTTTGGCGCCCTGGTGGTATTCGACAGCTATCGCATCGGCGCCAAGTGGGGCGACGACGGGCCGCAGGCTGGTTATTTTCCCCTCTACGTGGGTCTGCTGATCTGTTTCGCGAGCGCGGTGATCTTCGTGCGCGCCTTTCGCAACTCCGCCATTGCCGCCGAATCGTTCGTGTCGCGCGAGGAGCTGAAGAAAATACTGACGGTTCTCGTGCCGACGGTCGTGTATGTCGTATTGATCGCGCCTTTGGGCTTCTATCTCGCCTCGACCCTGTACATCGCCTACTTCATGTGGCACTTGGGCAAGTACTCGTGGGTCAAGATCGCGCCCGTCGCGATAGGTGTCAGCGTCGCATTTTTCCTGATCTTCGAAATATGGTTCTCGGTGCCCCTTCCCAAAGGGCCGCTCGAGGCTGCATTGGGACTCAATTGAGCGCTGTGCCGGCGGATTAGCTCGCCGGTGCTCGCACCGCGAAGGGGAGGCCGAGGTGGAGGAAGTCAACGCGCTGTTGCAGGGGTTTGGGGTCGCGCTGTCCCCGCTCAACCTGCTGCTGATGTTCGTCGGCGTCATCCTGGGGATCATTATCGGCGTGCTGCCCGGCTTGGGCGGCGCGAACGGCGTCGCCATCCTGCTGCCTCTCACGTTCTCGATGGCGCAGCAACCCGGCGGCACGACCTCCGCGATCATCCTGCTCTCGTGCATCTATTGGGGTGCGCTCTTCGGCGGAGCGATCACGTCGATCCTCTTCAACATTCCCGGCGAACCCTGGTCGGTCGCGACCACTTTCGACGGCCACCCGCTGGCGCAGCTGGGGCGCGCGGGGAGTGCGCTGACGGCAGCCTTCACCTCCTCGTTTTTCGGGGCGCTGGTCGCGGTCATCATGATCACTTTCCTTTCGCCCGTGGTGGCGGGGTTTGCCCTGCGCTTCGGCCCGCCGGAATTCTTTTCGGTATACCTGCTGACCTTTTGCGCCTTCGTCGGCATGAGCGGCGGCAACGCCGCCAAGACCATCGCTTCCATGATGATCGGGTTCGCGTTGGCCGCGGTGGGTCTGGACAGTGTCACCGGGACCTTGCGGCTCACGTTCGGATTTACCTCGCTCCTGAAAGGGTTCGATTTCCTGATCGCGGTGATTGGCCTATTCGGCATCGGCGAAATTCTGGAGACGCTCGAGGAAGGCCTTGCGTTCAAGGGAGCGAGCGCGCGGATCAACTTCAAGGTCGTTCTCGAAACGTGGAAAGAACTGCCGCGTTACTGGGCGACTTCCCTGCGCAGCGCCGCGGTAGGCTGCTTCATGGGAATCGTCCCCGGCGGGGCAACGCCGGCCTCGTTCATGAGCTATGGCCTCGCGCGCCGCCTCTCCAAGGATGGCAATGACTTCGGCAGCGGCAAGGTCGAGGGGGTGGTCGCGCCGGAGACTGCGGCTCACGCCGCCGGCACCTCGGCGCTCCTGCCGATGATCACGCTCGGGGTGCCGGGATCGCCCACGGCCGCGGTGCTGCTCGGGGGCCTCCTGATCTGGGGGCTGCAGCCCGGACCGCTGCTGTTCGTCGAGAAACCGGACTTCGTTTGGGGCCTGATCGCCAGCATGTATCTCGGTAACATCGCCGGTCTGATCGTCGTGCTGACCTGCGTTCCCCTTTTCGCGGCGATCCTGCGCATTCCCTTCTCGATCATCGCACCCGTCATCATCGTGATCTGCGCGATCGGGGCGTACACCGTGCACAACTCGATGTTCGACGTCTATCTGATGGTCGCCTTCGGGGTGCTCGGCTACGCTTTCAAGAAGCTCGGCTATCCGCTCGCACCGATGGTGCTGGCACTCGTTCTGGGCGACCGGGCGGAGGAAAATTTCCGCAACGCGATCAAAGGCTCTCAGGGCGACCTTACGGTCTTTTTCTCGAACGGGCTGGTGGGAGGTCTGACCAGTCTCGCCTTGCTGCTGCTGTTCTGGCCGCTCATCCGGGCGGGGTGGCGTGTGGTGCTCGGAAAAAGCTGAAAGCGAGACGCGCTCAAGCGGCGCGCTGCCTGAGGCGGGACAGGGTTTCCGGCGTCAGATTGAGGTAGGACGCCAGCTCTTTCTTGGGTATTCGGGCGAGCAGGTCCTGGTGCTTCCGCATGAAACGCGCAAGGCGCCCGGGGGCGTCGAGCAGATGAAGCGTGATGGTATGCGCCATCACCTCGGACATCAGCCGCATGACCTCGTACTCGAAGCGCAGCTTCATTTCGGTATGGCGTTCGAGGAACTCGACCCAGTGGGGCATGGACAGGCGCGCCACCCGGACCTTGGTGACCGCTGCAATACTGTAGGGGATGGGGGTTTTCATCCGCCACGCGGCGTAGGAGGTGTCCATGTCGGTCTCCGCCGCGAAGCGCAGGATCATCTCTTTTCCCTGGGGATTGCTTACGACGCGCTTCAGGATCCCGTCCAGGATGAAGAACTGCTCCATGCTCGTGCTGCCTTGGCGCACCAGCGGCTCGCCTTTCCTGTATTCCGCGACCTCCAGCAGCGGCTCCAGATCGTTCCAGGCGGACGCCGGCATTTCGCGCAGGATCAGGTTCTGCTTGAGCTGCAGGCGAATCGTATTGCGCTGGGGGTGGCTGAGGATGGCCGACACGGGTGGCAGCGGGCGTGCAAACGGTGAGCGGGCAATTAAGCGGGAATTATTGATCGCAGTCAAGGTTGAACTTCGTCAGCAATTTTAGACTCTTGAGTCGATTTTTGCCCCTCGCCCGAGCTGTGGGCGGAAGGGCTGAATGCAAGGAGACCTCCATGGGAACAGTCGAGCCGCAAGTCGCGTCCGGCCAGATCCTCGCCAATGCGCAACCGCAAGAGATGACCGACGGTTTCCAATTGGTCATCGATGCCCTCGAGCTCAATGGCCTCGACACGATCTACGGCCTGCCCGGGATCCCGATCACCGACCTGACGCGCCGCGCGCAGGCCGCGGGCATGCGGGTGCTCTCGTTCCGCCATGAGCAGAACGCGGGCTATGCGGCGTCGATCGCGGGCTTCCTGACGCAGAAGCCGGGTATCTGCCTGACGGTGTCCGCGCCGGGGTTCCTCAACGGGTTGAATGCGCTCGCCCACGCCACGGTCAACTGCTTCCCGATGATCCTCATCAGCGGGTCGAGCGAACGCGAGATCGTCGATCTCCAGCAGGGCGACTACGAGGAGATGGACCAGCTCGCCGTCGCGAAGCCGGTCGCCAAGGCCGCCTTCCGCGTGCTGCACGCAGAAGACATCGGCGTGGGCATCGCGCGCGCCATTCGCGCCGCCGTGTCGGGCCGCCCGGGCGGCGTCTACCTCGACCTGCCCGCCAAGCTCTTCGCCCAGAGCATCGACGCCGCGGCCGGGAAGAGCTCGTTGATCAAGGTGGTGGACCCCGCGCCGCGGCAGATCCCGGCGCCGGAGGCCGTGAAGCGCGCGGTGGACCTGCTCAAGAGCGCGAAGAAACCACTGATCATCCTCGGCAAGGGTGCGGCTTATTCGCAGGCCGATGCCGACATCCGTGCGCTCGTCGAGAAGACCGGGATTCCCTATCTGCCGATGTCGATGGCGAAGGGCCTGCTGCCCGATACGCACGAGCAGTGCGCGTCGGCTGCGCGCTCCTTCGTGCTGCCCGAGGCGGATGTGGTGATGCTGGTCGGCGCGCGCCTGAACTGGCTGCTCTCGCACGGCAAGGGCAAGACCTGGGGCGGCAAGGGCCACAAGGACTGGGGCGGCCATAAGTTCATCCAGGTCGACATCTCGCCGCGGGAGATGGACAGCAACGTGCGCATCGACGCCCCGGTGGTCGGGGACATCGGTTCCTGCGTGTCCGCTCTGCTCACAGCCATCGGCTCGGGCTGGCCCAAGCCGTCGGCGGACTGGATCGGCGCCATCACGGAGCGCAAGACCAAGAACGTCGCCAAGATGGCCGAGACGCTGGCGAAGAACCCGTCGCCGATGAATTTCCACAGCGCGCTCGCCGTGGTACGCGACATCGTCAAGGCCAACCCGGACGCGATACTCGTCAACGAGGGCGCGAACGCCCTCGATTTCACACGCAGCATCGTCGACATGTACAAGCCGCGCAAGCGGTTGGACGTCGGCACCTGGGGCATCATGGGCATCGGCATGGGCTACTGCGTCGCCGCCGCTGTGGTCACCAAGCAACAGGTGATCGCGATCGAGGGCGACAGCGCCTTCGGCTTCTCCGGCATGGAAGTCGAAACCCTGTGCCGGTATAACTTGCCGGTCTGCGTGGTGGTTTTCAATAACAACGGCGTCTACCGCGGCACGGACGTCAATCCGACCGGCGGCCCCGATGTGGCACCCACGGTGTTCGTCAAGGGTGCGCGCTACGACAAGCTGATCGAGGCCTTCGGTGGCGTCGGGGTGCACGCCACGACCCCGGCCGAGCTGCGCAAGGGCATGGAAGAAGCCATCCGCTCGAAGAAGCCCACGCTGATCAATGCCGTGATCGACGAGACCGCGGGCACCGAAAGCGGCCGCATCACGAGCCTGAACCCGAGCGCCGCGAAAAAGAAATAGGGAGACCGGAAATGGAAGCGCTCAAGGGCGTCCGGATACTGGACATGACCCACGTGCAGGCCGGCCCAACCTGCTCGCAGCTCCTCGCCTGGATGGGGGCCGACGTGATCAAGTTCGAGAATCCGCAAGGGGACGCGACGCGCGGGCAGCTGCGCGATGTACCGAACGCCGACTCGCTCTACTTCACGATGCTCAACTGCAACAAGCGCTCGATCACCGTCAACATGAAGAGCGCCGAGGGCAAGCAAGTGTTCGTCGATCTCCTGAAGAAGAGTCACATCGTCATGGAGAACTTCGGCCCCGGCGTGCTCGATCGCTTCGGCTTCAGCTGGGAGAAGATCCACGAGATCAATCCCAAGATCGTGATGGGATCGATCAAGGGTTTCGGCTCGAGCGGGCCTTACGCCGACTTCAAAGCTTACGAGAACGTCGCGCAGGCGATGGGCGGCGCGATGAGCACGACGGGGGTCCCCGACGGCCCGCCCTTCGTTACCGGCGCGCAGATCGGCGACTCGGGCACGGGCCTGCACCTCGCGATCGGTCTGCTGGCCGCGCTCAGGCAGGCCGACCGCACGGGCAAAGGGCAGTACGTCGAGGTGGCGATGATGGACGGCGTCATGAACCTATGCCGCGTGAAATTCCGCGACCATCAGCGCCTCACGCGCGGCGATATGCCCGAATACTCGGTCCCGACTTACCAGGGCATGGGCGAAGTGCCGCGCGCCGGCAACGACTCGGGCGGTGGACAGCTCGGCAACGCCATCCATTGCAAGCCGCACGGGGCGAACGACTGGCTCTATATCGTCGTGCAGGAAGCGGTCTGGGAGCCACTTGCGAAGCGCATCGGGCCGGACCTCGGCATCCCGGAGCTCGCCACCGACGCGCGCTTCGCGACCATCGGCGAGCGGCGCAAGAACCAGCAGCTCATGTGGACGCTCATCAACAAGTTTGCGGAGAAACACACCAAGCGCGAGCTCATGGCGATCCTGAACCCGCTCGACGTGCCCTGCGGACCGATCATGAGCACGCAGGACCTCGCAAACGACGAGCACGTTCACGGCCGCGACATGTGGGTCGAGCTCGACCATCCGCAGCGGGGCAAGTGGTGGAACGTCGGCATGCCGATCAAGCTCTCCGCCTCCCCGGTGGTGATCAAGCGCAGCCCGACGCTCGGTGAGCACACCGAAGAGGTCCTGAAGGAAGTCCTCGGCTACGACCAGGCGCGAATCAATTCCCTGAGGAGCGCCGGCGCGTTCTCGGTGCCGCCGAAGAAAGCGGCGTAGCCGTGAAAATAGCCATCATCGGCCAGCAGGACTTCGGAAAAGCGGTGCTCGAAGCGTTTCTCGCCCGCGGCGACGAGGTCGCCGGGGTGTTCTGCGCGCCCGAGAAGGAGGGAGCGAAGGCCGATCCGCTCAAGGCGGCGGCGCAGGAAAAAGGCCTCAAGATCTTCCAGTTCCAGTCGCTGCGCGACAAGGAAGCACTCGATGCGATGCGCACGCTCAACGCCGACATCGGCATCATGGCCTTCGTGCTGCAGTTCGCGCCGCAGGACTTCGTGAGGATCCCGAAGAAGGGCACGATCCAGTACCACCCGTCGCTCTTGCCGAAATACCGGGGCCCCAGCTCGATCAATTGGCCGATCATACGCGGCGACGCCAAGACCGGCCTCTCGATCTTCCGGCCAACCGACGGACTGGACGAAGGCCCGGTAATCCTGCAAAAGGAGACGCCGCTCGGTCCGGATGACACGCTCGGCAGCGTCTATTTCGACCGCCTGTTCCCGATGGGAGTCGCGGCGATGCTCGACGCGGCTGACTTGGTGATGTCGGGCAAGCACCGCGAAGCGGTTCAAGACGAAGCCCGCGCGAGCTACGAAGGCTGGTGCCGCGCCGCCGAGGCGAAAATCAACTGGGCGACGCATGTCGATTTCACCTACAATCTCATACGCGGCTGCAATCCCGCCCCCGGCGCCTGGACTACTTTGAACGGAAAGAAACTGCAGATCTTCGACAGCCGCAAACATGTGTTCCGCACTTTCGGCGCGGTAAAAGGCAAGATCGGCGAGATTTCCGAAATCAGCGCGGCGAGTTTCTTCGTGACCGCTCAGGGAGGACGAATCGAGGTCCTCAAGGCAAAGCACGAAGACGGCAAAAAAGTATCCGCGGCCGAACTCGTAGCTCAGAACGGCCTCACTCCGGGCGTCGTGCTCGGAAGCTGACTCGCGCCTGAGCGGTCGCTGCTCGCGGCGCCACGTTTCGTCGCGTTTTCCCTTGCGGTTGTCGCTGCCGAAGGGAAATTTGACTGCCTCCACCTTTCACTGTAAAAATGTGCCCTAGAGCATTGTTTATTCAGTAACTTAGCGCTCCTCAAAGGTGGTTGGCGTAAAATGCGTGAGCACTCGGGACGCATCCCCTCGTTGAACAACAATAAGAATAAACGGGAGAGGCAATGACCAAAGCGGGCTTCTGGAAAAGAGACTGGTTTCTCTGCCTGGGGGTGTCGCTCGTTCTGCTCGCGGCCGGCGGGATCCCGCTGATCGAGGCCCTTGAGCGCTACGCCTACGACTGGGGCGTTCGGGCCTCGGCGCGGACCCCGTCGGACAAGATTTCCGTGATCGCGATCGACAAACGGAGCATCGACAATATCGGTCGCTGGCCGTGGTCGCGCGAGATCCATGCAAGGATGATCGAACGCCTCGCGGACGCGAAGGCCAAAGTCATCGGCTATACGGTTTTTTTCTCTGAACCACAGCTCGATCCGGGCCTGGCCTATGTCAACAGGCTTCTCGAGGCCTACCAGCGGCTCGTGCCGGTGAGCGCAGATCCGAGCGCGCCGCCCCGCGGCGTATCGCCCGAGCTGCTTCAAATCGGCGCGACGCTGCAGGAAGCCGAGAGCGCACTCAACACCGACAGGAAGCTCGCCGAGAGTTTGACCAAGGCGGGCAACGTGGTACTGCCTCTGCTGTTCACGTTCGGCGAGCCGCGTGGCAAGCCCGACAAGCCTCTTCCAGAATTCGTGCGCAAGAACGCCCTCTCGATCCAGGGCGGCAGCGGCGATCTGCCGCTCTTCACCAGCGCCGTCGAAGTCCCGATCGTGGACAGTTTGGGCGCCGCCGCGGCCGCGGTGGGGCATTTGAACTCGGTGCCCGACGTTGACGGGGCGATCCGCACCGAAGCGCTCGCCATCACCTACTACGATGAATACTATCCGTCGTTGGCGGTCATGATGGTCGCAAGGAGCCTCAATCTGACCGCCAAGGACATCAAGATCCGTCCCGGCGAAGCGCTGCAGATCGGCAACTTCCGCGTGAGCGCGGATCCGACGATGCAGATGTTCACGTATTTCTACAAGGATCGCGACGGCAGGCCGGCCATTCAGGAGGACTCGTTCTACGACGTGGCGAGCGGCAAGATCCCGCTGGAAAAATACCGCGACAAGATCGTGCTGATCGGACCGACGGCTGCCGGGGTCGGCAGCATATTCGTGACGCCGGTGAATCCGGCCATGCCGGCTGTCGAGCTTCAGGCGCATACGGTCTCGTCGCTCCTGCAGGGGCATTTTTTCGTCGTGCCGACCTGGGGTTGGGTCGTCGAAAGGCTGGTGTATCTGGCGATCGCCGTCTATCTGATCGCGCTGTTGCCGAGATTGTCCGCCGGTCTCGGCGCCGCGGTCAGCGCTGGTGTCGCTGCGCTCCTGCTCGCGACGCACTTTGTGCTCATGACCGGCCAGGGCTTGTGGCTGCAATTCATGCTGCCGCTCACTCTCCTGGTCGTAGGCCACGTCCTGCTCGTGACCAAGCGCTTCGTCGTCACCGAGCGCGGCAAGCAGAAATCCGACGAGAGCTCCGCGGAGTCGAACCGCATGCTCGGGATCGCCTACCAGGCGCAGGGGCAGCTCGACCTCGCCTGGGACAAGTTCCGCCAAGTGCCGATGTCCGACGCGGTGCTGGACAACCTGTACAACCTAGCCCTCGACTTCGAGCGCAAGCGCCAGTTCAACAAGGCCGAATCCGTATTCGGCTACATGGCCGACTACAACCCGAAGTTCCGCGACCTCGAAGCGAGGTTGTCGCGCGCCAGGCAGATGTCGGAAACCCTTGTTCTCGGTGGCGCGCAGACCCACCCCGGCGGGACCCTCGCGCTCGGCGGGGGCGCCGAGAAGCCGATGCTCGGTCGCTACCGAGTGGAAAAGGAGCTCGGCAAGGGCGCAATGGGTACCGTGTATCTCGGCAAGGATCCGAAGATCGGACGTGTCGTGGCGATCAAGACCATGGCGCTTGCCCAGGAATTCGAGGCGGACGAGCTCGTCGAGGTCAAGGAGCGCTTTTTTCGCGAAGCCGAGACCGCGGGGCGTCTGAGCCACCCGAACATCGTGACCATCTTCGACGCCGGCGAAGAGCACGACCTGTGCTACATCGCGATGGAACTCCTGAAGGGTCAGGATCTGGTTCCGTTCACCAAACCAGACAGCACCCTCTCGCCCGACAAGGTCATCTCGATCGTGGCGAGGGTGGCCGACGCGCTCGGCTACGCGCATAGGCAGAACGTGGTGCACCGAGACGTGAAGCCGGCCAACGTCATGTACGAGCCTCAAAGCGACACCGTCAAGGTGACCGATTTCGGAATTGCCCGCATCACGGATTCGTCCAAGACCAAAACCGGAATGGTGCTCGGTACGCCGTCCTACATGTCGCCGGAACAGCTCCAGGGCAAGAAGATCGACGGGCGCAGCGATCTGTTCTCGCTGGCGGTAAGCCTGTATCAGCTTGTTTGCGGCAAACTACCCTTCGAGGGAGATTCGATGGCGCAACTCATGTACAGGATCGCCAATGAACATGCGCCGGATATCCTGCAGTACCACCCGACCCTGCCGCCGGCTCTGGTCGCCTTCCTGGACAAGGCGATGGCCAAGGACGCGGGCGAGCGTTACCAGACGGGCGAGGAATTCGCGGGTGCGTTGCGAGCTACTGTGGGCGGTCCTTCCGCTGCGGCGGTCGGCGCCGGCGTCGACATCAGCCTGTGACTTTCGTCGAAGCATCATGACCTTGTCGGGAGCGCTTGAAGTCGCGAGCTTTACCGATCCCGGAATGGTCAGGTCCCATAACGAGGACTCGATCGCGTCGGACGGAGACCAAGGCCTCGTCGTGCTGGCCGACGGCATGGGGGGATATAACGCGGGCGAGGTGGCAAGCGGCATGGCCACGACGGTGATCATTACCGAGCTGCAGCAGTTGCTGGAGAAGAGAGTTCCATACGAGATCGATGTACACAGCGGCCAGCTCGTCGCGCATCAGCTGCTGCACGAACAGATCGCAAAAGCGAACACGTCGATCTACCAGGCCGCGCAGAGCCAGCCTCAGTATGCCGGCATGGGGACGACCCTGGTCGTCGCCCTGTTCTACGACAACAAGATGACCGTCGCGCACATCGGGGATTCGCGGCTGTACCGGCTGCGCGGCGGTGAGCTCCGGCAGGTGACCAAGGATCATTCGCTTCTCCAGGAGCAGATCGACAGCGGCGTGATCACACCGCAACAGGCCCGGCAGTCGCAGAACAAGAATCTGGTTACGCGCGCGCTCGGTATCGATCCGATCGTCGAAGCGGAGATCCACGACTACGAGACGCAGCCGCAAGACATTTATCTGCTCTGTTCGGACGGCCTTTGTGATATGGTGAGCGACGACGACATCGGCCTGGCGCTGCAGACGCTCAGCTCCAACTTGAAACTATGTGCGCAGCACCTAGTGCAAACGGCCAATGACAACGGGGGCCGAGACAATATTTCTGTGATACTGGTCCGGGTGCTGCGCGACTACCCCGCGCCGCGCAGCATCGTGGGCAAGATGATGAGCTGGTTCAAATAGCTTGAAAATAGTTTGAGCAGAGGGATACTGCTATGGCGAAGCTGATACTCAGTATGGACGGCCTGGTCCTCAAGGAAATTGCCCTGACCAAGGAACGTACCACCATCGGCCGCAAGCCGCACAACGATATCCAGATCGATAACCTCGCAGTAAGCGGGGAACATGCAGTCATCGTCACCATCCTGCAGGACTCGTTTCTCGAGGATCTCGGCAGCACCAACGGCACCGTGGTCAACGGTCAGCCGATCAAGAAGCACTTCCTGCAGAACAGCGACATCATCGAGCTTGGCAAATACAAACTGAAGTACGTGAACGAAGCCGTGGCGGGGCAAGCCAAGGCGGCGGATTTCGAAAAGACCATGGTGCTTCGCCCCGGCTCGATGAAGACCGCTACTCCCGCGCCTGCCCCCCTCGCCGCTGCTGCGGCTCCCGTAGCGGCGCCCGTGGAGGCAGCGGCTGCGGCAGGCGCAAGAAATTTCAGCGACACGGTCGCGGGCCAGAGTGCGACTGCCGCGCCCGTCGCGCTGCCCAAGCCAGCGGCCGCGCCTCAAAAAAAAGCCGCGCTGCAGCTTCTCTCCGGTGCCAACGCCGGCAAGGAGCTCGATCTCACCAAGCCGCTCACGACGCTCGGCAAACCCGGCGTCCAGGTGGCCGTCATCACGCGCCGGCCCCAGGGCTTCTTTATCACTCACGTGGAGGGGGCAAGCTTTCCGGTCGTGAACGGCAAGACCCTCGACGCCCAGGCGCACTCTTTGAACGACCATGACGTGATCGAACTCGCCGGGGTCAAGATGGAATTCTTCCTCAAGACCTGAGCCTCGGCTTTTCAGAAGAACCGATCCGGGGGAGGAAGACTGAAGCAGCACATCGTCCGGATCGCGCTAGGCCTGCTGGTAGTTCTGGTATTCGTAGGCCATGTCGTAGGAAATGCCTACAAGAGCTACCGCATCGGCTTCATCAATCAGCTCGACAACATCATCTACGATTACCGGCTTCGGCTGACCATGCCGCGTACGCCCGATGATCGCATCGTCATCCTCGATATCGACGAGCGCAGCCTGGATTCCCGCGCGCTCGGTCGCTGGCCCTGGGGCCGCGACAAGATCGTTGCCCTGCTGCAAAAGCTCTTCGATAAATACGGCGTGCTCATAGTCGGCTTGGACGTCGTGTTTGCCGAGCCCGACGAGAGCTCAGGCCTGCCGGTGCTCGAGAAACTGGCCAGGACCCGGCTGAAGGACGTGGGGCCGTTCCAGTCGGCCCTGAAGGAATTGCGCCCGGAGCTCGACTACGACGCGAGATTCGCGAATTTTCTCCGCGGCCGCCCGGTGGTTCTCGGCTACTACTTCAATAGCGACGAAAATGCGGTAGAAAACGGATCCCTTCCGGAGCCCATTTTCCCGCCGGGCACCTTTGCCGGCAGGAAAATCGACTTCTTCGAATGGAAAGGCTACGGTGCCAACTTGTCGGCCCTTGCCAACGTAGCTAACGCCGGACATTTCAACTCACGCGCGGACGATGATGGCGTGACGCGGCGCGTGCCGATGCTCGCGCAATACCCGTATCGCAACGGCAGCTACTACGAAGCTCTGTCGCTTGCGGTAGTGCGCCTGTATCTGGGCCTGAAGGAAGCAGCTCGCGACAAGATCGCTACGGTGACCTTACCCAAGGTAATCCCGGGAACCGCGCCGGACCGCTTCATCTCCAAAACCTACACCGGCCTGGAGTGGCTCGAAGTCGGGCCTCTCAGAATCCCGGTAGACGATGAAGTCACCACGCTGGTTCCTTATCGCGGTCCAAGAGGCAGCTTTCCCTATATTTCGTTTGCCGATATCTGGTCGGACAACGTGCCGGTGGAAATGCTGAAGGGAAAGATCGCCTTGATCGGTGCTTCGGCGCCCGGCCTCTTCGATCTCCGCTCGACTCCGGTGGGCGAGGGCGACGCCGCCCCTGGGGTCAAGAAGGAAGGCAACGTCTATCCCGGGGTCGAGATTCACGCCAACCTCATCGCCGGGATGCTCGACGGCAAACTGAAGCACAAACCGCCTTACATGCTCGGAGCGGAGCTGTTGCTGCTCGTCATCGGCGGTATCGTGCTTACCTTGCTCATCCCGATGCTGGCGCCCCTTTGGGCTACCGCGGTCACGGTGACCGGGATGGCGCTCATCACGCTGCTGGACTTGTGGTTGTGGTCCTTTGCGGACTTGGTGCTGCCGCTTGCTGCCTCGGTGCTCATGACAGTGACCCTGTACACGGTCAACATGGCTTACGGATACTTCGTCGAGACGCGCTCGAAACGCCAGCTCGCGGAGCTTTTCGGGCAATATGTGCCTCCCGAGCTCGTGGGCATCATGGCGGAGGACCCCGAGCAGTACACCATGGCCCCGAAGAGTGCCGACCTCACGATACTATTTTCCGATGTGCGCGGCTTCACCAGCATATCGGAGGCACTCAGTCCCGAGCACCTGCGCGAATACATCAACGAGTACCTCACGGACATGAGCAATATCATCCGGGGCAAGTACCGCGGCACGCTCGACAAGTACATCGGCGACGCGATCATGGCTTTCTGGAATGCTCCGGTGGAAGACAAGGATCACCCGCGCAACGGCGTTCTTGCGGCACTGGAGATGCTGCGCGAGTGCGATAAGCTGAATAAAAAATTCACCGCGCGCGGCTGGCCGAACCTCAAAATCGGCATCGGCGTCAACTCTGGAAACGTGCGGGTTGGGGACATGGGATCGAGACAACGCATGGCGTACACCGCCATGGGAGATGCCGTAAACGTCGCTTCCCGGCTGGAAGGACGCACCAAGTACTACGGCGTGGGGATACTCGTCGGGGAGAGGACCCGGGCGCTTGTGAAGGACGTGGTTTTCAAGGAGATCGACAAGATCAAGGTCAAGGGCAAGGACGAGGCAATCACGATCTACGAGCCAATGGGCCTGGAGGCCGAGGTCGAGAAAAAGGTTCTGGACGAGCTCAAGCTCTGGCACCATACGATCAGGTCTTACCGTTCCCGGCAGTGGGATCAGGTGGAAGTGAGCCTCCTAAACCTGCAGCGCATGAACCCCGGGTGCGCTCTCTACGAGTTGTACGCGAAGGAAGTGGCCGGAAAGCGCCGAAGCCCGCCGCCACCCGAATGGACCGGCGTGACCGTGTTCGACGAGAAATAGCGATGGGCCCCGTTCCATGAAGCTGCGAATCCTGGGGTGCAGCGGCGGGATAGGAGGCCGGCACTTGCGCACCACGTCGATGCTGCTCGACAACGACATTCTCATCGACGCCGGGACGGGGGTCATCGACCTTTCGCTCACCGAGCTCTCTCTAATCGATCACATCTTTCTCACGCACTCGCACCTCGATCACGTCGCGAGCATTCCGTTCATGGTCGATACTGTCGGAGGGATGCGCGACCAGCCGCTCACGCTTTGGGCCGTTCCGGCAACGCTGGAGATCCTGCGCAATCACATCTTCAACTGGAGCATCTGGCCCGATTTCGCCCAGATCCCGAGTCCCGAGAAACCCTTCCTTCGATACCGCGAGATCCAGGTCGGTGATACGGTCGAGCTGAAAAAGCGCAAGCTCACCGTACTACCGGCAAATCATGTCGTGCCTGCAGTTGGCTATCACCTCGATTCCGGCAGGGAGAGCTTGGTGTTTACCGGCGACACGACAACCAACGACCCTCTCTGGGCGGTGGTCAACAAGATCTCCAACCTGAGGTATCTGATTATCGAGACCGCTTTTTGCAACCGGGAAAGGGAGTTGGCGGTCATTTCGAAGCACCTTTGTCCGAGCATGCTCGCCGAAGAGCTCGCAAAACTCGAACGTAGCGCGGAGATCTATATCACGCATCTGAAGCCCGGCGAAATCGAGCTCACGATGCAGGAAATCGAGGAGGACGCCGGTCAATACCGGCCGCGCATGCTGCAAAACAATCAAG
>WNGL01007593.1_pt1 | contig 14626 bp, 9 predicted proteins | sample 5400591 | NCBI WGS metagenome assembly WNGL01 (sample SAMN13153377, study PRJNA577476) | soil metagenome | isolation source: 80 cm soil or saprolite under Garry oak tree replicate 1 | place: USA:California | collected 2016-06-15
CTGGGAGCCAACTACTCGGCGCACGACCTGCGCCACACATGCTCGCTGCGGATGGCCCGCGACGAGCACCTGTCGCTGCGTGACGTGCAGGTCATCCTCGGCCACGCGCACCTGAGCACGATCGCCGACGTCTATCTCGCCGAGGACGAGCAGAACGTGATCCGCCGTGTCTCGCAGTACCTGACCGCACGCGATCAGCGCCAGCGCCAGCCCCCGCCACCAGTCGCCGCGGGCTACGACCCGGCCGATCTGACGGTCCTGCTAGGCGGGATCGCGCGATGACGGCCACGGTGATCGCGGGTCCCGAGACGGCCGCGCGGGCGGAGCAAGGCAGCCAGGCTACGGCGTCACGGCACCCGCAGCGGGCCGGTCCGCGCGACCACGACAGCGCCGGGGAGATCGTCGCGTCGCTGCCGGCCTGGTCGTCGCGCCCGCCCGGCCGCAACGCGCAACGGCTGCGCGGGGCCCGGCGGATCCTTGACTGGCTGTCCGGATTTCCCGGCGATGGCTGGCAGGCACGCTGGCTGCTGTCGGGGGCAGACAACGGCACCGGCTGGATCGAGGAGGCCGCGGCCGGCACCGGGGATATCCCGGCGGTCAGGCGCGAGGTGGTCACCGACGGGTTCGCCGTGCTGCTGCTGCGGCAGGTAGTCCTGCCCGGCTACCAGCTGCTGGGCCGCTACCGCACGACGTCGCTGTTCCGCGACGCGAGGCAGGTGTTCAGCCCGGGCCTGTTCGAGCGCATCGGGCAGGCCGGGCGCAAGACCGGGCACAGCGCCGTGCAGCAGGCCGTCGCCGAGAGCTGCCTGCTGAAGATGATGCTGCATACCGGCCGTGATCTCGGCGAGCTGACCGAAGCCGATCTCCTCGGCTACCACGACTGGGGCCGCCAGAACGGCGGCGACGTCCCGCTCGGCCTGCACGCAGCATGGGACCTGCTGCGTGATGCCGGCGTGCTGACCGCTCAGCTGCCGCTGCGCCGCGCGGTCGGCCGGGGGCAGCTGACGGCCGCCCAGCTGGTGGACCGCTACCAGCTCCAGTGCCGTCCCGCCCGGGACGCGTTCGTCGCCTATCTGGACGAACGCCGCCCCGGCCTGGACTACAGCTCGCTGCAGGGCCTGGCCAGCCGGCTGGCCGGCACGTTCTGGGCCGACATCGAGCAGCATCACCCCGGCATCGGCAGCCTCCGCCTGCCGGCGCACGTGGCCGAGGACTGGAAGCAGCGCCTGGCCTTCCGCACCGACCGGCAAGGCAACCAGGTTCCCCGCACCAACCGGCTGGGCGTCCTGGTGTCGGTGCGGGCCTTCTACCTCGACATCGCCTTGTGGGCGCTGGAAGACCCGAGCTGGGTCCGGTGGGCGGTGCCCAGCCCGGTCCGCCAGAGCGACCTCGCCGGCTTCGCGAAGGAGAAGAAACAGGTCCAGGCCCGGATGCACCAGCGGATCCGCGAACGGCTGCCCCGGCTTCCCGACCTGCTGGCCGCCGCCCAATCACACCATGCCGATCAGGAAGAACTGCTGGCCGCCGCGGAAGCAGCCGCCATCGGACAGGCCTTCGAGCACGCCGGGCGCCGCTACCGGCGCATCAGCCGCGAGGAGGACCGGGCCCCGCGGCGGCTGCAGTACCGGCAGTCGATGATCCTGGCCGAAGACCTGGACAGCGGCGTCCAGCACGACGTCACGCACAGCGAGGACGAGGCCTTCTGGGCCCTGGCCGTCATCGAGACGCTCCGCCATACCGGCATCCGGATCGAAGAACTGCAGGAGATCACGCACCTGGCGCTGGTGTCCTATCAGCTTCCCGGCACCGGCGAAGTCCTCCCCTTGCTGCAGATCGTCCCGTCCAAGAGCAACGAGGAGAGGCTGCTGCTGGTCAGCCCCGAGCTGGCCACCGTCATCAGCAGGCTGCGAGGCGACAACGACGGCGTGATCCCGCTGGTCGCCCGCTACGACTCCTGCGAGCACGTCACCGGACCGCCGCTGCCGCACCTGTTCCAGCGCCGCGTCGGCTGGAAGCACGACGTGCTCAGCCGCCTGATCGGCGGCGCGCTGACGCGGGCCGGGATCACCAGCCAGACCGGGCAGCCGCTGCGCTACCTCCCGCACGACTTCCGCAGAATCTTCACCACCGACGCCGTCACCGGCGGGCTTCCGGTCCACATCGCCGCCCGCTTGCTCGGCCATGCCTCCGTGACCACGACCGAGGCCTACCTGGCCGTGTTCCAGGACGATCTGATCCGCTCCTACCGCGCCTTCCTGAACGGGCGGCGAGCCGTCCGCCCGCCGGAGGAGTACCGCGAGCCCACCGACACCGAGTGGCGCGAGTTCCAGCAGCACTTCACTGAGCGCAAGGTGGAACTCGGGGAATGCGCCCGGCCTTACGGAACGCCCTGCCAGCACGAGCACGCCCCGTTGACCGAACCAGCTGAGGGCGCGTCTTGGCTCCGTCCGAGGTCAACGGACAGTGACGCTGCCGCCAGTCCGGGACCGCTTCGGCCTCGCCGGTTACTACGGGTGGTGGCGTGGATGTGCTGTTATCGCGTGTCGCCGAAGTGCGGCGGCTCGCGGAGGTACAGATGCCGGAACACAGCACGACGATCCGGGATGTCGCGGGGCTGGCGGTGGCCCGGGCCGGCCGGGTCGAGGAGACCGGCGATGCGCTGCTGCCCTTCCGGCTTGTCGACGAGCAGGGCGCCGAGGTGCCCGCGGTCACGGAGTTCCTGCACCACATGCTGGCCGACGACGCCAGCCCGGCATCGCTGAGGTCGTACGCCTATGAGCTGCTGGCGTGGTTCCGTTTCCTGGACGCGGTCATGATTCCCTGGGATCTCGCTGGCCGGGTGGAGGCTCGTGACTTCGCTTTGTGGCTGAAGACTGCCAGGAAGCCGGAGCGGCAGCGCCGTCCTGATGCTCCGGTTCCGGGCTCGGTGAACCCGGTCACAGGGAAGGCGACGCCTGGTGAGAACTACGCGGCCCGGACCCGGCGGCATGCTCGCGCGGTGATCCGGTCGTTTTATGAGTACCACCTGGAGATGCACGGCCGGCCGCTGGTCAACCCGTTCCCGCAGGCCAAGGGCGCGGAGGACGGGCAGCTCAATGCCCACCACAATCCCATGCAGCCGTTCCGGCGGCCTACGCGGCGGGCCGCCTACCAGCCGAAAGAACCCAAGCCGGCACCGCGGAGCATCCCCGACCAGGCGTTCAACGACCTGTTCGCCGGGCTGGCCTGCAACCGGGACCGGGCGCTGATCGCGTTCTACATTTCCACCGGTGCTCGCGCCTCCGAACTGCTGGGCGCTCATCAGGGCCTGGTCGCCCCGGAGGAGCAGACGATCGGCGTGGTCCGCAAGGGCAGCCGGGCTTTGCAGCACCTGCCCGCTTCGGCGGACGCGTTTGTCTGGCTGCGGCTCTACCAGCAGGAGATGCTGGATCTGGCTCCGCGAGGGCCGGATGAGCCGGTGTGGTGGACGCTGCGCCGTCCGTTCCGGCCGCTGGCGTATGACGCGGCCCGGATGGTGTTCACCCGGGTCAACCGGTTGCTCGGCGCGAACTGGACGTTGCATGACCTGCGGCACAGCGCCGCCAAGAGAATGGTCCGCGACCCGCACCTGACCCTCGCTGATGTGCAGTGGGTCCTCGGGCACGCCCACCTCAGCACGACCGAGATTTACACCGCGCCCGCCCCGGACGAAGTCATTGCCCACGTCCTGGCCCATCACGAGCGGCAGCGCGCCGGACAGGCCAGGCCGCCGGCTCCGCCGGCGCCGGGCTACCGCCCAGAGGTGCTGGCGGCACTGTTCGGCACCTCAGCGCCCGGTGGGGAGCACCGATGACAGTGGCGGTCCACGACGGCGTCGCCGATACCGCCAAGGTCATCGAAGCGCCAGCGGCGGGCGGGTCTCCGGTATGGGAGCCACGGCCTTGTGAGGAGGGCTGGTGGCAGACACGGCAGAGCCGGGAGGACCTGGTGGGGCGGCTGCTGGGCCTGTTCACCGACCCGGGCGCGGACCTGACCCGGGATAAGACCCGGCGGCGAGGGCTGGCCAAGCTGCTGGACTGGCTGCAGCGGCAGCCCGGAGATACCTGGCAGGAGCGGTGGCTGGCCAGCGGGGCGGACGCCGCCGGTTCCGGCTGGACCGAGCTGCCGTTGAAGGGGCGTGTCCCGGCCCGGCGTCATCACCGCGACGAGCTGTTCGCCGGGCTGGTCCTGCTGGTTGCCGGGCAGGTTATCCGGCCCGGCTACCGGTGGCTGCTGAGCCAGCGCATGACGGTGATGCTCGCCGAGGCCCGGGCCGCCTTCGACCCTGGTGCTTTCCGCGGCCTGGAAGCCTGCGCCCGGCACGCGACGGCCTGGGCACGTTCTGACGCGCTGAACAAGATCACCTGGATGGTGATCCGCAAGGGCGGCCTGGTCAGCGGCATCACCGTCGGCGACTGCCTCGAGCTGACGGCCGCGCTGGAAGAACATCATTTCCGGGGCAGCGCGGGCCGGCCGTTGTTCTACGCCCTGCTCAAAGACACCGGTGTGCTCCCCGCCGGGGCGCCGTCGCGGTTGCGGGCACTGCGGATCGAGGGCCGCCGCAGCATCGCGCAGATCGTGGACGGATACGGGATCGAGTGCAGGCCCGTCCGGGACCTGCTGGTGGAGTACTTCTCCGAACGGGCTCCCGAGCTGGATCACACCTCGCTGCGCTCCATCGCCCGCAACCTGTGCCGGCTGTTCTGGCGCGACCTGGAGATCCACCATCCCGGCATCGACTCGCTCCAGCTGCCGCCGCAGGTCGCGCAGGCGTGGAGGGAACGCCTGGCCTTCATCCGCGACGCCGCCGGCCGGCCGGTGCGGCCGCGGATTAACTACCGCAGCGAGCTGGTGTTCGTCCGGGCCTTCTATGAGGACATCGCCCGCTGGGCCGCCGATGACCCGGCCCGGTGGGCGCCGTGGGTGGCGCCGTGCCCGGTCAAAGCCGCCGAGTGCACGCAGGAGAAGTTCAAATCGCGGGTGAAGTCGCGGATGGACCAGCGGACCAGGACGCAACTGCCGCTGCTGCCCGCGCTCTTGCGGGCGGTCGGGCAGCAGCGCGCGGACGCCGAGGAGCGCTTCACTGCCGCCCGCGGCACCCCATCCGGGGACATATTCACCGCCGCCGGCCAGGAATTCCAGCGTCGTCGGCCTGGTCAGGCCGGCCGCGTCAACGTCACCGAGGTCGCCACCGGCGGGCGGCGTAACCTCACCCACGAGGAGGAGGCGGCGTTCTGGTCGTGGGCCACGGTGGAGGTACTGCGGCACACCGGCATCCGCATCGAGGAGATGCTGGAACTCACTCACCACAGCTTCATCGCCTACACGCTGCCCATAACCGGGGAGGTCGTGCCGATGCTCCAGGTCGCCCCGTCCAAAACCGATGCGGAGAGGCTGCTGCTGGTTTCGCCGGAGCTCGCGGAGGTCCTGACCGCGATCATCTTCCGGGTCCGGGCCGGGGACCCGGCCCTCCCGCTGGTCTGCGCCTACGACGTGTTCGAGCAGACCTGGAGCCCGCCCATGCCGTTCTTGTTCCAGCGGCGCTACGGCAATGAGGACCGGCCGATCGGCCGCAGCTACATCCGTGAATGCATGGTCGCGACATCGCAGGCCGCACACATCGCCGCCGCCGGCGAAGCGATCGAATGGCGGCCCCATGATTTCCGGAGAATCTTCGTCACCGACGCCCTGCGGTCCGGGCTGCCCCCGCACATCGCGGCGAAAATCTGCGGGCACGCCCTGCTGGACACCACGATGGGCTATGCCGCGATCTACCCCGAGGACGTGATCGCCCATCATCGGGCGTTCATCGCCCGCCGCCGGGCCGAGCGGCCCAGTGAAGAATACCGTGATCTGACCGCCTCCGAATGGGACGAGTTCCTCGCCCATTTCGAACTGCGGAAGGTAGCCCTGGGTACCTGCGGCCGCGATTTCGGGACCCCATGTGCGCATGAAAATGCCTGTGTCAGATGCCCGCTCCTCCGAGTCGACCCAGCTCAGGAGCCGCGCCTAGAGGAGATTCGCGCCAACCTGGGCGACCGGCTCCGGGAGGCCAGGGAGCAGGGCTGGCTCGGCGAGGTCGCCGCGATCGAGACCACCCTGGCCGCCGCCGCACAGAAACTGGAGGCCATGCGGAAGCTCGCCACCCGCAGCACCACCATCATCCTCGGGATGCCAGAAGTCCGCGGCGCGACCGGGCGAGCCAGCCGCGACACCAGCTGACCTCGGGCGCCAACCCGCCGGCCGCGGTAACCTCCTGACGCCAGCAGCGAACCAGAGGGGACCGTGTGAGCGACAAGGACCACCACACGCCGCCGGATGATCCGCGGGCGATCACCCTCACCTACCGCCACGAGCACCTCTGGTGGTTTGGCGCCGATGACGCGCTTGAGACCTGGCACGTCTCCGCCGGCATCCACGAGGGAGAGACGGGCGCTGAGGCCCACGTGGGAGACATGAGCATCACGCTCGTCGATCTCTACCAGACCCACGACCCGTTCGCCCTGCTCGACGGTGCGGACGCCGAGCTCGGCCGCATCGCCCAGGCCCTCTTCGATCCGGGCGACGGCCAGCTCGACCCCGACCTGGATGAGCAGCTCGAGCCGGCCGGCGACCGGATCCTCATCCTGCATTCGGTGCGGCTCACCCCGCCATGGCGGGGCTTCGGCCTGGGAGCCCTGCTGGCCGGCACGGCGATCAGGAAACTGTCCAGTGGTGCCCGTGCCGCCGTCTGCTACCCGGCCCCGCTCGGCGGCCCCGATGACCCAGGACACGACGATCATCCGGACAGCCGCAGGGAATGGCAGCACGCCGTCGCCTCGCTCCAGCGGGTCTGGGGCCGGCTCGGGTTCACCCTCTTCCGGGACGGCGTCCACGTCCTGGACCTCAGCCTCGTCACGCTCGATGAGAAACTCGGCCAGCTCCGCCGCCACGCCAAGCGCTATAACACCTCCGGCAGCTGACCGGCTGGCGTGATCCGGCCTGCGCGGGCGGGTGGGACGATCGTGGTGTGGAGCGTGACCCGCCTGCGGGGCTGCTCGAAGAGGCGGGCCTGGTGGTTCTGGAGAGCCTGCCAGACCGGCAGGCTCGCATGTGGCTGATCGACTGGGACGGAACCCTTGGCGTGCTGCGTCGCCTCGATCCTGCTCCGGACTGGGCGCCCGGGGCTGACCTGGCCGCCGATACCGGGTGGGTGCACGGTTTTCTTGGCCGGCTGGCCAGCTGCGGTTTCCCGGCGCCCCGCCCGCTGCCCGCGTTCGGTCAGCGGTCCTGGACGGTGACCACGGCCGGAGCCTGGGAGGTGGTCTCCTTCATCCCCGGGGACGTGGTGGGGCGGGCTGCCCGGCCGCCGATGGAGGCGATCGGTGCCCTGCTGGCCCGCTATCACGCCGCCGCCTGCCAGGCACGGGTGACCAGCCAGCGCCCCGTCGCGCTTCCGCTGGCGCAGGTGCCCGCCGTGCTGGCCTCGGCCCGGCCGGGCACCGCCGGGGGAGGACGACCACCAGGCACGCCTGGTCCGCCGCCTGGCCGGGGAACTCGCCGCCGACCTCGAACGCATCGGTCATGGCCGCTTGCCGCGGCTGGTCATCCACGGCGACTTCACCAACCACAATGTGCTCGCAGCCGGGCAGCCGCCCCGGCCGTGTGGCGTCATCGACTTCGCGCTGGCCCACCTGGAATCGCCCCTGGCCGACATCGGCTACGGCCTGTGGCGCAGCGGCCGGCCATACGATGAGGCGACCCGGCTGGACATGCCGCGTGTCCAGCGCTTCGTCCGCGGTTACGCGTCCGTGCGACCGCTGTCCGGGGACGACGCGGCAGCGATCCCGGTGTTCTTGCGGGGCCGCGGTCTTCAGATGCTCGCCAAGCGGATGCTGGCCGGGCGCCCGGGCCTGGGCATGCTGACCCAGGTGCAATGGCTCAGCGCCCATCAACAGCTGATCACTGACGCCGTGGCCGACGCCCTGCCGTGATGGAACAGACGACGGTCGGCCGCGCAAGCCAACTGCCGCTCCGACACGCCCGGGGAAACGCGGGGCATCGAATCTCTTCGTTACCCTGCGCATCCAAGTAGCAGGCGGAGACACATCGCACGTCTTCAAGATCATTTCGGTTAAGCAGCTGTGCTCATGGATGCAGCTCGTTCCGTAGGCCCGGCCGCAGTCGCCGAGGGCGACTTTGCGGCGTTCGAAGTGCCCGAGGAACTCCTCCCATTCGGCGTCGCTGGGCGTGCGGTATTCCTCGCTGGGGCGCAGCGCGCGGCGGCGGGCGATGAAGGCCCGGTGGCCGTTGATGACTTCCTCGGGGTAGACCGCCTTATATCCCATGGTGACGTTGATGTCGCGGTGCCCGGCGACTAGCTGCGCGATGTGCGGGGGCATGCCGTGCATGACCGCATCTGTCAGGAAGAGCCTGCGGAAATCGTGGGGAGTGAACCGCAGCGGCTGCCCGGCGGTGCCGGTGAGGCCGGTGGCGGCCAGCGTGATGTTCACGAACTTTCTGATCGCGCCCGCGCTGAACGGCCGGTTCTCCAGCCCGCACCGCCACTGGAACAGCAGCGGCATCGGCGGGTTCCAGGTCTTCTCGCCGTAGTCGTAGGCGGCCACCGGGGGGACGCTGCCGTCGGCGTCGCGGATCCGGGTGATGATCGCGCTGAGCACGTCGGCCAGTTCGGGAGAGATGACCAGCAGCCGCTCGGTGTCGGTTTTGGACGAGGCGATCTGCAGCAGCGGGACCAGCTCCCCGGTGGCGGGCAGCCGGTACTGGATCAGGCTGTGGTGCGAGAGCTCTGACAGTTCCTCGATCCGGATGCCGGTGAGCCTGAGGACTTCCACCGCGGCCCAGGACCAGAACGCGCGCCGTTCCTCGGCCTGCAGGTCGCGGCGCCTGCCGGTGGCGGGATCGTCGGCCCAGGTTCTGCTGCCGACCTCACGCGCCAGCCGCGGCCGGATCAGCGTCTGGCCGCCGACGGTGAACCGCTGGCCGGGGCTAGCGGCGCGGGCAGCTGCCAGCCGTGTCGCGGCCGCGGCCCGCCCGGCCTCGGCGGCCGCGGCCAGCGCGGGCAGCACCGGCAGGCGCTCGCGGGTCCGCTGGTCCATGCGCGACTTGCGCCGGGCGGCCTGCTTCTTGTGGTCCAGTTCGCCGTCACGCACCGGGCATGGCACCACCCACGGCCCCCACCGGGCCGGGTCGTCAGCCGCCCACGGCGCGATGTCAAAGTAGAAGGTCTTGACCGTGCCCAGGTGCTGGGTGGCGCTGATGCGCGGCGCCTGGCTCTCGATGACCTCGCCGCCCGGGCGTGCTGGTCCTTGCGGTCTTGGTCCGCAGCCGCTGCTTCCAGGCTGCGGCCTCCTCGGCGGGAAGGCGGAGCGAGGTGATGCCCGGCTGGTGCAGCTCCAGGTCCCGCCAGAACAGCTTGCCCAGCACATACGACATCTGCTCCACAGTGGAGTAGTCGCTGGAGACCAGGAACTGGCGCAGGTAGTCCACCAGCAGGTCGCGCACTGGCCGGCATTCAATGCCGTACCGGTCGATCAGCTGTTCCACGCTCATTTGCCCGCCTACGTTGAACGTCCGGGTGGTGGCAGGCGCGGTGTCAGGGAAGGTGCCCAGGGAACGCAGCAGCTGGTAGAAGAACGGGCTGCGGAACCCGCGGCCCTTGCTGATCCGCTGGCAGGCATCCGCGGACGCCTGGATCATCTCGATGCAGTCTCCCACGGTGATGTCGCTGACCAAACCGCCCTTGGCAGCCATGATCATGGCGATCCGGGCCAGGCCGAAATGGCGGGCTGTCCGCCCGGCTGCCAGGTCATCGCAGGCGCCGGTCAGCCTGGCGAACGCTTGCGGGTCCCGGGTGCGGGCCATCGCGGCGGCCAGGTTCTTGGGCGCCGGTGTCACCAGCAGCCACTCAAGGCCCGGCCTGATCACGTCTGCGCAGATCAGGGCCGTCAGCCCGGCGGAGCACTCATCGCCCTTGTAACGGCCGGCGTCACCGTGGCGCGCTAGCCAGCCCGGGCCCGCTGCGAGCTGCCGCCAGTCAGGATGCTGCTCAGCGCCGCTGGCGAGCCACCGCTCCTGCCACGTCGCCCCGGGCTGCGGCTCCAGCCAGTCCAGGACCCGGCGCACCCCGCGGGCCGCGCTGGCCTGGTAGCGGCTGTCGGCGAAAGCGAACGGCGGCGCGAGCAGCCGGGCCAGCATCCGGCCCCGGGTCAGCCCGGTGGCCACCCAGCTGCATGGCCGCTGCCGTGGCGGGAACCACTCCAGCAGCTCAGAAAGATCCGGCCGGCCGGCCATGCGCCGGTCACCGCCGGGTCCGGCCGGCGGGCCTGCGATGGCTGGGGCCTGGGTTGCGGTCACCAGCGCTCCGTCCCGAACAGCACGTTCAGCGACTCGGCCCGGTATCCCGGCGCAGGGGCGGCGGCAGGCCCGGGCGCCCGGGCCCGGCGGGCATGAAAAGCCAGGATGCTGGCGATCGCCTCCTCCGCCGGAGCCGAAGCGTAGATCTGGGTGGTGGTCAGCTGGGCATGACCCAAGATCCATTGCACGTCGGTGATCGGCATGCCCGGATCCCGTGCCAGGCGGTAAGCCGCCGTGTGCCGGAGATCATGAAGCGTCCAGTTCGCTCCCAGCGCGTCATTGGCCCGGGTGAACATCCGGTGGGCGGCGTGATAGGTCAGCTCGCGGAACGGCTTCCGCAACGTCCACCACAACGGGTCATCACGCCCGGCCGGGACCAGCCCGTGCATCTGCGCCTGGTAGAGCCGCAACCACACGAACGCGTCCGGTGAGGCGGGCAGCTGCTGCAGCGCCCGGGTGCCCTTGCGGATCACCGTGATCAGCTGCTGGCCGGCATCCACGTCACCGGCCCGGGCGCTCAGCAACTCGGCCGCCCGGGCCCCGGTGGACACCCAGAACGCCACTAGGGCACGGTCGCGGTGCGATCCGAGCCCGGCGAACAGCTCGTTGAACTTCTCATCCGGGATGCACCGCGGCCGGCGGGCAGCCAGCTTGGGCCGGTACTGCCCGGCCCGCTCGTTGCGGTAGGGCTCCATCGGGTTGCGGTGCGCTCGGGCCCGGCCGCGCCGACGGGCCGGGACCAGCGGGAACGGGTTGACCATCGGCCCGGTCCCCGCATCCAGGTGAAACGCGTAGAACTCGCGCAGCACGGTCTCGCCGTGCGCCGCGGTCGCTGGCGCATACCAGCGGCCGGGGGCGGCCTTGCCGGTCACCGGGTTCACAGCCGGCGCAGCCGTCGGCCGGGCTGCCGGCCTGTCTTCTGCCCACCGCCAGTGCCGGGCCGGCGGTTTGCCGCCAACCTGGACCCACCGGCAGAAGTCGCGGGCTTCGACGCTGGTCGCCTGATCCCACGGCACCCCGATCGCCCACAAGAACCGGAACCACCGCAACAGGGCGTGCGCATACGAGCGCTGCGTGGCGCCGGTCCGCCCGCCAGCCTGCAGTTCCTTCAGGTACTCGCCCGCCGGCCCGACCACCGCCCCGTCGGGCCCGATCAGCCGGCATGGCTCCCACGGGCTGCCGGTCTGCTCCACCCGCCCTGCCCGCGGGACGCTCAGTGCCGCCAGGTCCCGCTCACGATCCCCCGCAGTGCTCACGGCCGGTGACCCTAATCACCCTGCCGTCGGCACGTCCTGTGAACAGAAGAACACCGTCGGTAGTTCAGTCAATAGGTAACTCCTACGCGGTCGACCCGGCCCTGACCGGGCGGCGGGTCGAGCTGCGCTATGACCCGCTATGCGGAATTCCGCATAGCGGGTCCTATGAGCAGCCCCGGATTATGGGGCGGCCCCCTCTCGGACCTGCGAGCCCGGTGCTGTCTGGGTCGCATAATTACCGGCTCAGAGGCTGTTGAGGAAGGCCAGAAGCTGGTCGGGCGGCTGGTATCGTCCTGGCTGCACGTCCCGAGGCCGGGTCCGGTCCAGCGCCCGCTGCTTGATTGACAAGTCGCCGTGCAGGTAGGCACGCATGGTGGTGCCGACTTGCTCGTGACCCAGCCACAACGCGATTACGGCCAGGTCGCAGCCGGCTTGCAGCAAGGACATGGCGCAGCTGTGCCGCAGGATGTGCGGCGTGGGCCGTTTGCTGCTCAGTGACGGGCAGCTGGCACCAGCGGCCGCGGCGTGCCGGGCGACGACGCGGCTGACGGCGCTGCGGCTGAGCGGCGCGCCCCATCGGGTGGGGAACAGCGGGTCGCCGGGCGAGCCGCCGCGTTCTTCGAGCCATTCCCGCAGCATCTTGACGGTCTGGCGGGACAGCGGCGTGCACCGTTCTTTGCGGCCTTTGCCTTCGCAGCGCACGTGCGGGCCCGTGCCGAGGTGGACGTCGGATAGCCGCAGCGAGGTCAGCTCCGACACACGCAGGCCGCTCTGGACGGCGACCTCGAGCAGGGCGTGGTCGCGCCGCCCGGTCCACGTGCCGGGGTCGGGGGCGGCGAGCAGCGCGTCGATCTCGGGCTGGTCGAGATGGCGGATCTCGGTGCGCTGGCAGCGCTTGGCGGGGATGTCGAGCACCCTGGCGATCAGCGCGGCGTGCTCGGGGTGGCGCAGCGCCGCGTACTGGTAGAACGAGCGGATGGCTGACAGCCGCGCGTTGCGGGTCCGGGCCCTGTTGCCGCGCTCATGCTCCAGATAGGTGAGGAAATCGGCGATGAGCGGGGCGTCCAGGTCGGCGATGTCAAGCTGGCTGGGCTGCTTGCCGACCCGGCCGACGGCGAAACCGAGCAGCAGCCGCCAGGCATCGCGGTAGGCAGCGACGGTGTGCGGGCTGGCGCGGCGCTGGCCGATGAGCCGCTGGGTGAAGTAGGCCTCCAGGGTCGGGGCGAGCGCACTCATGCCTGCCTCCTCGCCGGCTGCGCCTGCTCGCGCCGCTGAGCGGCCAGCGATAGCAGCTCAGGGACGGCTGACAGGTACCAGTTATTCCGATCTCGGAATAACTGGTATTACTCCGATTCTCGGGTTATTCCGAAGCCCGCTCCTTGCACGCGTGATGGGCCTGTGACCTGGGATGACGCACTCTCGTGACTGTCGCCTGTCGGGATAATCCGGCGCGTCAGTTGCGCGCATGGGACCTCTTCCTTGACGTTCTCCGCCCATGGTGATGGTGCCGCCATGTTCGTCCGAACCGGCGGTTCATCGAGTGAAAGGATAGTGCCATGGGGTCGATGGTGTCCGGGCTGGCTGATGCCGTGCTCGGTGTGGTTGAGGGTGTGGGTTTGTCGAGCGACACGGTCGCTCGCTACGGCAGGTGCTGCGAGGTGGTCGCGGAGTTTTGTGACCGGCGGGACTTCGACGCGTTGTCAAGCAGGGTGGCCGGCGAGTTCGTCGCGTGCCAGGAGGAGCGTGCGCGCCGCGGTGAGATCGGCCGGAACAGGCGAAACGCTTTGGTGAAGTCAGCCCGCATGATGCTGGAGTTGCAGAGAACCGGCGGGGTGACCTGGCGGGTGATGAGTCCGGACCCTGATCTCAGCGAGAGCTCCTGTGAAGTCCTGGAGCAGTTCGTCGCGGAGGCTGGCCTGGACGTGGCTCCGGGATCGGTGAGGTTGCTGGCCGGCGAGATTCGCCATTTCCTGGTCTACCTCGACCGGATTGGCCGGGGTGTTCTCGGTGCGGTCACTGTGGACGACGTTCGAGGGTTCATGGCCGGGATGGCGCCAAAGCGGCCTGCAGGCATTGGCAACGTGGTGTGGTCGCTCAAGAGGTTCTTCGCCTTCCTCAACGCCGCCGGGCTCAGTGACGTCCACATCGATGGCCTGCTCGCGCTTGCCGCGCCGCGGCGGGTGCGGGCGCTGCCGTGCTTTACCCGTGAGGAGACCGGCCGTCTCATTGAGGGGATCGAGACCGAGACTCCCTGCGGAAAGAGGGACTGCGCGATGGTCTTGCTAGCGGTCTCGACCGGGCTGCGTTGCTGCGACATCGTCGCACTGCGCCTGGACGAGATCGACTGGCGTCGCGACGAGATCCGGCTGGTCCAGGCCGAGACATCGAAGCCGCTGGTGCTGCCGCTGCCAGCACTGGCAGGCAACGCTGTCGCGGAGTGGATCTTGCACGGCCGGCCCGATTGTGACGCCGCAGAAGTGTTCGTCCGGCTCAAGGCGCCGCTGGTGAAGCTGGGGAACTCGACCGGCCCGGCTCGACCCTCATGCGCCGCCGCCTGGCCCGAGCCGGCATCGATCACGCGGGCCCGTGACGGCAAGTCGTTCCATGCCCTGCGGCGCACCGCAGGGACAAGGCTCATCGAGTCGGGGGCCGGGCTGCCGCTGGCCGCGCAGATCCTGGGCCATGCCCGCATCAATTCCTCCCGCCGCTACTTCGCCCTGGCCAGCGAGCAGATCCGCCAGTGCTGCCTGCCGCTGGAGGAGTTCACCTGCACCACGGAAGGGCTGCGATGAACACGTTCACCAGCAACTTCGCGCCTCACATCGAGGCCATGCTCGAATGGCGGACCTCGCTGGGACACAGCCTGCGCGACATGCGGAACGCGATGACGGGTTCCGGCAGGTTCTGCGCATCGCGTCACCCCAGCCAGACGGTGCTGACCCGGGAACTGGCGACCGCGTGGTGCCGGGACACAGCGACGGGCACATGGGGCGCCT
>WNGL01008277.1_pt1 | contig 14616 bp, 15 predicted proteins | sample 5400591 | NCBI WGS metagenome assembly WNGL01 (sample SAMN13153377, study PRJNA577476) | soil metagenome | isolation source: 80 cm soil or saprolite under Garry oak tree replicate 1 | place: USA:California | collected 2016-06-15
GGCGACCTCCGGAATGAGACTCCACTGAAACACGAGCAGCAAGTAGCCCTGCGCGCCGATCTGGCAGAACGCTGACATCGGAAATGGAAAACGGATTTATTTGGATGCGGCTTTGATCTCGGCCAACATCTCTCGCCGGAAGAGATCCATCTTCTTTAGTAGCACAGGGATGACGAGGGTATAATCCGCCTATCCATTCACGATCCGGCTTGGGAGGCACTATGAAGAAACTATCGATGATCGTTCTGATTCTGAGCGTGAGTTTGAGCTACGCACAAACGGCGGGCCAGGGTCCACCGGACCATCCGTCGGTCACAGTGCAGGGTCGTACGTATACGCCGCGTTCTATATTGGCGCGCAACATGGGTACGCCGGAAGATCAGACAACCCAGTTCCCACCGCACAAGATCATCGGGAACATTTATTATGTGGGGACGCGTACGCTGAGCTCATTCCTGATCGTAACCCCGCAGGGAAACATCCTGATCAACAGCACGTATGAGCGGAATGTGCCGACAATTGAGAAGTCGGTGCAGCAATTGGGATTCAAGTTTTCCGATATTAAGATCCTGCTCGGGACTCATGCGCATGGGGATCACCAGGAAGGCGATGCCGCGCTGAAGCAGTTGACGGGAGCACAGCTGATGATGATGGCGGAAGATGTGCCGGCGCTCCGGGAAATGAAGCCGGGCGGCAAAGAGCACCCGATCGACAAGACACTCCACGACGGAGAATCAGTGACTCTCGGCGGTACAACGCTGGTGGCGCATCTGACAGCCGGCCACACGCGCGGCTGCACTACCTGGACGACAAAGGCGCAGGAGGGAGGCAAGACCTACAACGTTGTTATCAACTGCAGCCTGCGCCCTCCTAATGTCTTAACGCCCTCCATCACTGATGAGTTCAATCGATCCTTCAAACTGGTCCGCTCGCTGCCTTGTGATGTCCAGGTTGGAGATCATCCGGCGCAGTACGACATGGAAACGAAGTATGCGAAGCTTCGAAGCGGCGGTCGAAATCCCTTCATCGACCCGGCAAGCTGCAAGCTCGAGGCGGACATCGAGGAAGCCATGTTTCACGCGATTCTCGCCGAGCAGCAAAAGGCTGCGCAGCCGTAGGTGCATATTCCCCTCCTCTGCGAGCAGGGGAATACGCAAAAACAACCTCCCGGTTTATCCGGGCGCACAGGAGACTACACATGATCGCAAGATGGCCCGTTCATATCGGCGTGGTGGCAGTTACCGTTGCTATTCTGTTCGCTTTTTCACCTGTTGAGGTGAAAAGCCAGCGCAATACGGCAGGCGCCGCAACAGTCGGCGCCGGCGATCTCGGTGGAGTCGTCACGGGCACCAAGGGACCTGAAGCGGGTGTCTGGGTGATTGCCGAAACCACCGATCTTCCAACCAAACTCGCCAAAATTGTGGTCACCGATGATCAGGGCCGCTATCTGATACCCGACCTGCCGAAGGCAAATTACAACGTTTGGGTGCGCGGATACGGGCTTGTCGACTCGCCGAAAGTGAGCACCGCTTTGGGCAAGACTTTAGACCTGAAGGCCGTTCCCGCCCCGACCCCCGCGCAAGCGGCCGAATACTATCCCGCGCTCTATTGGTTCTCGTTGCTTCGGGTGCCCGAGAAAAGCGAATTCCCTTTGCAGAAGATAAAGAGCCAGGGTGAATGGCTCAACATCGTCAAGACAGGCGCCTGCCAATCGTGTCATGCCCTCGGCACGAAAGGCATGCGCACGATTCCGAAAGAACTCGGCACATTTCCGAATTCCGTGGAAGCGTGGAGGCGCCGGCTTCAGTCGGGAGGCGCGCGGGCCCTCATGACTCGCGATATCACGCGGCTCGACACCGAAATCGCGCTGAAATATTTCGCCGACTGGACCGACCGTATTGCACGCGGCGAGTTGCCTTTTGCGAAACCCGAACGGCCTCAAGGAATTGAGCGCAACTTTGTGGTCACGCTGTGGGACTGGAGCCGCCCGACCGCTTATCTCCACGATGAGGTCTCGACGGACCGGCGCAATCCAAGTGTGAATGCCAACGGTAAGATTTACGCCTCGACCGAGGACAGCACGGATCTGATACCCGTTCTCGATCCCAAAACGCACACGGCAGCTGAAGTCTTGCATCCAGTGCGTGATCCAAATACACCGTCCTCGAAGAACAACCCGTACGCTGCGTCTGCTTACTGGGGACCGGAACCGATATGGGATAGCAAGACGCTCGATCACAATCCGATGATGGATGAAAAGGGACGCATCTGGTTTACATCGCGCGTTCGCCCAGGCAAAAATCCGGATGTGTGCAAGCAGGGATCCGATCATCCCTCCGCCAAAGTCGTGCCGATCGAAGAAGCGGACCGTCATCTTTCCATGTACGATCCGGCGACCGGAAAGTTCACCCTGATCAGCACTTGCTTCCAAACCCACCATCTCAACTTCGGCAACGATGCCAATCAAACGCTATGGACCAGCACCGGCATCGGAGGTCCCGGAGTCCTAGGTTGGCTCAATCGCAAGATGTTTGAAGAAACGGGCGACGAGATGAAGTCGCAGGGATGGACGCCATTCGTCATCGACACTAACGGCAACGGTAAGCGCGATGCTTTCGTCGGACCCGATCAACCGGTCGATCCCACGAAGGACAAACGCGTCCTGGTGAATATTTATGCCGTCGGCGTCAGCCCCTCTGACGGCGCCGTATGGGGAACCGTGGTGGGATATCCCGGCGCAATCGTACGAGTACAACCCGGACCCAATCCGGCCGAGACTGCATTGAGTGAGATATATGAGGTTCCATCTCCCGGCTTCGGGCCCCGTGGCGGAGATGTCGATTCAAATGGTGTGTACTGGGCCTCGCTGGCGAGCGGTCACCTCGGAAGTTTTGATCGGCGCAAATGCAAAGTCCTCAATGGACCAACCGCGACGGGCGCACACTGCCCTGAAGGCTGGACGTTCTACCAGTTCCCTGGACCACAATTGCGGGACGTGAAAGATCCCGGAAGCGGCGAGGCGAGCTACTACACCTGGCTCGATCGGTTCGACACATTCGGTCTCGGGCGCAATGTGCCGATTGCGATGGGTAATTTGAGCGATTCCATTTACGCGCTGGTCGACGGCAAGTTCATCACCTTCCGTATCCCATACCCCAGCGGCTTCTTCCCCAAAAATGTGGATGGCCGCATCGATGATCCGAACGCCGGTTGGAAAGGCAAGTCGTTGTGGTCCACCTCCGGAACGAGGACGATGTTCCATCTCGAGGGCGGTAAGACGAACAGGCCGAAGGCGGCACGCTTCCAGCTTCGGCCCAACCCGCTCGCGCGGTGACCCTCTCCCTCTGGAAGAGGGCGGCGCGACAGCGCCGGGTGAGGCTCGCGCTTCGCCCCCTCTCTGTCAAAGTCAAGCGCGGAAGCCCGTGTGCTTCAAAATTTCCGGATCCTTCCTCGGTGAGGTACTCTTGTGCCGGTTGTGATTCAACGAAATGACCTTCCGCCAGACCGAGCCGAATACTCGGACGCATAATGCCTCCTCTGTAGGCGTAGGTCTCCCTTTTGCTCTTACTTGCTTAGATCGCCTTTTGCCGGCGTGGTAATCGCGTACCAGGGGTAACCTATTGAATTACAGCGTGCCCCAATACTTGGCGATCTGCATGCAGGGTGCGCGCGTTTAAGTTTTACAAACGATAGCGTCTGTCAGGGCATCAGAGGCCGCTTCACAAGCGGCCTTCGTTGGTGATAAATAAAACCGAGTGGGAATCGGCCGGGTTCGTGCTTGCTAAGACAGCAGGTTTTCAGAGTGCCCCAATCATCCTCAGTTGGCAAGATTGTGGAAACGAATTGAGGCGTGAAACACAGAAGCCGTCCGTGAGGGAGCGATGCCGGAACAAACGTTCACAGCCAGCGACGAGATCGATGTACTGTGGATCACGGCCGCACTCGGCTGCGACGGAGATACGGTCGCGCCGACGGCTGGTACACAGCCGAGTATTGAAGATCAAATTGTTACCTGGTAAAGCCCTCCGACATCGAAGAGTTCAATGCGACGGTCCGGTCTATATGAAGAATTTTGGTTGACTCGCGCAAAATTACCGACACCGTAGTCATGAAAGACGCGCCGATTCGAGCATTGCTAATCGAAGATAGTCCCGCGGACGCAGAGCTCGTCCGCGAAATGCTCGCCGAGGGCGCTCGCGCGCCATTCGAGATTGAAGTGGCCGAGCGCCTCGGATCGGGAATCGAAGCGCTCCACCAAGACCACTTTGATGTCGTTCTTGCCGATCTCAATCTGCCGGACAGCTATGGCTTGGACACCTTCCGTGCTCTTCAGGAGTGCTGCCCGGACACGCCCATCATCCTTCTCACTGGACTGGAAGACGAACGGATCGCGGAGCAGGCCTTAAAGCAGGGAGCGCAAGACTATTTAGTCAAAAGTCAAATCGACGCCCGATCCCTCGACCGGTCCATACGTTATGCAATCGAGCGAAAGCACATCCTGAGGGAAAACGTTCGGCTTTATGACGAGGCCGAACGCGCCAGCCGCGCAAAGGACGAATTTCTTGCGATGCTATCGCATGAATTGCGGACACCGCTCACGGCCGTACTCGGATGGGCCGTTTTGCTTCGAGATGGCAAATTGCCGCCGGATGTGACGGAACGAGCGTTGTTGTCCATCGAGCAGAATGCGCGCGTCCAAGGGCGCATCGTCGACGAGCTGTTGGATATTTCAAGGATCATTACCGGGAAGCTCAGCCTGGTCGTCGAACCGCTAATGCTCGCGAACGTCTTACAGCCTGCGCTGGATTCCGTGAGGGTTGCAGCCGATGCCAAAAACCTTACGATCACTTCGGATCTGAATCCTGGCGTTCCTCCAATCTCCGGTGATCCCGGCCGGCTTCAGCAAATCCTCTGGAACGTACTATCGAATGCCATTAAGTTCACGCCAAGCGGTGGCCGCATCGACGTTGCGCTCCGAAACAGCGATGGCCAGGCCGAAATCGCCATCCGGGACAGCGGCGTCGGAATTCGGAGGGATGTCCTGCCCTACATTTTCGACCGATTCCGGCAGGCCGATAGCTCCACTTCGCGCGCGTATGGTGGGCTTGGCTTGGGACTAGCCATCGTGCGGCATCTTGTCGAAATGCACGGAGGGACCGTCGAAGCATCCAGCGAAGGCGAGGGAAAGGGCTCTGAATTCAGATTGCGTTTTCCCACGCTCAATTCGAGCGTGGGGCAGACTGTTGTGCAGCCGGCGTGGCTGTCATTCACTTCCAGGCTGGACGGTGTACGCGTACTGATCGTCGAAGATGAAGTCGAACACACTGCGTTGCTGAAAGAAATTCTCGAACAACGAGGGGCTCACGTGGCAGCGGCCGCTAACGCCGAAGAAGGATTTCGCCTCTTCAAAATCGAGCGCCCGGATGTTCTGCTGACGGATATCGCGATGCCTGCAGAAGACGGGTATTCGCTGCTAAGACGCCTTCGAGCTGAGGAGGCGCGGAACGGGCTTCGGAGAACACCCGCAGCCGCCATTACCGCCTACGGCCGTGAAGAAGATAAATCGCGTCTCACGGCCGCAGGTTTCGATACTTATCTGGCAAAGCCGTTGGAACCCGCCGCAGTTGTCCGCTTGGTCCGTGATCTTTCGCGCGCGAGCTGATCTCATTTTCCAATCATCACGCCGAACATTGGATAGTGTCTGGTCTCAACCGTGCGGCCGTGGCCGATATACATATGGACACCGCACGGCAAGCAAGGATCGAAGCTTCGAACGACGCGCATGACGTCGATCCCTTTGAAAAGTTTCAAAGTCAAACTGACCCGCGAGAACTAACCATGTCCCCATCCTCGCAGAGGAGGGCAATGCGGCATTGACACTGGTCGCACGTGCGTATAATTAATGGGATCATATCCATGAAAGTCTTGCTGGTGGAAGATGTCGACGAGAGCCGTAACGTTCTTCGCGCTATGATCGAGAGACTGGGTCATCGCGTCATTGAAGCCACGAACGGGAAAGACGCTGTCAAAACAGCGTTGGATTCCAATCCTGATCTTGTGCTGATGGATTTGAGTATGCCCGAAGTGGATGGACTGCAAGCCACGGCTGCGCTTCGAGCCATTTCAAACTTTAAAGATATGAATCATCTTCCGGTCATTGGGATTATCGCTTACCCGGAAACGCTGTCTGTCGATAAAGCCTTTAAAGCGGGGTGCGACGCGTATCTTCGAAAACCGGTTGATTTGGCCGATTTGGGTGCCGCGCTCAGAAGGTTTCTGCGCACGGCATAAAGGCCTGCATGGGACAGCCGCTTTTCTCACCTTCCTCGGTCTTCTGGCGCGTGAATCGGGAACTGGCCAGCGGTCTTGCCGGCCCTCGCGCGGTGTTGATGCAAATTGCCCATCCGTTGGTTGCCGCCGGCGTCGCTGAGCACAGCCGGTTCCGTCAGCATCGCCTTGCACGCCTCTACCGCACATCGATGGCCGCCGCCGCAATTACTTTTGGGAGCCGTGAATTCGCTCTGCGCGCAATCCGGTCAGTAAATCAAAAGCACCGGCAGGTCCACGGAGTATTGAAGGCGCCCGAGGGCGTTTTCCCCGCCGGAACCAGTTACGATGCGAACGATCCGGAGCTGAAGCTCTGGGTTTTGAATACGATCATCGATTCCACTCTTGTTGTGTACGAGTCGTTCATTTCGCCTTTGTCCAACGGCGAACGCGAGGAGTACTACCGCGACAGTCTGATTGTGGCGCGTCTGTTTGCAATCCCCGAAGACATAACGCCATCGACATATGCCGAATTCCGCTCGTATATGTGCCGCATGCTCGACGGTAGCGTCATCACCGCGGACGAGACCGCTCGCGAAATCACTCGTGCTCTGTTTTCGCCGTCGGTGGAGGGGACACTGCTCTTTCTAGGCAGCGCGATTGGAATTGGCTTGCTTCCCGAACGCCTCCGGCACGAATTCGGTTTTGCGTGGAACGAACGCCGAGAACTTTGGCTAAACCGGACGGCCGCGCTCTCCAGGCGAATGCGCGGTCACGTCCCCACAATTCTCTGTACCAGCCCAGTTGCAACGCTTTCGCATTTGCGCGCGCTCGTAGCCTCCTGAAGCAGTTCGGAGATTGCATGACTTCAGCTTCGGTTTTTTCTCCGCGCACTTCACCCGTCAAGGAATTGCACATCGTTTGGTTGACGGCCGGCCTCAGTTATCATGCACGTCAATGATCGGCATCATTGTAGCTATAGTCGCCATCGGAGCGATCATCGTGACGTGCATGTCCGCGGGCCGAATTCCAGCCATGACGGTTACTGCGGTGGCGGCGGCAGCCGCGGTTCTAGTGATGCCGCCTTTCCTCTCGTGGGAGGTCGAAAGCGGCACGGATTTGATCGCCCTGCTCTTTCAAAGCCTCGTTGGATTGCTACTGGCCTACCGATTGCCTCCGAAAGCTCTCCAGAAAACCCGTCCGGATGCTTGTCGCTACTCCGAATCGGCACGGTATCCCGCCGAACCGTATTCCCTCTTGTCGATTGTGAGGAGCACCATGGAACGGAATGCGGATTTAATACGAAGGCTGGATGATATCGAGGTTTACGGCGAGGTGGAGCGGCGGATAGCCGTTTCACTGGAAGATCTGGAGGAAGTTCTCTCCGATGTACTCCGTATGGCCTTCTCGGATTCGAAGGTGCAGCATGTGAGTTTACGAATACGTCTATCTCATTTCGATTTACAAATCCATCGCGCCTTGATCAGCTCCGGCGGCGTGCAACGATTTCGGTCGTCCTCCTGCGGTGTGGATCTGCGGCTGATTTTCCTTCGAAACTGTGGACGATTTCCCATCCGTGAAACTGGGCCTGCAATTCGCCGGGATTGAGAAGATAGGCGGGATTCATCGGTCTGATATTCGGGTCATTGTCCACCAGCGCAATGACGGCGATGACTGTCCCTCCAATTCGTGTCCCTGATTTGAGCGTCGCAAAAAGATCCCGCTGAAGATAGTTGCATACGATGATCAGATCGTAGGATTCGGGTTCGATGCCGAACTCGTGGCGTTCCAGATCGGCGGTAACAGAGTCGACGGCGAGCCCTTCATCGCGGCAACGCTGTCCAAGAATTTCAATCGCAATTCGCGAATAGTCCACCGCGGTTACCTGCCATCCATGTTCAGCCAGCCATATCGCATGCCGCCCGGTTCCGGATGCAACGTCGAGTGCCCGGCCCGGCGCGAGCCTAGAAGCGAAGCGGGTGATCAAGGGATGTGGCCGATCATTAATGTGCTGGCCTTGCTGGTAGCGTTGATCCCAATCCGTCACCCGAGCATTATCCGACGAATTTAATCCTCATGCTCTATATCGGTCTCCAGTCCGCTTGACAGAAACCCATCGGCGAAGAAGATGGTCAAAGAAAGGCAGAGATTATGAGGGCGAAGGCAAAAGGAAGCGCCATGCATTCGGAACGTCCCGTATGGTGCGGCAAGTGCCATTTGCGGGTGGCTCCTTATGAGCGACGGACGATCTACCGCAAAGTCGATTACCATCAAGACTGTTTTTTGAAACTCGTGCGTGAAGAGGCCGACGACGAAAAAACCAGGCGATCATACCTTAGACTCGCACGGCATCAGTCTCCCCAACACGTCTGACGGGTTCTATTTCGGATGGATGAGAAATTCGGGGCCAGACGGGTGAATTCCCTATTTTTGAAATTCGAAAATAGGGAATTCACCCGTCTGGCCCCGAATTTCTCGTCAGGAGGCCTTTCACGGGATTGAATTGCCCACCATTGTCGTTGCGTGTATGATCCGCCATGAAAGGCGGTCGTCATGAAAACGGCTTTGTCGTTTCTACTGCTCACGTTGTGCAGCCCACCGGCTTTTGCTGAAGACCTGAAAGTGTACGCGGCAGCGGCCTTCAAATCTCCGCTCGCCGAATTTGCCGCTCAATACGAAACGGCAACGGGCAATAAGGTCCGAGTCGTCTTAGATACGGCCGGCGCCACAGAACAAAAGTTTCGTGACGATCCGCAAGCAGTTTTGTTAATTACAACGCTGCCGGTAATCAACGACGCCGAAAAGACCGGCAAACTCCAGGGTGGAACCCCATATCGATTGGGCGACTCGCTCGCCGGCATTGCCTATCCGCCGGGATCCGGAAAACCCGATATTTCAACGGCGGAAAAGTTGAGAGCCGCCCTATTATCCGCAAAGCGCATTGCTTTTTCCGACCCTGCCCGGGGTGCAACCGTTGGAATTCACTTCATGAAGGTGATCGAGTCATTGGGCATTAAAGACCAGGTTCTCCGGAAGGCAACGGTCGCCAAGGATGGCGTGGAGACCATGCGTCTGGTGCTCGAAGAAAAATTTGATATCGGCGTTACACAGGTCAGCGAAATTCTCCAGGCCAGCCCCGAAGCGGTGGCAGGCCCGTTCCCGAAGGAATTTGAGCTTGCAACGACCTACGCGCTATGGCATCGGGAAAACATCTCCCCGGCAGCTAAAGCCTTCGCCGCACTCCTGACGAGTCCCGCCAGCCGGACGAAGCTCGAAGCTAACGGTATCCGGCCGGCTCGGTAACGAAGCCCCGTTTACGCCGTTACTAGGGTATATCCGTGTTCTTGCGCCCGATTTACAGCAACGATGCCCGCAGGCACCATATGAGCAGTGGTGCTCAACAGATTTGACACCAATTCGGTAAAGATGTTATCCGCGTTTCCACCCGTCGCCTCAGCAACGGCGGTAGCAATACCACGAGTCGCCACCGAGCATACCGCCAAGTGCACACCTTGTTTGACGAGGGCGTCTACAGTGTTGCCCCGGTTTGGCAATTCAACGTCGTATTTTGCCACGTTGAGCAGGTTGATCTTCGGAGCTTCCTTAGTTTTCGGATCGACGAAATTCGCCCTCTTCGACATTTGGACGCCGTACTTCGCCCAGATTGCATCGTTGTACGCAAATCCCGTTGAACGATGGCGCATGACGATAATCACCGCTAGATCGCTATTCTGAAGGCCGTACTCGGTCCGGTTCGTACGCATGAAATTATTCGCAAAGGCAAGCGCATCGCCCAAGCCATCGGCGGTCGTCGTGTCAAATATCATCCGGTGCTTGCCGGGGATTTTGTCCAACCAGTCATCTTTCTCATGACGCTCCGGCTGCCAGGACGCTCCACTTGAAGATTGAGCATAACCACTTGCTGCGCCCCCAGCCATCGCAGCCGCAAAGGCCGCAACGCCGGTGCTCAAACGAGTGAGAAAGGACCGCCTCTCCGACGATGATGGCGAAATTCGTTCACTCATATGCTCCTCGCTTTCTGATCGAGCTTTCTGATCGAAAAATATTAGGAGCATCTTAACACTTCACGGTCAACTGGTTTAAACATTTGCCGTTCGGACGAAACAAAAGGGAATAGCCACAAAAAGGCACAAAAATCACAAAGATTTCCATTTCATTTCCATGTCTCATATTTTTGTGCCTTCTTGTGGCCTCCTTTGTGCCTTTTTGTGGCTATTCCCTTTTGCCGGGTGATTGATACGCCAGCGACGGGAAGATTTTCTTGAATTAGCCGTCGAAAGCTGTTATGAGGATGAGCATAGGCACTTGGTACATCCAAAAAATAACGGCTGAACGCCAAAAGTGCGTTCGCTTTTGAAAGATTGGAAAGCCGCTGACTATGCTTCCTGTGATTTTTTTCTTGATGCAATACATGGTTTCGGCGAAAGCCGGCCTGGTGAATTATGTCGATGGTCAGGTAAACGTCCGTGTCCATGAACAAATCACAGCGGGCGCACCGATTGAAACCGGGCTACAGAGCCATGTTGAGTTGCTTTTAAATCCAGGCTCGTTCCTGAGGATCGGAGATGACTCACAGGTTGTGCTCGATTCTGTGGAGCTATCGAACATCGCTGTTCGCATTGTGAAGGGAGCTGCTTTAATCGAAGCCAGCGATATTGATAAACAATTTCCGATTCGCGTCACAACGGGAAATCTGCAGGTATTGATCGTATCCCCCGGTACATATCGCTTTTCGGACGGCACTGCGCTGGTGCTCGAGGGAAAACTCCGCACAGCAGATAACTCAACGACCATTAAGAGAGGCCGCCAGATCACATCGTTTGGCAACAGCTACTCGGTCAGCAACATCGTTGCCCGGCCCACCGGCGAGTTGGATCTCTGGAGTAGTCAGCGATCAGCGGCTCTAGCAAAAGCGAATGCGCTGGCATATCACGACCACTACAGCGGCAACGACTCGTTTTGGTACTATCCGTACTATCCGTACTGGAACGTATATTCCGGCCGGTCGGCATGGATTTACAGCCCATTCCTGACCGGGTTCACTTTCATCCCGCGCGGTGCATATCGTTCCTATTACGGCTACAGGTTTGTTTCTATTGGGGCGTTTGCAGGCATTTCAGCATTTCCGGCCCACTCCTGGATTACTGCCGGAGCACCGCATCCGCAACGTCCGTCTACGGGTTCGGTCTCACCTCATCCTACGGTCGTTCCGGGGTCTCGCTTCGGCGGCGGATCTGGAGGGGGCCATCAGAATGGCTCCGGCGGCGGATCTGGAGGGGGCCATCAGAATGGCTCCGGCGGCGGATTCGGCGGCGGCCGTACCGCTGGCTCTGGCGGCGGATTCGGCGGCGGAGGCCATCCGGGTGGTGGGGGACGCATGGGAGGAGCCCGAGGCGGCGGACACGGCGGCGGCCGCAGATAATCCCTACGTCTGGCCCGACTTCCCGTATAATTCGTCCACGACTTTACGCGCATTTGGACCGTGCGCGCATCGTGAACGACCGGCATGCGAATGAGCAGCGCACCAACGAAATCGGCGTAGGCAAGTGATCTCCCCTCGCCCTCTGCGAGAGAGCGGCGCGACAACCAGCGGGCTGGCGCTCCGGGTGAGGATCGCAAATCTTTGCAAATCCTGAGGGCCTCGTCAAAAACGCCGGTTCAGCTCGGCGTAGGCGAAGTTTGCAGTTGGGCCGCCGGGATAAATGCTTCGAATCACCGCCTTACCGGAAGCGTGGGCAACGTAGAATGTGAACGTTGTTTGCGCATCGAACTGGTAATCTGCGCTCAAATCGAATACGTCCGCGAATCGCTTTGCACCGCCGGAAGGACGCCCGGTGAATCCGAAGGTTTCTTTTTGAAAAGCTCCGCCTCCGATGTACCAGAGATCCTTTGCGTTCGAATTCAGCGAATGCGCTTCGGTTCGAAGAATCAGCTTTCGATAAGGTGTTACGCTCAACTGAGCGAAACCGTCTTCGTTGTTCATCAGGTTGTAGAGTGGAAAACGGGCAAACGGACGAGGAGTCGGCAGTTCTTGAAAGAACGTGCCATGAGTGCGGCCCGTGGGATCGTCGTCTCCGCTTCCGCGAAAGTATCCGCCGCGGATCCACGGTTTGATTGGCAGACTATTCCATTGGTAACCGCCCTCGGCGGCGAATGCATTCGCGCGATGAGTTGCTGTTCCCCACGTTCCACTTTGGATCGCTCCCCAAAACAGGACATCGGCTTTGCCGGTCCCTAGATTAAAAACATTGACGTAGTTGCCTCCGATCGTCGCGATGGAGATCGCCGCGTGGTCCTGGGCGCGTATCGGGAGCGGCCGGGCATCTGTCTTCAGCACATCGCGGCCGTCGTGATAATAGGTGCCGAAGATACGTCCCTCACCTTCTCCAACCGATCGATGAATCTTCGACCACGCGCCATAGACCATCTCGACATTCAGTTCCTTCATTCCTTTGACTTGAAAGACGCCTTCGGTCGGTCGGGCAGCTAAGAATGTAAAGTTGGAGTTGGAACCACCCCGCGAGAAATGGATCCCGTCCAAACTTCGCATGACGTGAGTAAATCCAAAGTTGCCGATCATGCGATTCGCGACTCGATCTCGAACCACGGCGCCGAGAGGGCCTTCCGGATTCAATTCCAGTCCGTCTCCGAATTCGAACCGGCCGATTCGCAACGTACTGGCCTGATCTCCAGCAAGTCCCTTGAGACGGACAAAAGCTTGTTTCAAGAAGATACCGGCGGTCCGGTCCGGATTGGCCGCGTAATATGTCGCTCCGAACCCGAGTTGTCCTTGAGGAGCCGGTGCAATGGCGTGCGCGGGCAGGCCGATCAACCAAGGCTGAGCCAGCTCAAACAACCAATCGTGCGACTGGAATTGCCTGCCGGCAGAGACACGAAGCAACGACGCACCGTAGCCGTAGCTGTTGTCGCCGGACCGCGCTTTGAAGAAATCCCAATCCTCGAATCGAAGCCTGAGGCTGCCGCTGACCGTCCAACCCGCAACGCGTATGACTCGTCGTGACCCAGACGCAGAGGATTCTCCGCCCGACTGCGCGAAGCCGGACAGCGAGAGCACCATCAACCCGAGAATCCAAATTAGAAGAACCCGCAGTCGAGCGGATGTCACTTCGCCGGGATGGGCCGTTCTGTAATGATCGGCCGCCGGTTGAGCCGAAGATCTGTGGACAAACTGTGGAACAATCTGTGGAAATCTGTGGAAATCTGTGTGAAAATCCTCCCCTAAGCCCATACTTTTCCAGTTGCAGGCCACCACTTGACTATTCTAATTACAGAATAAGGGTGGAACCCAGAGGAAGGAATCTCATGGCTCGAAAAGGTTGGCGTTTGACTGAAACTGAAGTTCGCAAGATCGTTCATCTTTTGTCGGAAACGGACCTCGTTGTCGGAGAGATCGCTGAGCGCATGGGCTGCAGTAAAACCGCGGTCATCTCGATTAATCGCCGATTCCAGATACGCGACTACGCACGGCACCGCAGCACATGGAAACATCCGGTTGGCCGTGCAAACAAAACATTGTAATTTGAGCCGCGGCAGGCCGGCGAAGTTCATCCATTTTGTTGAAGAAGGAGCAGGTCTCAGCTGAACTATCACGTATTGTCGTGATCACGTTGCAGAACAAGCCGCAGATTCAGGTTTCCACCAGCCGAGTGAAATCCGGCGATCTCGTGTTCGTCATGGGAACCGGCTTCACTCCCGATCGCACCGCGATGTCCCACCTACGCCGGCCCGACGGCAGTGAGTATAACCCTCTGCGCCTGCGGACCAACGGCCGCGGCGAGTTTTCTCACAAGATCGACACGACTATGCTGGACACAGGGGCCTTCGAGGTCTGGGTTGAAGATGAAGCTTCAAAGGTGTTGTCCAACCGAACGCAATTTACCATCGAGTAGTGATCACTTCAGCTCGAATTCCACGATCTCAATGCGCGTTGTGCCGATATTGCGGAGACCGCGCGTAACTCCGGCCTCCTGCCAATAGAATTCCCCGTTACGGAGCGTCCATCCGCGGTCCGCGGATCCAGGGACACTTTCGGCAAGCTCTCCTCCATCCACGACGATTCGAATGCCGGGCGCCGTCTGAGAAATCGCCGGAGCCGACTGGCCTGGTTCCAACACCAGACGCCAGCCGCGGACGCGCTCGTTGTCCATGATCTGCAGGTAGCCGGGGGCATCCGTACGCGCCGATGGCGTGAATCGGCCAGGCCGGTTCCTGAAAAGAAAGGACACGTTGTGGAACGACGTTGAGCCCACGTTGGTCGCTTTGTGCGTCCTCGGTCCGCCCTTGCTGTATGAGGTGTAATTAGCCCTG
>WNGL01037094.1_pt1 | contig 14614 bp, 16 predicted proteins | sample 5400591 | NCBI WGS metagenome assembly WNGL01 (sample SAMN13153377, study PRJNA577476) | soil metagenome | isolation source: 80 cm soil or saprolite under Garry oak tree replicate 1 | place: USA:California | collected 2016-06-15
AACATCAAGACGCCTGCGGATTTGAAGGGCAAAAAGATCGGCGTGCAAAGCATCGGCGGCGGCGTGTGGATGTTCAGCATGCTGGCTTTCGATCATTGGGGTCTCAATCCCGAGCGTGACAACATTCAATTTCGCATCATCGGAGATCAGTCGGTTATGGCTCAAGCGCTCGCGACCGGAGGGATTATCGACGGCGCGTATCTCGGCTACACGTTCGGCGCACAGTTGGAGCGCCAGGGGTTCCGCGTCCTCGCCGATCTTCTCAAGCTCGGTATCCCCTTTCAGGGTCTGGGAATCATGGCGCGGCGGAGCTTTGTCGATCGCTCGCCCGATACCGTGGAGCGCTATCTCAGAGCGATGATCGAGACGATAAAATTCATCAATAACCCTGAGAACAAACCTGTTGTCGTCCGAAGTTTGATGCGCACCTTGCGCCTGTCAAAGGTGGAAGACGCCGAGGCTGGCTATGAAATGATGAAAGTGCTTTATGACCGGCGGATTTACGCCAACGTAGACGGACTCCGCAACGTGATCCGCATCCTCGGTAGAAGCAACGAGCAAATCCGCCGCCTGAAAGTCGAGGATATCATCGACGAACGGATTGCAAAGAAGTTAGAAAAGGAAGGACTCTTCTAGCGTAATCCGCTGCCGCTTCCTTTGACTCCACCGCGTCGCTCGGATCTCAATCGCTAAGCTGCCTTGAAACGTACATCAACCCACGCCTTAGCTATTTCAATTGCGAAAGTTTCAGCCTCAAGCTTGGTCCCAAAACAATCAATTGAATCCTTTATGGCGTGGCACTCACGGCCGGTGGCGGAGCCCCGGCGTAAGCCATTCGCCTCTTTCTTTAATCTTCGATACGTTGCGGCTCTGGCCTCTTCGTTGTCTCTATCTGCCTTGCCGACGGCCTTGCGGGCTTTCGCTTTATATCTTTTTGAGGTGACTGTTTCACGGCTCTAAGCGGTATGTTCGGTGCCCATTCCAGCCATTCTTTCGCGGCTTTGTTATACAGGGGAAAAGACATTCCATCCTTTACCAGCTGTTCTGTGGGATCAGCGGGCGTGGCAAAGGCGATTCCTCCGGCCGCGAGAGACCTCAACGACTCCATGTTGACTTCTAGACCGCGAAACAAGCTAAGGCTCACGTCCACACCGCTCACATTCCAGAATTTCGAGCCGGTCCGGACGAGCCTTGCATAGCGTTGCTTAATCAATACTTGGAGAGCCACTGTAGCGGCGTTTGGGCTCAGATCACACTGTTGTATCGTACCCACCTCGACGCCGCGGTAGTAGACAGGCGAACCCGGCCGCAACGATCCGAGCCGCGGGGTAATCAGAATAATTTTCAGCCCCCTTTCTTCTAACGCGACGGGCGCGTTTTCCAGGCCGACAAATTCCGATTGCTCTTTGCCGGTGCCTGGCAATACGTCAACTTCCGGTCCAGTAATAACGGTGTCCAAGCCGGTGATGTTTCCGATACCCACCTCAGGCCGTACAATCCAGAACACGGCTCCTTCCTTAGCAACGGAAGCGGCCGAGCGTTGCAAACGCGCCCTTACCACCACGGCTTGTTGGTCAGGGCTCAATTCGACCGCCGTCACTTCGCCAATCTGCACACCGCGATACTTAATCGGTGTTTGGCCCATCTTCAGGCCCTTCCCGTCTTTGAACCTAATGGTGATTTTCGGGCCGAGCTGCTCGAGCCGGCCATACACGAGGTAGCCCGCAACAATGACGGCGATCGCGGGAACGACCCATACGACGGGAAAGCGCCATCGGCTCCGCTTCACCTTTGCCTTGGGCAATTCATCGGCCGCTTCAAGGTTTTCTTGCGACTCGTTCATGACGATCGATCCGTTTCATCCCAAATCAACTTTGGATCAAAGCTGGCCGAAGCCGAGATCGTACACACCACCATCGCGGCAAACGCCAACAGACCTGGACCCGGAAGGACAGTGGCGATCTGCTGCAGCTTGACCAATGCCACCAGAATCGACAGGAGAAACACGTCAACCATCGCCCATGGACCGATCACGTCAATGGTCTTATAAAGCCAGGTCCGTTGCCGCCGCAGGCGCAGGGAGTTGAATTTTGTCGTGCTCACCAAAAAGAAAAGACCGAACAGCTTGAACAATGGAATCAAGAGGCTGGCGAGAAAAACGATCACGGCCACCAGCCACTGGCCGTCCCTGAAGAGAGTCACACAACCGTCCCAAACGGTACTTTCAGAATAGGCGCCGTAGTAATTCATGCGCAGGATCGGATAGATGTTGGCCGGAACGTAAAGAACCAGCGCCGCTAGCGAAAACGCTGCCGTTCGTGCCAGGCTGTTGATCTTGCGCTTGACGAGGATTGAGCTGCAGCGACAACACTCGGCCATAAAGGTCGGCTCCAGTTCATCCACACGTTGCGTGAGGCCGCACATGTCGCAGGTGATGATTGTTTCCATTAGTTTTGGAAAATTAAATCCTCGTGGAGAGACTCATGGCATCGAGTCAAAGTCCTATGAGTACGAGAATTAATCCGCCGGTGAACCACCAAAGATTGTCCCGTAATAGATAGAGGCTCAGCGCGACGCCAAGTATGCCTGGTGACGAGAACCGATCGGAAAACAAGGATATCGAGGTCATTCATTGCGGCACGATGATAGATAATTTTAATTGACCATTTATCCCTCGCCTGCTACACAACTCTCTCCGCTACTTTGGAGAGTTGACTTGCCACCTGATCCGCTAACTGATTTAGAACCGATTGGCCGAGCGCAGTGGCGCGAAGATGAGCATCGGCTTGGATGGTCTTAAAATCTTGAAAAGAGTACATCTGTTTGAGATAGACCAGGGCGATGACGCTTTCGCGATTTATCCCCTCCACATCGCGCGTTACGAATAGTGCGTGGTCGTCCCGGAGCACGACAGCCGTGCTCCCATTCTTCAGCCAATCGTATCCATGGATTGAAATAAAGATCTCGATCGCGGAGGCGACTTTGATCCGTAAAGAAGGATCCTTTTTTTTCCTCCGTCTTGAAAACTTAGAGCGTATTTCCATATTCGCGGTCCTACGTGCCAAAGTTCGATAGGGCAGCATTCAGGGGTTCGGCTGCGCTTGTTGCCTCGCTCGGCTCGCCTGCGCGCTGGCCCTAAGGGAGCAATGGCGGGGCCGAAGCAGAACTGGACACGCATGGACGTAAAGGGTCGCAGAAGTACTAAGAAAGGCGAAGATCAGAGGTATGCGAACGCCCGGTATTGTGTCTCAATTTTGAAAGTGGGCGGCGTCGCCCATCTAGTTAGCCGCTCGACTTTTTGATCTTCCAGGACGCGAAGCGATTCATCCTGCACAGAACCGAGACTTGCTCGCGGGCGGCTCATTGCCGAAATGTTAGAAGCTCGTGAGTCCGCAAGGTTGGCACTTCGACTTGAATATCGATTCGTCAAGCCAGGACCGGAAACCTTCGAGAGATGGTGCTTGATTCGTAGCCGCGTGCCGGTGCATTCCTCATGCGGTTTGCGGTCCCGTGAGCCGCCTAATCTTGACCGTTCAAGCCCTCTGGTGGTAGACCTCAGGTGACAGAGATCAAGCGCCAAGGAGGAAAAGTTCATGTCTGGAAATGGAAATGACTCAGGTTTAGAAGTGCTGATTTCTTCAGACTCGCACGTGATGGAGCCACCCAACACTTTGAAGGAGAGGGTTGCGCCGGCATTGCGAGACCAAGCTCCTATTTTTCCTGTGCTCAAAGTCGGAGAAAGTTTTCAGACCCATCCCGGAGGGTCTGATCCAACGTGTCGAATCAAAGAGATGGAAACCGATGGTCTCAGCGCAGAAGTGCTATACCCGACCAATCTGCTGCCGCACTTCGCCATGGACGACGCTAAACTGCAGGAGGCCTGCTTCCGGGCGTACAACGATTGGTTGATCGAGTATTGTCAGGTGGCGCCCAAGCGCCTGATCGGTATTGCCGCTATCTCGGTTTACAACATCGATGAGGCGGTAAAAGAGCTCGAGCGCTGTACCAAAGCTGGCCTTAAGGGATCGATCATCTGGCAAGCGCCGCATCCGGACCTGCCGTTTCACTCGGAGCATTACAATAAGTTCTGGGCGGCGTCCCAGGATCTGAACATGCCCGTCAACTTGCATATCCTTACCGGGCATGGCTACCACAAGGAAACCGTGTTCGGTAAGAAGAGGACGGGGGTCGAGCACTACCGAGGCAGCGTTAACCTCAAGCTCAAGGAGATTACGGATGCTTTTTTTGAGCTTATCTTTTACGGAGTTTTGGAGCGCTACCCTAAGCTTCGATTCGTCAGTGTGGAGAACGAGATCGGTTGGCTGCCGTTTATGCTGCAGCAGTGGGATTACTATTACAACAGATTCAAGGGTGTGAATCCTCCGCCGATTACGAAAAACCCCAGCGAATATTTCAACCGTCAAGTCTATGGGACGTTCTTCCGAGACACCGTGGCTGGGCATAGTTTCGAATGGTGGGGTCAGGACAACTGCATGTGGTCCAATGACTATCCGCACGGCAACTCGACCTGGCCGGAATCTAAAAAATATATCGATCGCGACCTAGGGCACTTGCCGCGAAGCTCTACGACATGGAAGTCCCCCAGCCGTTAGAGGCGGTGTCCCAATCGGCCGCAATTCATTGATTAAAGATTTTTGACTTCATCGGAGCGACCGGCTCTTCAAAACTTTAGCTCCTCTCTTCTCTCCCCCGTGACGGGGGAGATGTAAGAGGGGGATTGATTTTTTTATTGGAGGTTCTTATGGCCGCACGTTATGGATCGGATCTCATCGTCGATCTGCTGAAAGTCCTGGGCATCGAATACGTCGCGCTTAATCCCGGTTCGAGCTTTCGCGGCATTCACGATTCTCTCGTTAATTACGAGAGCGGCCGCCAAGCCAATCCTGAAATCATTCTCTGCTGCCACGAAGAAATCGCCGTCGCGGTCGCTCACGGTTATGCCAAGGCTACCGGCAAGCCGATGGCCGCCATCGTGCACAACGTCGTTGGTCTGCAGCATGCTTCCATGGCGATCTACAACGCCTGGTGTGACCGTACGCCGATCCTGGTCATGGGCGGCACCGGCCCCATGAACACGAGCAAACGGCGGCCGTGGATCGACTGGATTCACACGGCGCTGGTTCAGGGAAATCTGGTGCGCGACTTTGTCAAATGGGACGACCAACCCGTTGGCATCGAATCCATTCCTTCGTCCATGATGCGCGGCTACCGCATCGCTATGAGCGACCCGAGGGGCCCGGTCTATCTTTGTTTTGACGTGACCGACCAGGAGTCGGCGCTGGAAAAAGAAATTCCGCTTCCGGATCCGGCGCGCTTTCGCCCGCCGGCGCCGCTGCAGGCAGAGACTGATGCGATCAAAGAAGCGGCGCGGTTGCTTTCCGAAGCGCAGAACCCGGTGATTCTCGCCGACTATCTGGGAAGAGATAATGGGGCGGTGTTGAGTCTGGTGGAGCTGGCGGATCTTTTGTCGATACCGGTCATCGATCTCGGCGCGCGGCTGAATTTTCCCAACACGCATTCCCTTAACCTCACCGGTAAAAATCGCGAGCTGGTAAGCAACGCCGATGTCGTTCTCGGGCTCGACGTCATGGATCTCTTTGGCTCGCTGGTGCGGCAGGATCCTGCCGCGCACAGCACTGTACCGGCCATCAAACCGGGCTGCAAAGTCATTCATGTAACGCTCGCGGATATTTCCATGCGCGGCTGGACCACCGACTTTCAAGAGCTTGCGCCGGTGGATCTGCCGATTGTGGCCAACACCAGAGTTTTTCTCCCGGCATTAATTGAAGAGATTAAGCGGCAGGGAAAATTTTCCAGGAGCGTAGTCGAGGAGAGGCGCAAAACTTTTGCCGTCCAGCACGACGAGGTCCGCGCGCGCTGGCAGAGCGACCTCAAGAAGCGCTGGGATGAGAGGCCGGTCTCGCCGCCGCGGCTCGCCCACGAAGTTTGGGAAGCAATTAAGAATGAATCGTGGTTGCTTGTGGCCGGCGGTTTCAGAGGCTGGCCTGGCAGACTGTGGAACTGGGACAAGCCAGGACTCTTTCTCGGCGGCTACGGCGGCGGCGGATTAGGCTACGGCCCGGGGGCGTCGGTCGGCGCGGCGCTTCCGTACCGCGGGACGGAAACGATCTGCGTCAATCTCCAACGCGACGGCGAACTGCTTTACACCACGAGCGCTCTCTGGACGGCTTCAAACACCGGCGTGCCGTTGCTCACCGTGATGACCAACAATCGCACTTACTACAACGACGAAGAACACCAGGAAAAAATTGCTATCGCACGCGGCCGCCCGCCGGAAAATAAAGTCGTCGGGATGCGCATGGAAAAACCGCCCGTGGACTTTGCCAATCTCGCCCGGTCCTTTGGCATTGCCGGCGAAGGGCCTATCACCGAGCCGGACAAAATCCGCCCCGCGTTGGATCGCGCTCTGAGAGTGATCAAAGAAGAAAAGCGACCGGCGCTGGTGGATGTTTACATTCAGGCTGTTTAAACGCCGCCGTTGACACGTTGATCCGCATGGCAGTAATCTCTGCGCGTTCGTACATTCTTAGGAGGGAGCATAATGTCATTGGACCGCGTGTTTTTTCTTTTTTCTCTGTCAGGACTTCTAATTGGCTTCATGGCAGGAGGGAAGTTGGCGCAGTCAGCCGAGGATCCAGCGTTCCCGGACGGTCCGGGCAAAGACGTGCTTATGTCGCGCTGTTTCCAATGTCACAACGATCGAATTTGGAGAAATCTCCACCAGGACAAAACGGCATGGGAAGGAGTGCTCTACCGGATGATGGGACGGGGAGCGCTTTGGACTGACGATGAGATCGAGAGTATGGCTACCTATCTAAGCACAGTTTTTGGACCGACATCCGGCAAGACGTCGAAGTAATGCGGGCTGGCCAAAGGAGGTTGCGATGAGAGAATTAGTCGCTCGATACCTGTCAGAATCGATTTCTCGACGCGGTTTTCTCAAAGGACTGACCACTGCGGGCGTGTCCATCGCTGCCGCGCAGTCCATACTCGATTCCGTCTCCGCGGTTGCCCAGGCGCAAGAGGTCCGCAGGGGCGGGCCGGAAGGAGTGAAGATATTTCAAGGCACCGCGGCGGCGGCTTTCGCGGAGCAGTTGATCGCCTCGGGCGTCCAGTATGTCTTTGGCAACTCTGCCAGCGAGGATGCCGAGTTTTATGATGCGCTCGTTGACCGGCCGCAGCTTCAATACATTTTAACTCCGCATGAAGGTCCGGGCGCGGCCATGGCGGCGGGCTACGTGAAGGCTTCGGGGGAGCCCTCCATCGTGATGCAGGCGGGTTCCGTCGGTCTGATGAACGCGATGGGGCAGATGTTTAATGCTTTCAAGGAGCAGACCCCGCTGGTTTTCTATAGCTATCGGTCGGAACAAAGCGGCGCCGCAGGACGTGACGGCTTCGAAGAAGTGGCGAATCAGGAGCAGATCGTTGCGCCGCTCGCCAAATACTATTGGCTGGCCCGCCGCCCTGAAATGCTTCCTGAGACGGTGCGCCGCGCCTTTAAAGCGGCATGGACGCCTCCCTACGGTCCCACCTACGCCTCATGGCATGCCGATTTTAACCAGGCAAAGATCCGCACCGAGATTATCACGCAGGATAAAGTCGATCCGCGCATGCGGGTAAGACCGAATCCCAAGGAAATCGAACGGGCGGCCAAAGTTCTCGTTGAGGCGAAGACTCCGCTGATGATTGTCGGTGATGAAGTTTATAAAGCCAAGGCGGCGAGCAAAGCGGTCAAGCTGGCGGAGATGTTGGGCATGCCCGTGACCCAGGCAAGACAGATATTCGCCAGCTTTCCGGAGAGCCATCCCATGTGGGTCGGCGCGCTTCCCGGCGGCAGGATCGACACTCTCGCTTTTCCTAAAACCCCGGACGTGGTGATCAACGTCGGAAACAAACTCCAACATAACAGCACTGCGCCCATGGTTCCACGCCAGGTCAAGTTCATCGACTTACGGAATGATAGTTGGAGCATGGGAAACGTCATCACCACCGAGGCGCCGTTGGTTGCCGACGTCGCTTATGGCCTCGACGATCTTATGGTTGCGGTAGACGGCATGATGACACCGGCGATTAAAGCCAAGGTGCAAGAACGGAGCGAAGAAGTCCGCAAAGCGACAGAGCGCAATAAGAAGCTTAGAGCGCAGTTGGTAAAGAACCCCGACTGGAACAACAGTCCACTACTGGCGGACCGGCTGACTTACGAGGTGGCGCAATTCGCGGAAAAGGACGCCATCATCGTTCATGAAGCCGGATCCATCGGACTCCACAGTTTCGACTTTAACCCCATCGGTGGACGCGAGCTGTTTTTCTATTACGGTTCGCACCTCGGTTCCGGCGTGGGAACTGCGGCTGGGGTGAAGCTGGCCCGACCCAACCAGCAGGTGATTTGCTTAGTCGGAGACGGTTCTTTCATTTTCGGCCCGACGGCGCTCTGGAACATGGCGCGCTTGGAGCTGCCGGTAGTCACCGTGGTCTACAATAATCACGCATACGCGGGCCCGCATAGCCGTGCCATTGCAAACGTACCCGATGGACGGATGGTCGCGACCGGGAAGTTCTTCCACGATTATCTCGGCGATCCGAACATGAACATGGCGGATATCGCGAGGGGGTTCGGAGTTTCAGGAGAAAAGGTCGAATCCCCCGGGCAACTCAAAGAGGCTCTCGCCCGAGCGCGCAGGGCCACTCAGGATGGTAAGCCGTATCTCATCGACGCCGAGGTCAGGCGAACGGGCGCAGCCTGGGCGGAAAAACCGTGGACCCCGGCGATTCGAATCGCGCAGCTGCGCACGCGAAAAGTTTGATAGAATTGCGAGGGAATAAGGATATGGCGGCGCGAAGCGTCAGGCTTTTTCTGGGTATCTTTTTTTCTATGTCGCTAGCCTTTCCTTTCTCGGCTTTCTCTCAAGGAAAGCCGTTTAAAAAGATCCACGTCGGAGTTCCTTCCGTCAGCGTTGCTAACATTATCATTTATGTCACCAAAGAGGCGCGACTTTACGAGAAGTATGGGCTCGACGCCGAGGTTATTGCGATCAACGGCTCCGGCATCGCATCGAAGGCGCTGATCGGCGGAAATCTCGATATCGTGCCGGTTGCGACACCGACCGTTATCGCCGCGGATCTAGCTGGTTCGGACATGGTTATTTTGGCTCACACCATGCCCGGCGTGGTTCACGCGCTGATGGTGAAGCCTGAGATCAAACGGGTTGAGGACTTGAAGGGGAAAAAGATCGCGGTATCCAGCTTGGGTTCCCTCACGGACTTCCTGGTCCGTGCCATTGCCAAGAAAAAAAGGCTCAATCCTGACCGCGATTTGACTCTAATCCAGACCGGCAGCGACTCTGATCGCATTGTGGCGCTCAAAAGCGGCGTTGTAGACGGGGCGGCGATGTCCCACCCGGGATACGGTCGGGCCAAAAAAATGGGCTTCACCATGCTCTGGGACTCGGCGAAGGAGCTTGATTATCCCTGGATGGAAATCACGACGCGTCGGGCGAGAAGACGCTGCGGATAGATGATGACGAGTTGATTAACGAGTCTTATGACATTTTTTCCAAAATGTTCTTACCGACGCCCTATCCGAATCTAGCGGGAATGAAAGTTAGTTTCGAATACGTCGCGGCCACTCGCCCGGACGTCTGGAAGCACAAACCTGAAGAATTCGCGGACTCGAGCTTCGTCGAAGAGCTCGACAAAAGCGGGTTCATTAAAAAGCTTTACGAGAAGTAGTCTTTCCATCTCGGCAGCGCGGCAGCTTTTACTATCCATGCGAAACTCATTCATCGAAAATTCGTCAGCGCAGCGTGATCAGCACGACGCCACCCACCATCAGACTCGCGCCAACAACAATTCGCGGACTCAGGGTTTCCAGGCTGCGGAGAAATAGTCCGCTAAACAGCACCGTAAACAGCGGGGTGGTGTTGAGCAGTGGAATGATTACGGACAGATCGCCTTGTCCTATTGCGATGAAATTGGTGACTTGAGCCGACACCGCAACACAACCGGCAGCAACAAAGAAGAGAAAACTCTGGCGCGGCATGCGGAGCAGGTTCACCCTTTTCGTGAGTAGTATGAAGCTAATGAGCAACGCTAACGAGGTCGAGGTGACGATCGCCGTCGCAACGAAGGGATTGGGTAGAATTTTTAGTCCTTCTTTTCGCAAGGTCTGTGAAATCGCTGAAACCAAGCCGGCCCCCAAAGGTAAAGCCGCATCGACGAGCCGCCACTTGGCAGCACCACCTCGACTACCGGAGATGAGCCAGAGACTCCCCATGATCAGCGCAGTCCCCAGATAAACCATGATACCTGGCCGTTCGTGCAGCAGGACAACTGCGATGATGGTGGCAAAGAGAGGCTCGGCGCCGCGAAGCGGTCCCGCTCGCGCCACGCCGATGCGAGTGATGCCCTCATAGAACAGCGCGCGAGCGAATAGCGGCTGAAGGCAGCCGCTGATCAAAAAGTACACCATGGCGCGCGAGCGGAGAAAGACTAACGGTGTCGTCGCAACTAGATACGTCCAAATGCAGGTGACCGAGACGAGATAGCTCATCAGCATCGCTGCAAAGATATTCGATCGGCGCACGCCCAGGCGCACCAACACAGAATCTCCGGCCCAACCCATGGCGGAAAACATCGCGACAATTTCAGGAATCAAAGGCCTGCTCTCGTTTCGTCCGACGGGAAAAAAATCCAGCTAATCCGAGCCAACCAGAATTTGCAAGTACCACTGGCGGCGACTCCTCTTGCGAAAACAGCCTGAGCTGGCCTAGTATCGGCTTGATCGTAAACCCAAAGGGAGGATCTATGGAAAACAGTAAGGAAGTCCCAGCTCAAGTCGTGCAATTGAAAACCCAGCTCGTGAGCCAGGGTCACACCCGACACTTACTGGCTGAAACGGATCTGATGAGTTTGAGAATTCATTGCTATGCGCCGGGCATCGGAGAAAACGCGCTCCATTCCCACACCAAAGAGGATCACATTTTTCTGGTTTTAGAAGGAACGGCGCGGTTTAATACCGGCAGGGACGGAAAAAAGGAACTAAAGGCGAGCAAGCACCAAGCCGTTGTTCTGCCGGCGGGTTGCTACTATCAGTTCTGCAATTCCGGTGATACTCCGCTTGTGATGGCTCGCATCGGCGCCGGTTCGGACAAACAGGACATGCGCCTCAACCCCGATGGCACGCCAATCCCCGGCAGAACGCACGAGCAAGGCGCCGCGAAAGCGGTGCTGATTGAAGGCGCGTTCTTTGAGTGAACAAGGTCGAAACTTTACACCTGAAAATGGCGAAGCCGAGAATGTCAGCTTGAGCCACCGGAACAATCGAGCGAGAAGCACTGGGGCTGGATTCACGGAAGACAAAGCAGATTCATGACTGATTGGAGGGTAAGAGAGCGATCTTATTTTTTTTCACTGCGAGGTCGATAGTTTTAGGGCTAAAAGGCTAAAGGCAATGTCGTTCAGGAAAAAAAAGCGTGAGTTGGCCGGGCATCTCACGCGATATCTCTCATATGGGTGAATGTGTGCCGAAGCTTTCTAAGCTCCCTCATTAACAAACGCTGGCGGCGTTGATGACGCGTGAGGTGCGGTTGAAGAAGCGACTGGGGGTACATCTTGGCTCCGCATTGATCGCATTTTGCCGCTTGAAAGCTTTTATCCTCAACTAGGATTGCTTGAGAGTCGCACGTCAAAAATGGCTCCATGTTTCGTCTCCTTCTTACTGCGAATGAAGCAAGTGACATGCCATGGCGCTGCCATGTCTCAAACGTATTGAAAGAAGCGGGATTTCCTTGCGTTCTCTGAATGGTTGATTCGACTAAGGGCGACTGCTGACAACCCCGTTGTGTCAACGCCGTGCCAGGAGTGTCAGCGTGATAGTTTTAAGTTCCGAACTGTCGCCCTGAGCGCGTCGAAGGGTGGACTAATTCAAAGATATTGATCGAGGCCGAAAAAATTTGCCGCCGTGCCGCCCAGCAGATTTTCGATGTCTTGCTTGGCCAGTCCTTCGCGTGTTTCGAGCATCGTCACCGTGTTGGGGAAAGTCCCATCGGGATGAGGATAGTCGCTGCCGATCATGAGCCTACTGCTGCCGATGCGCTTGACCACGTCAGGTAGAGTAGAATCGTCTGCGCCAAGTGAAAAATAGAAGTTATTGAAGCACTCCTTAGGCCGCCTCGTTGCTCTTTCGCGGGCCGCCGGTCGCGCATCGTAAGCCATCTCCAGCCGGTCCATCAACCAGGGAATCCAGCCGACACCGACTTCGAAGAAACCGAACTTGAGGTTGGGGAAGCGGTCGAGAACGCCGCTAAAGACGAGCGCCGAGATCGGGCCGCATTTTGTTAAGCTGCCCAGCGGTAATTATCGCGTCGTTTACAAAGCGAGGGAACCCTTCGTTCCCTCACATATCAAACCCTTGCGTGAAAACGGCCATCCCCCTTCAGTTTTCGACGCGGCTAACGAGCGACTGACACTGGCGCCCATTTGCCCGTCAACGTCATAATAAAAGGGAGCATTGTTAGGGATCAGCACTTGCCTGTCGAAGCCGTCTTGCGCCATGGCATCGATCCTTGGAGCCGCGTCGAAAACTGAAGGGGGATGGCCGTTTTCTCGCAAGGGTTTGATATGTGAGGGAACGAAGGGTTCCCTCGCTTTGTAAACGACGCGATAATTACCGGTGGGCAGCTTAACAAAATGCGGCCCGATCTCGGCGTATTTCGGATCAAGATCATCGAACGCATCCAGCGGTGTGAAGTGAGTATCGGAATCGATTCTGATCATTAGGGCACCTGTCTTTACTTTCTCATTAAGTGTTTTCCGAAGAATTTTAGTTGAGTCCTGGCGAGAAACTTATTTCAGACCAGCTTGTCGTGTCAATGAATGTCGCCGGTGCCGATAGGACGCGAATCAGATCAATTTTGCCCGAGCCAATGGTCGCTTGCGATTTCCCGCCAATGGGTGCGAATGGTCTCAAAAACATCTTTCGGTAAAGGTCCCGCTGCCAGCACGGCGGCGTTTTCGCCAAATCTTCCGGGTTTGGACGTTCCCACGATCGCCGTATGAATGCCGGGCACGCTCAAGGTGAAGCGCAGGGCGACGGCCACGCTTTCTTTTAGATCTTTTTGCAGGAAATCATATTTCAATTTCTGCAATCGATCCCAGTAGGGACGGCCATAGGAGTCACCGGGCGGGCGATTACCATTTTGCCACGCTACGTTGGCGACGGGACGTTTGGCGATGACGCCGATGTTACGCTCTAGGGCTGCAGGCAGAAGGAGATCGACAGCTTCTTGATCGGCAATGCTGACGGAGGTTTGCAACGTGTCAAAGTCGCCGCATTTGACTGCATACAGCGCTGCCTGGCCGTCGCCGCTGTAACCGATGTAGCGCGTGTAGCCGCGCTCGCGAGCGCGCTTCAGCGCTTCGATGACGTCGCCCTTGCGCAACTCCGACTCCGAACAACTGTGGAGTTGAAGCAGATCCACGTAACCGGTTTTTAACCGTTTGAGGCTGCGCTCGATGCTGCGAAGCAGCGATTCCGGCCTCCAGTCCGGATAACTCCATCCTCGCTCGTGGCCACATTTAGTGAAGAGATAGTAATCTTTGCGGCGCTTACCCACCGCCTCGCCGATCAGCTCCTCGCTGGTGGCGTAACACTCGGCCGTATCGATCACGTTGAGGCCGGCATCGAGCGCTTCGTTGAGCAAGGTCTTGGCGGTTTTAACGGAGACGCGTTCATAGCCTATTTCCGATCCGCCGAAGCCGAGAACGCTTACACTCATGTCCGTTTTGCCGAATTTGCGTCTTTCCACCGCTCTCTCTCCAGCAAAATCAAAATAACATTCCCGTATCCATCCTAATCGATGGAGATCCGTTGGAAAAGACCGGCGCGTCAGGCCCCGCTTAACACTCTGTGAACGGCTTCCATGAGACGTTGCTTTCCCGGCAGGAATGTCTTTTCTAGCGCCGGGCTGGCGGGAACCGGAGCGAAGGGCGCGGCGACGCGAATGATCGGACTATCGAGATAGTAGAAAGCGGCTTCCTGAACTTTGGCCGCGATCTCAGCGCCGATGCCGCTCTGTTCGACAGCTTCATGGGCAAGGACAAGCCGCGTGGTTTTCTTGACTGACGCGACAATGCTCTCGGTATCCAGCGGGGAGAGGCTACGTGGGTCGATGACTTCCGCGGCGATACCTTCAGAGGAAAGTTCTTCCGCTGCCTCCAGAGCAGGCTGCAACATTTTAGCAAGAGCGACAATCGTTACTTGGTCACCGGCTCTCACGACGGATGCTTTGCCAATTTGAACGACGTGATCGCCGTCAGCAATTTCACCGCGTGACCAATACAGACCTCGATGCTCGATGAAGACGACCGGGTTGTCGTCGCGGATGGTGGCTTTGAGCAGCCCTTTGGCGTCGGCGGGAGTGGATGGCATGACGACCTTCAATCCGGGCACATGAGTGATCCAGGACTCGAGGCTCTGGGAATGATGCGCGCCCATGGTGCCGCTGATGCCGCACTGGACTCGCACGGTCAATGGGATTTTGAGCTGTCCGCCGGACATGTAATGGAGCTTTGC
>WNGL01015566.1_pt1 | contig 14613 bp, 14 predicted proteins | sample 5400591 | NCBI WGS metagenome assembly WNGL01 (sample SAMN13153377, study PRJNA577476) | soil metagenome | isolation source: 80 cm soil or saprolite under Garry oak tree replicate 1 | place: USA:California | collected 2016-06-15
CGGGAAGAGCGCCACCATGGCCAGCACCACCCCCGGCAGGAAGCTGAGCACGGGAATCGCCTGCAGGATGTCGAGGACCGGGATCATGAACCGCTCGAGGCGCGGCCGGGTCGCGGCGAGGTAGCCGTAGGCAAGGGCGAAGGCCAGGCTCAGCAGATAGGCGAGCGCCATCCGCAGGAGGGAGCAGGCCGCATAGAAGGGGAGCGCCCGCGGGGACAGGGAGACCTCGGGTCCGGGGGCGAAGGGGGCGAGCCAGCGCCGGGCGAGGGTGATGACGCCGTAGAAGACGGCGAGGCCGACCGCGAACACCAGCAGGTCGGCGAAGGGCGCGCGTTCCCCCCGGCGTCCCGCGAGGCCGGCGAAGGGAAGGGAGAAGCGCATCCGGGACCCGGGCCTCAGGCCTCGGTCAGGAACACGCGTCCCCGGTCCGCATCGTAGTCGAGGATGCCGGCATAGCGGCCCCAGTGGATGAGGGTCTCGAGCTGCCGGCGAGACTCCTCGTCGGTGAAGTGCTCGTCGAGCACGTCGAGGAAGAAGTCCTCGGGCAGGGCCCGGTCGGCCTTGGTCCGGAGCGCCCGCTCGACCTTCCGGAGCAGGGGGGCGCGCTCGAGGGCCGCCTCGCGGAAGAGCTGTTTGCGCGCGTCCTTGTCGGCCTCGGCGAAGACCCGCCCCTCGGGCGTGATCGCGACATCCCCTTCGCTCACCCGGGCGAAGCCGAGCAGGGCCGCTCCCTCCAGGATCGGCAGCAGCTCGTCCACCTCCATCACGAGGTCCTCGGCGAGGCGAGGCAGGTCGTCGCGGCCGCCGCGGTCGGAAAGGACCTCGAGCAGGCCCGTGATCCCTCCCGGGCGGACATGGGGGAGCATCAGCGGGCGCTCGCGCGGGGGCCCGGCGGGGACCACGGCCGCGGGGGGGGCGGAAGGAAGCTCGGGCTGGGTCAGGAGCCGGTAGGCGTGGTCCACCCGCTCGAGGAAGCGGGCGGACTTGCGGTCCCGCGGCCGCGGGAGGTCCACCGCGAGGTCGGCGCGGATCCGGCCCGGATTGTGGCCGAAGACCAGGACCCGGTCCGCGAGCAGGACCGCCTCTTCGATGCTGTGGGTCACCATGAAGATCGCCCGGGTCGGCATCTTCTTGCCGACCCAGAGCTCCACGAGCTCGTCGCGAAGCTGCTCCGCGGTGAGCACGTCCAGGGCCGAGAAGGCCTCGTCCATGAACAGCACTTCCGGCTGGACGACGAGGGCGCGGGCGAAGCCCACCCGCTGCTTCATCCCCCCCGACAGCTCCTTCGGGTAGGCGCCTTCGAAGCCGTCCAGCCCCACCGTGTCGAGCAGGCGCAGCGCCCGCTTGTGCCGCTCGAGGGTCGGAAGTCCGAGGGCGACGAGGGGCGCCTCGACGTTCTCGAGCACGGTCAGCCAGGGGAACAGGGCGAAGCTCTGGAACACCACCGCCACGCTCGGGACCTGCGTCGCGAGGGGCATGCCGTGCCAGAGCACGGTGCCCGCCGAGGGAGGCGTGAGACCGGCCAGGATGCGCAGCAGGGTCGACTTGCCCGACCCGGAAGGGCCGAGGATGGCCACGATGCCGTCGGGAGCGATGGCCAGGTCGATGGGGGCGAGGACCTGGATGCGGTGCCCGTCGGGCTGGGGGTAGAACTTCTCGACCGCGCGGGCCTCGACGATGGGTTCGAGCGAGCCGGTCAAGACTCGGTAACGCGGGTGGCCGGCTCCGCCGAGGGGGCGAGGCCCGCGATCTCCCGCAGCGCCTGGCCCGCCGCCGCGATCGTCCGGTCGATCTCGGGCTCGCCGTGGGCCAGGGAGACGAAGGCGGCCTCGAACTGGGCCGGGGGCAGGTACACCCCGCGCTTCAGCAGGCCGTGGAAGAAGCGTGCGTAGAGCTTCGTGTCCGAGGTCTTGGCGCTCGCGTAGTCCACCACGGGGCCCCGGCAGAAGAAGACGGTCAGCATGGAGCCCACGCGGTTGACCGTGACCATCACCCCCGCCGCCTGGGCGGCCCGGGAGAGGCCGATCTGGAGGCGGACCGTCCGGGCTTCGAGCGCCTCATAGGTCCCGGGGCGGGTGAGCAGGTCGAGGGCCGTGCAGCCGGCGGCCATGGCCAGCGGATTGCCCGACAGGGTGCCCGCCTGGTAGACGGGGCCCACCGGCGCGACCTGGTCCATGATCTCGGCCCGGCCGCCGTAGGCCGCCGCGGGCAGGCCGCCCCCCACGATCTTGCCCAGGCAGGTCATGTCGGGCGTGATCCCGTAGAGCTTCTGGGCCCCGCCCAGGGAAAGGCGGAAGCCGGTCATCACCTCGTCGAAGAGGAGGACGGTCCCGGCCCGCTTCGTGATCTCCCTCAGGGCCTCGAGGTAGCCCTCGCGAGGGGCCACGCAGCCCATGTTCCCGCACACGGGCTCCACGATGACGGCGGCCAGGTCCCGGCCGTGTTCCGCGAACACGGCTTCCACCGCCTTCACGTCATTGAAGGGCGCGACCAGGGTGTCCGCCACCGTGCCTTCGGGCACCCCCGGAGAGCCCGGGATGCCGAGGGTGGCCACCCCGGACCCGGCGGCGACGAGCAGGCCGTCGGCGTGGCCGTGATAGCAGCCGTCGAACTTCAGGATCTTCCGCCGCCCCGTGAATCCGCGGGCCACCCGGAGCGCGCTCATCGTGGCCTCGGTACCGGACGACACGAAGCGGATCCGCTCGCAGGACGGCACGAGGCGCACCACCCGCTCGGCCAGCTCCACCTCGGCGGCGCAGGGCGCTCCGTAGGAGGTGCCGCGCTCGGCGGCGCGCTGGATCGCCTCGATGATCGGCGGGTGCGCGTGGCCCAGGATCATGGGCCCCCAGGAGCCGACGTAGTCGAGGTAGGCGTTGCCGTCGACGTCCCAGATGCGCGCGCCCTCCGCCTTGCGGATGAAGAGCGGGGTGCCCCCCACGGCGCGGAAGGCGCGTACGGGGGAGTTGACCCCGCCCGGGATCAGCTTCTGGGCGCGGGCGAACAGCTCTTCGGACTGGGTCATCTGCCTCGAGGCGCGACGGAGGCTCAGCTCCAGCGCACGAAGTCCTTGGCGTGGTAGGTCAGGATCACGTCGGCCCCGGCCCGGCGGATCGAGGTCAGGGTCTCCTTGACGATGCGCTCTTCGTCGACCCAGCCCCGGGCCGCCGCCGCCTTCACCATCGCGTACTCCCCGGAGACGTTGTAGGCGGCCACCGGGCGGTCGAAGTTCTCCTTGACCGCGCGGATCACGTCCAGGTAGGGAAGCGCGGGCTTGACCATGACCAGGTCCGCTCCCTCTTCCACGTCGAGCCGTACCTCGCGCAGGGCTTCTCGCACGTTGGCCGGGTCCATCTGGTAGCCCCGCCGGTCGCCGAACTGGGGGGCCGAGTCGGCCGCCTCGCGGAAGGGGCCGTAGAAGGCGGAGGCGTACTTGGCCGCGTAGGAAAGGATGGGGGTGTCGGTGAGCCCGGCGGCGTCGAGCCCCTTCCGGATCGCCCCCACCCGGCCGTCCATCATGTCCGACGGCGCCACCACGTGGGCCCCCGCCCGGGCGTGAGAGACCGCCATGCGGGCCAGCAGCTCGAGGGTGGGATCGTTCTTGACCTCGCCGTCCGCCACCACCCCGCAGTGGCCGTGCGAGGTGTACTCGCACAGGCAGACGTCGGTGATCACGAGCAGGTCGCGGCAGGCGGCGCGGATCGCCCGCACCGCCTTCTGTACGACTCCGTCCTCCGCGTAGCCCTCGCTGCCCACCGGGTCCTTGGCCGAGGGCAGGCCGAACAGGAGCACGCCGGCGATGCCGAGCGATTCGACCTCGCGCGCCTCGCGGGCCGCCTGGTCGACCGAGAGGTGGAAGCAGCCCGGGAGCGACGGGATCTCGCGGCGAAGTCCTTCGCCGGGAGCCACGAACAGCGGATAGATCAGGTGTTCGGGGGTGACGCGGGTCTCGCGCACCAGCGCCCGCAGGCGCTCGAAACGCCGCAGCCGCCGGGGCCGTTCAGCAGGAAAGCTCAAGGCAACGGGCCCTCAGAGTAATGGACCGAATGCAACGGACTGCCCGCGCGGCGGGATTCACTCCCGACGCGAGGGCGGGGGGTCTGGGGGGTGCCGCGCAGCACCCCCCAGCTCAATGTCATTCCTCGTCATCTCCAAAGAAAAACAGCTCGGCACAGCGCTTGCTGCAGAAGGATCGGCCGAAGGCGCGGTTCGCACAGTTGTCGCAGACCCACTTGAAGCAGATCGGGCATTTCTGGAGCGATGTCTCCTGCTCGTCCTTCTGACAGCCGAGACAGTTCATTCGCCGATCCTCGGGCAGTATAGCACGCGCCTCCGGAGCCGAATCCGTAGTACACTTTAGCCTGGAAGACGCCCGGGTCTCTTCAATCCGTGGCGGTGTAGCTCAGTTGGTTAGAGCACGCGGCTCATATCCGCGGCGTCCGGGGTTCGAATCCCTGCACCGCCACCATTTCCTCCGGAGGCGAGTCTCGTCGTGAGGCGCCGTCCTCTTTCCGCCGTGGTCGACAAGGCCCTCATCGGTCTGGGGCTGGGGACTGCCGGGAAGACCCTGGTGGTCGGCCTTTCCGGCGGGGCGGATTCCGTCGCCCTCACGGACGCCCTGGCCACCCTGGCCCGAAAGCGCGGGTTTCGGCTCGTGGCCGCGCACCTCGACCACGGCCTGCGGTCCGAGAGCGCCGCGGACGCAGCCTTCTGCGCCGACCTCGCCGAGCGCCTCGGGGTACCCATCCGCCTCGGCCGGGGGGACGTGAAGGGGCGCGCCCGGGTGGAGAAGCGCGGTCTCGAAGACGCGGCCCGGCGCGAGCGCTATCAGTTCCTGCGCGCGGTGAGGGACGAGGAAGGGGCCGCGGCCATCGCCGTGGCCCACACACGGGACGACCAGGCCGAGACGCTCCTGCTCCGCCTGCTGCGAGGCTCCGGGTCCCGAGGCCTCGCCGCCATGCGGCCCCGCGCGGGCCACGTGGTGCGGCCGTTGCTCCAGGTGTCCCGGCTGGACGTGCTCGCTCACCTGGCCGAGCGCGGACTCCCCTGGCGCGAGGACGCGACGAACGCCGACTCGGCCTTCCTGCGCAACCGCATCCGCCGGGAGCTGATCCCCTACCTGGAGTCGCGCTTCAACCCGCGGATCCACGAGACCCTGGCCCGGGCGGCGGGCCTCCTGGCCGACGAGGACGACACCCTCGAGGCCCAGGCCGCGCGGCTCTCGGCCACGACCGCCCGCCGGGACGGCGACGGTGTGGTGCTGGCCCGGGCCGGCCTTCGCGACGCCCCCCGGGCCCTCGCCCGCCGGGTGGTTCGCCGGGCCCTGGCCGAGACGGGTGGCCTTCGCGAGGTCTCGGCCCTCCACGTCGAGCGCCTGCTCGACCTCTCGGCTTCCCCCGCCCCCTCAGGCCGGAGCCTGGCCCTGCCGGGTGGACGCGTGGCCCACTTCCGGTTCGACGAAGTCCGTGTAGGCCCGCGCACGCGCGGCCGCGGCCGTTTCGCCTATCCTCTCCAGGTGCCGGGCCGGGTGGAGCTGCCGGGCGGCTGGGCTCTCGAGGTGCTATCCGAGCCCGGGCCGGCAGCGTCCAACCCGGAGACGGCCCTGGTGGCGGCGCCGTCCGGGGAGCCGCTGCTGGTTCGGACGCGGCGGCCGGGCGACCGGGTCTCCTGGGGGGGGCGCGAGGTGAGCTTGAAGCGGTTTCTCATGGAGCGGCGCGTACCCGCGGACGAGCGGGAGAGCCTTCCCCTCGTGGCCGCCGGCTCGCGTGTGCTCTGGGTGGCGGGCCAACCTTCGGAGGCACGGGCGGGCGATCGCTGGCTCGGCCTGCGGCTTCTCGCGCCGAAGAGCAGCGAGAGCGGAGCCGAACGTGGAACAGCTGTTCCCTCCCCCTACGTGGGGAGGGATAGGGTGGGGGGTCGATGAACGATAGGAGGGGGGTCGACGGATGAACAAGCCCGAGGTCCTCTTCACCGAAGAGCAGATCGCCCGGCGGCTCGGCGAGCTGGGCCCCCAGATCGGCCAGGCCTACGCGGGCCGCGAGCTCACCGTAGTCGGCCTCATGAAAGGCTGCCTCGTCTTCATGGCCGACCTGATCCGCAAGATCCCCACCGACCTCTCGGTCCACCTCGTGCGGGTCAGCTCGCAGAGGGAGCAGGAGGGGGAGACGGCCCGCACCGAGATCATCTACACCGCCACCGTGCCCTACGAGGGGCGCGACATCCTGATCCTCGACGACATCGTCGACACCGGGATCACCCTGAACTTCCTCCTGGATCACATCCGGGAGCGCAAGCCGCGCAGCCTCCCTGGACTACGCCGAGAGCTACCGGGGGCTGCCCTACATCGGGACGATCCCCCTGCCCGGCGCCGGCCGCCCGAGGGGCGTACAATGAATAGGGTGGGGGGTCGACGAATGATGCGCAGGTCGTCAGAGGGGCTGGAGGTCCAAAGATCGTGAACGCTACGTTCAAGACGGTCATGTTGTGGATGTCGCTTCTGGTGGTCATCTTCCTGGCCTGGCACTTCGCCCAGATCCAGAAGAAGGAGACGTCGAAGAAGTTCACCGAGTTCATGGCCATGGTCGAGGCCGGCGAGGTGGCGGACGTCACCATCACCGGCACCGAGATCAAGGGCCACACCGTGGGCCACGAGGCCTTCCGAACCTTCGCCCCCCTCGGCTACGACAAGCTGGTGGACACCCTCCTGGCCAAGAAGGTGATGGCCAACTACCAGCCCGACCAGACCCCCACCTGGGCGAACATGCTCATTTCCTGGGCCCCCTTCCTGCTCCTGATCGGCTTCTGGATCTTCTTCATGCGGCAGATGCAGAGCGGGGGGAACAAGGCGCTCTCCTTCGGGAAGTCCAAGGCGAAGCTTCTGGCCAGCCAGCAGAAGAAGGTCACCTTCAAGGACGTGGCGGGAGTGGACGAGGCCAAGGAGGAGCTGCAGGAGATCATCGAGTTCCTGCGCGAGCCCCAGAAGTTCCAGAAGCTGGGCGGCCGCATTCCCAAGGGCGTGCTCCTCATGGGGCCGCCGGGGACGGGCAAGACCCTGCTCGCCCGGGCCATCGCCGGCGAGGCCAACGTGCCCTTCTTCTCCATCTCCGGCTCCGACTTCGTCGAGATGTTCGTGGGGGTGGGGGCCAGCCGCGTGCGCGACCTCTTCGAGCAGGGGAAGAAGAACGCCCCCTGCATCATCTTCATCGACGAGATCGACGCGGTGGGCCGCCATCGCGGGGCGGGCCTGGGGGGCGGCCATGACGAGCGCGAGCAGACCCTGAACCAGCTGCTGGTGGAGATGGACGGGTTCGAGTCGAACGACGGGGTGATCCTGATCGCGGCCACCAACCGGCCGGACGTCCTCGACCCGGCCCTCCTGCGCCCCGGCCGGTTCGATCGCCGGGTGGTGGTCTCGCGCCCCGACGTGCGCGGCCGCGAGGGGATCCTCCAGGTCCACACCCGAAAGATCCCGCTCTCGGAGGACGTGGACATCTCGGTGCTCGCCCGGGCCACCCCGGGCTTCTCGGGGGCGGACCTCGCGAACCTGGTGAACGAGGCGGCCCTCCTCGCCGCCCGCCACAGCCAGAAGTTCGTCACCATGCGCGACTTCGAGAGCTCGAAGGACAAGGTCCTCATGGGGGCCGAGCGCAAGAGCATGATCATCACGGAGGAGGAGAAGAAGATCACCGCCTACCACGAGGCGGGGCACGCCCTCCTCGCCGCCCTGCTGCCCCACACCGATCCCCTCCACAAGGTCACGATCATCCCGCGCGGGATGGCCCTCGGCCTCACCCAGCAGCTCCCCACGGAGGAGAAGCACAACTGGAGCAAGGAGCAGTTGGAGAGCCGGATCGCGGTCTGCATGGGGGGCCGCATCGCGGAGGAGCTGACCTTCGGACAGATCACCACCGGCGCCCAGAACGACATCGAGCAGGCCACGGAGATGGCGCGGAAGATGGTTTGCGAGTGGGGGATGAGCGAGACCCTGGGGCCGCTCACCTACGGCAAGAAGGAAGAGGCGATCTTCCTGGGCAAGGAGTTCAACCGGCACCAGGACTACAGCGAGGCCACCGCCCTCAAGATCGACTCCGAGGTCAAGCGGATCGTCTCCGAGCAGTACGAGCGGGCCATGCGGATCCTCACCGAGAAGAGACAGTTCCTCCAGACGGTGGCGGACGCGCTCCTCGAGCACGAGGTGCTGGACGCCGAGCAGGTCCAGGAGATCCTGGCCGGCGAGCCCATGACCGTGAAGGTGCCCCCCAAGCCGGCCGCGGCGCCGCCGCCGCCGCGGGAGGGCAAGGTCGACGAGGGCGGGCGCTCCCCGGGCATCCTCCCTCCGCCCATGGCCGCGCCCAAGCCCACGTCCTAGGAGCGAGGCGGGTATCGACGAACCGGCGCCGCGCCGACCCTATCGCCTCCCCCTTCGAGGGGGTGAGCTGGTGCTGGGTGGCCGCACGCTCGTGATGGGCGTGCTGAACGTGACCCCGGACTCGTTCTCGGACGGAGGGCGGTTCGTGGATCCGGAGGCGGCGGTGGCCGGTGGGCTCGCGCTCTTCGAGGCGGGGGCCGACCTCGTCGACGTGGGCGGGGAGTCCACCCGCCCCGGCGGGGCGGCCCGGGTGGACGCGGCCGAGGAGAGCCGGCGGGTGGTCCCGGTGGTGCGCGGCCTCCGGCGGGCAGGGGCGGGGCCCATCTCGGTGGACACCACGAAGGCCGCGGTGGCGCGGGCCGCCCTCGACGCGGGGGCCGACCTCGTGAACGACGTGAGCGGCTTCCGGTTCGACGCCGCGCTCGCCCCGCTCCTGGCGGAGCGCGGAGTGCCGGTGGTGGTGATGCACCTGCGGGGGGAGTTCGAGGCGATGCACCGCGAGCCGCACTACTCCGACGTGATGGGCGAGGTCGCGGCCGAGCTCGAAGCGGCGCTGCGCCGGGGGGAGGATGGGGGAGTGCCGCGGGAGCGCATGATCGTGGATCCGGGGATCGGCTTCGCCAAGAGCGCCGGACACAGCCTGGAGGTCCTGCGCCGCCTCCCGGAGCTCCGGCGCCTCGACCGGCCGGTCCTCGTCGGTCCCTCGCGGAAGAGCTTCATCGGGAAGGTGCTGGACCGGCCGGTGGGGGATCGGCTCTTCGGCACCGCGGCCGCGGTGGCGGCGGCGGTGCTGGGGGGCGCCCACCTGGTGAGGGTGCACGACGTGGCGGAGATGGTCCAGGTGGTGCGGGTATGCGACGCGATCCGTGACGACGGGGGAGGCGCCCCGTGATCCCGGAGCGCCTGGTGCAGGCCCTCGCGGCCCCCGAGTTCACCTGGTGGGACATCCTCGACATCCTGCTCGTCGCCTTCATCATCTACCAGCTTCTCCTCTTCCTCCGGGGGACCCACGCGGTGCAGATGGCGCTGGGGGCGCTCGTGCTGGTCGTGCTCTACTGGACGTCCCTGCTCGCCAACCTGCAGACCGTGAACTGGCTGCTCCGCACGTTCCTGCCCTTCATGGTGTTCGGGATCATCGTGGTCTTCCAGTCCGAGATCCGGAAGGTGCTGGCTCGCCTGGGCAAGACGCCGTTCCTGGGGTCCTTCTCCGGCAAGCGCAAGGAAGAGGTGATCGACGAGGTGGTGCTCGCCGCCACCACCCTCGCCTCCTCGCGCACGGGAGCGATCATCGTGATCGAGCGCGACATGGGGCTCCGGAGCTACATCGAGACCGGCATCGCCCTCGACGCCCTCCTCACCTACGACCTGCTGGTCAACATCTTCAACCCCGAGACCCCGCTCCACGACGGGGCGGTGATCATCCAGGGCAACCGGGCGGCGGCGGCGGCCTGCTTCCTCCCCCTGACCGTCAACCCCGAGCTCTCGCGGGCCCTGGGGAGCCGCCACCGCGCCGCGATCGGGCTGTCCGAGGACACGGACGCGGTGGCGGTGGTGGTTTCCGAGGAGACCGGCATCATCTCCCTGGTGGAGGAGGGCCGGATCCGCCGCGAGCTGGACGGGCGCCAGCTCAGGCAGGCCCTGCTCGACAGCCTCGAGGGAAAGTCCCGTCCCGGCCCCGAGGCCCCGGCCCGCGAAGCGGTGACGGCGGGCGAGGAGTGAGAGGAGGAACGCGAGGATGATGAACGCCCTCTTCGAGAACCTCCCCCTGAAGCTCGCCAGCCTCGCCCTGGCCACCGTGCTCTGGTTCGTCATCGCGGGGGAGAAGAGCTCGGAGCGGGGGCTCACGGTGCCGGTGGAGCTCCAGAACTTCCCCGTGAACCTGGAGCTCACCGGCGACGCCGTCAACAACGTCGAAGTCCGGCTCCGGGCCTCCCCCGGGATCATCCACGCCCTCGGCCCCGGCGAGGTCTCCGCCCAGATCAACCTCGCGGGCTCGGGCGAAGGCGAGCGCATCATCCACCTCAACTCGGACTCGATCCGCGTCCCCTTCGGGGTGCGGGTGGTGAAGGTCACCCCCGCCATCCTGACCTTGAACTTCGAGCGGACGTTCCAGAAGGTCGTGCCCATCCGCCCACGCCTGATCGGGCGGCCCGCTGCCGGGTACGAGGTGGCGGAGGTGACGAGCGAACCCGGGGAGGCCCGGATCGCGGGGCCGAAGAGCCGCGTGCAGGAGGTCGAGAGCGCGTTCACCCAGCCCGTCTCCGTGGAAGGGATGGGGGCCACGGTCGTGGAGCAGGTGAGCGTCGGCCTCGAGGATCCGCTCCTGCGCCTGCAGGGGACGAGCCGGGTGCAGGTCACGGCCCGCATCCGCGAGGAATCCGGCCGCCGCACGTTCGAGTCGCTGCCCGTGGAGGTGCGTGGGGGCTCCGGACCGGCCCGGCCCGCGGCGGTGCGGGTGGTGATCACCGGGCCGCGAGCGCTGCTCAAGCAGCTCCAGTCGGCCCACGTCCATCCCTACGTGAGCCTCGTGGATCCCCCGACCGGGTCCAAGCACCTGGCGGTGGCGGTGGAGCTGGCTTCGGGCTTCGGCGCGGCCACGGTTTCCGAGATCGAGCCGGCCGAGGTCACGGTCCGGCCCCCGCGACCGAGGCCCGCCCCATGACGACTGCCCGCACCGTATCGCGCACCCTCTTCGGCACCGACGGCATCCGGGGAGTGGCCAACGAGCCGCCCATGACCCCCGAGCTCGCCCTCTCCCTCGGGCGGGCCGTCACCTACGTGGCGGGGCGCGGCAAGCGCCACGCCCCGCGGATCATCATCGGCAAGGACACCCGCCTCTCCGGCTACATGCTCGAGACCGCGATCGCCTCCGGCATCTGCTCGATGGGGGGCCGCGTCCTGCTCTGCGGGCCGGTCCCCACGCCGGCGGTGGCCCACCTCACGGTGAGCATGCGGGCCGACGCGGGGATCGTGATCAGCGCCAGCCACAACCCGTACCCCGACAACGGCATCAAGATCTTCGGGGCCGACGGGTTCAAGCTCCCCGACGCGGCGGAGGCCGAGATCGAGGGGTTGCTCATGGACGGCGAGCGGCTGGGCGATCGCAAGACCGGCCCCGGCATCGGCCGCGCCGAGAAGCTCGAGGACGCGCGCGGGCGCTACGTGGCCTTCGTCAAGTCCACCTTTCCCCGCGACCTCTCCCTCGAGGGCGTGCGGGTGGTGGTGGACGCGGCCCACGGGGCGGCCTACCGGGTTGCCCCCCTCGTCTTCTCCGAGCTGGGGGCGAACGTCTCCGCCATCGGGGTGAAGCCCAACGGCGTCAACATCAACCGCGAGGCGGGGGCCCTGCACCCCGACCCCGCCCGGGCCGACGTGGTCAAGCGGGGAGCCCAGATAGGGATCGCCCTCGACGGCGACGCGGACCGCGTGATCGTCATCGACGAGAAGGGGCAGATCGTGGACGGCGACGCGGTCATGGCCATGTGCGCGACCCGCATGCTGCGGGACGGCGAGCTTCGCAAGGGAACCGTCGTCGCCACCGTGATGAGCAACCTGGGCCTCGAGCGCGCGCTCGCCGTCCAGGGGCTGAAGCTGCTCCGCACGCCGGTGGGGGACCGCTACGTGGTCGAGGCCATGCGGGAGGGAGGCTACAACCTGGGGGGTGAGCAGTCCGGCCACCTGATCTTCCTCGACCACGCGTCGACCGGGGATGGGCTGATCGGCGCGCTGCAGGTGCTGGCGCTCATGGTCCGCACCGGGAAGCCGCTCTCGGAGCTGGCCCGCTCGGCCATGGAGCGCGTCCCCCAGGTGCTGGAGAGCCTCACTCTTCCCGCCCGCCGGCCCCTCGAGGAGATGACCCATCTCTCACGGGCCGCGGAGGCGGTGAGATCGGCCCTGGGCCAGGACGGCCGCGTGCTCGTCCGCTGGAGCGGCACCGAGCCCAAGCTGCGAATCATGCTGGAGGGTCCGGACGAGGGGCAGATCCGGAGCTGGGCGGGGGAGCTGGCGGAGGCGGCGCGGAAGGACGTGCCGGGGGGGTAGGGAGCGGTAGTCGAGAGGCCCTCGCGACGAGCGGGTCGCACCCTGAGGCAGATGAAGCGCCTATTCGAGTCCTCCTTCGACACTCTCGCGTGATCGACGCCGGCCCGCCGGGACCCTGGCCGCTTCCTCGGGTTGAGCTGGCCGCCGGGGGATGCCCGCCCGCGTGCTAAGCTCTCTCCAGCATGAGTGCCAAGGCCCAGAAGCTGCTGACGGAAGCTCTTCGCCTCCCACCCAACACAAGGGCTTCCATCGCGGGCAGCCTCATCCTCAGTCTTGAGGCTGAAACCGCGGCTGATGTCGAAGCAGCCTGGGATGCCGAGCTCGACCGTCGGCTGGACAACTTCGAGGCTAGCAAGAAGAAGGCGCTGCCTTGGGAGACCGTGAAGGCACAGATCCTGCGGTCGCGGCGTGCCCGCAAGCGTCCTTAGAGTACTGCCCGAGGCCTGGTACCGGGAGCGCAGCGTGCGGGCTGCCGACGGCTTTCTGGTTGAGGTGGGCCGCGGCTTTGCGCTCATCAGGGAGGCGCCCGAGCGGTGGGCGATCTTCCGAAAGGGAGCCCGTCGCTTCGTGCTGGAGCGGTACCCCTTCAGCATCCTGTATCGAGTCGAAGGTTCGACCATTTGGGTCATTGCAGTCGCGCACGCGAAGCGACGTCCGGAGTACTGGCGAGCACGCCGCCCACAATAGGTGAGTACGCCTCTTCGCCTGACTCAAAGCAGGGGCAGGCTCGATCCCAAGGGTAGCAACGCTCCCGGGCAACTTGGCGCGCTGACGTGCACGTGCACGCTGGACTGGCGTCTGCCACGGGCGGCTTGGTGAGCTCGGGATATACTGACCGCCCATGGCCCGACTCGGCGTGAACATCGACCACGTCGCCACCGTAAGGCAGGCGAGGAGAGTGGCGGAGCCGGATCCCGTGCAGGCGGCGGTGCTGGCCGAGCTGGGAGGGGCCGACGGGATCACCGTGCATCTCCGGGGCGACCGGCGGCACATCCAGGACCGTGACGTGGAGATCCTGCGCCAGGTGGTCAAGACGCGCCTCAACGTCGAGATGGCGGCGACCCAGGAGATGATCCGGATCGCCCTCACGGTGAAGCCCGACCAGGCGACGCTCGTCCCCGAGCGGCGGGAGGAGGTCTCGACCGAGGGGGGGCTGGACGTGGTGCTCAACAGCGTCCAGCTGCGGCCCACCGTGAAGACCCTCCAGGACGGCGGGCTCGAGGTCAGCCTCTTCGTCGACCCGGACCTCGAGCAGGTGAAGGAGTCGCACAAGCTCGACGCCCACGCGATCGAGATCAACACCGCCGTCTACGCGGACGCGCGGGACGCCCGGACGCGCGAGACGGCGCTGCGCCGGGTGGCGGACGCAGCCAAGCTCGGTCGCAAGCTCGGCCTCCTGGTCCACGCCGGCCATGGCCTGACCTACCAGAACGTGGGGGCGATCGCCACCCTCGTCGAGATCGCCGAGCTCAACATCGGCCACAACATCGTGGCGCGGGCGGTGCTCGTGGGGATGGAGCGGGCGGTGCGGGAGATGAAGGAGGCCATGCGGCCGGCGCCGCCGCGCACGGTTTGACGCTCGCGGGCAAAGCCCTTATCCTCCTCCTTCAGAGGGGCAACGCTCAGAGCGGCAATGGTTTGAGGGGCGGAGGGTCCGCGGGGCTCCCGCCAGGAGAGTAGGCTTCATGCTAGAGGCGTTCGGCCGCACGGACGTGGGGCGCCGCCGGAAGCTCAACGAAGACAGCTTTCTCGTGGCCCCCGAGCCGAACCTCTACGCGGTCTGCGACGGCATGGGTGGCCACAATGCCGGCGAGGTGGCTTCCCAGATGGCCATCGAGAGCCTCGCCGCCTTCATCGACAAGAGCCACCGGGAGAAGGAAATCACCTGGCCGTACGGGCTGGACGTGAACCTCTCCTTCGACGGCAACCGGTTGAAGACCGCGATCAAGCTGGCCAACAAGAAGGTCTTCCGCGCCGCGGACAACCGGGAGGAGTACACCGGTATGGGCACCACGGTGGTGGCGGCCGTGGTGTCGGGCAGCGTGATGACGGTGGGCTCCGCGGGGGACAGCCGCTGCTACCTTCTGCGCGCCGGCGCCCTCTCCCAGCTCACCCGCGACGACTCCTGGGTCTCGGCCGCCCTCGGGGAGGGGATCCTGAACTCCGAAGAGGTCGAGCGCCACCCGCTGCGCAACGTGATCACCAAG
>WNGL01019577.1_pt1 | contig 14611 bp, 12 predicted proteins | sample 5400591 | NCBI WGS metagenome assembly WNGL01 (sample SAMN13153377, study PRJNA577476) | soil metagenome | isolation source: 80 cm soil or saprolite under Garry oak tree replicate 1 | place: USA:California | collected 2016-06-15
ACGGCGATTTCGCGCTCGCCTGCTGGGACTGCTCCAAGAACAAGATCGACGAGCTGCAGCTGCAAATCCTGCCCGGCCCGGGTGAGCCGAAGCTCGCTGCGCCCGGCGGGTTCCTGTTCCTCAACTGGGAAAAATCGAGCTCGCGCAAGGCGAACTGAGGAGGGGTCGACCTCGTTCGCGAGCAGCCCGATCATGAGCGGCAACGGCCAGACGTACGCCGTCACGTTCACGGCGGCGGGCACACCTATCAGTACGATTGCGCGGTGCACGGCACGGCGATGACGGGCAGGATCGTGGTGCGGTGAATCGGAGTCCCAGCTCGGCACCGAGCTGGGACCCTGCACTCTGTCAGGCGACCTTGAGCTGCCGCACGTCCCACTGCTGCGGTCGGAACGCCTCATCGAGCGGCGCGCCGGTTAGGGCGTGGACATAGTTGGCGAGCGTCTTGAGACCGACGTGCCCCACGACTTCGAGCAGCTGCGCCTTGGTGTAGCCGGCGGCGAGGAACGCCGCGGTCGCTGGTTCGGGGACGAAGCCCTTGCCGCGCACCACCGCGCGGGCGAACGTGACGAGGGCGTCGATCTTCGTGTCCCCGACGGGAGCGCCCGTGCGGACGGCCGTCACGACCTCCGGCCGCGCCTTGAGCATCCCGGCGATCGTGGAATGGGCGGCGACGCAGTAGGTGCAGCGGTTCTCCGTGCTCACCGCGATCTCGACCAGCTGCCGCTCGACCGCAGAGAGCGCCCCTTTGTCCAGGCTCGCTGAAAGCGCGAGGTATCCCTCTAGTACTGCGGGAGACTCCGCGAAGGTGGCGTATAGGTTGGGGATGAAACCGAGTGTCTTCTGCACCTGCTCGAGCAGCGGCTTCGAGCGCTCGGGCGCGTTGGCGATGGTGTACTGCGCGAAGCGGGGCATGGCGCGACCTCCGTGAGAGTTGTGTGGATCAGGCACCCGCCGGCCGTGATCCCGACTGGCGGGCTAACCAGTAAACTGTTATTTTAGTGGTTATGTTCCGATGGACTTCCTCTTCCTAGGCGAACGGCTCGCCGTCGATCTTCTGAACACCGTCATCCTGCCGGATGGCAGGGTACGGGACCTCCTTGGGGGCGCGGGGGACGTTGCCGCCTGGGCGGAGGCGGCTGGCGTGCTGCCACGCGGCGTAGTGCGGGTGACGTCGCTCGGGTCCGAGCCGGCGGGCCTGCGGGCCTTTCGGGAGGCGCTACGGCGGGGGCTTGCGGCATGGGCGGCGGGAGCGCGTCCCGCGGGGTTCCTCCTGTTGTTGAACCGCCACTTGGCCCGCGACCCCGAGGTAAGCGAAGTCACCACCACCGGCCGCAAGGTCGCCACGCGGCTGCGATCCGCCGGTACCCCCAGCGGGCGGCTGTACGGCGCGGTGGCGCGCTCGGCCGCGGAGCTGCTCGCCAGCGGCGATCCCCGCCGGCTGCGCAAGTGCGCGAACCCGACCTGCCGACTCATGTTCTACGACGTGTCGAAGGCGGGCCGGCGCCGCTGGTGCTCCATGCGGACGTGCGGAGGGCGCGCAAAGGCGCGCGCCTTCTATCGCAGGAAGAGACGGTAATTCAGAACATGAACCCGGCGCGCACGTAGAGCGCGGTGCGCTCCGGGCTCCTCGCCACGGCGAGCGAGATGGTGTCGGCCCGCCGGTGCCGCCAGGCAAACCACACCCCACCACCCGCGGCGGCGTGCCAGCGGTCGGACGACTCGCCCGGGAACCAGACCCGCCCGGCATCCGCGAGTCCGAACACGCCCACGTCGCCCAGCGAGAGCTGACCCGCGAAGAGCCGCAGCTCGGCGTTGGCGTACGCGCCCGAACGTCCCGCGAACCGCTGCTCGGCGTACCCGCGCAGCGTCGTCTCGCCCCCGACGTACACCATGTCCTGCAACGGAACCGTGCCGCTCACGCGCGCGCCGCCCGCGCGCAGCGCCAGCGTCACGGCCGGGGGATCGCCCGCCGACACGTAGGTGGACGCCTCGGCCGACACCCTCCCCAACGGGCTCACCACGTCCCAGGCGGGAGGGTACCACTCGCCCGTCAAGCGCACGTGCACGCCCTCGGCAGAGGCGGCGGGCACGTCGCGGGTGTCGAGCTCGAGGAGCGCGCGCGTCCCGATCTGACGGAAATAGCCCGCGCCGTAGTACGGTCCGGTGCGCGTGAGGACGGTGGCCGTGTCCGCATGGGTGTGGGCGTACCTCACGAGCGGGCCCAGCGTGAGCCGGAGCCGCGGGGCGAGCGGCACGGTGGCCGCGGGCGCGAAGAGCGATTGCTGCTCGTTCACCCGGTACACGCTGTCCGGTTGCGAAGCGTCGGTCTCGTTGCCGAAACCATAGAACCGCACCATCTCGAGCCCGGACGCGCGCAGCTCGACGGTGAGCACGGTCGGCGCGAGCGGCCGGCGGAACTCGCCTGCGAGCTCCGCGCGATAGCTGCCGGCGGCGCTGCCGTACTCGGCCTCTGCCAGGAGGCGCGTGCTCGGCGGCAGCGCGCGGAACGCGTAGCGTGTGTGGACGACGCCCACGCCGACGACCAGCCCGAGGTCAGGCGCGTAGCTCGCGCCCACGAGCGGGATCGTCCGCGGGCGCCACGCCCCTTCCTGGCCGGCCGCGGGTGCGGGGCGCCCGAGCGCGGCGGCGCCGAGGCCCAGCGTCAGGAGGCGCTTCAGACGGCGGAACTCCATGTAGTATTACTACAGTCCCCGAAGGAGCCGCGCTCGATGACCTGGAAGCCGCTCGTGGTGGTGCTCGCGTGCGCCCCCCTCGCCGCTCAGCAGCCCGGCGGCATGCCGCAGATGATGCAAGGTCCCATGATGCGGGAGATGGGGCCCGGGATGATGAAGCTGATGCTGTACACGCCGCAGCACCTCTTGGCCCGCAAAGACGCGCTGGGACTCACTCCCGACCAGGTTACGCGGCTCACCGCACTGCGTGACGCCGCTCGGAGCGCCGGAGAGGCGGCGGAAGCGGAGGCGCACTCTCACATGCAGGCGCTCGAGCAGGCGGCCGATTCCCCGAAGCCGGACACGAGCGCGACCAAGGTACACTTCCAGGCGGCACACGGTGCGATGGGGAAGGCGCACTGGGCGATGCTCGCGTCCGCGCTCCAGGCGCGGGCTGTGCTGACCGACGCGCAACGCGCTGGCATGCAGGCATGGGCCGACTCGATGCAGGCGTGGACGGAGCAGCATCGTCAGATGATGAAGCCAAGCCAGGCGCACTGATGGTCTCTCGTGCTGCCGTCGCGCTCGCGGTGATGCTCTCGGTGGTTGGTACCGGGACAGGCTTGCCGATGTGCGTGAGCCTCCTAGCACAGGCGGGGACTCCCTGCGAGATGCACCCGGCGCACCATGGGAGCAGGGCGCACCAGCACGCGGCGCCGTCCGCTGCGCTCGTCGCCCAGACGCCGGATCAGGCGTGCCATCAGGATGCCACGGGGCTCGGCTGCGCCGCCGGGACCGCGTGCCCGACTGCGGGTCCAGCGACGCCCACGTGGGCCAAGGTGGCCATTGCCCTGCGCACCGCGTCCCGCTTCGGAGCAGGTGAACGGCACGCCGCGCTGACGTCGTACCTCGCTCCACCGCTCGCTCCTCCGCCTCAAGCCTAAGTCAGCCAACGCAGGCGTAGTGCGTCCGCGCCGCGCGGAAGCGGCGCGCGCGTTCGACTTTGGCTCGAGGAGGTCTGGACATGCGATGGCTCTTGCTCGCGCTCATCACCGGCACGACGTGGCCGCTCCGAGCGCAGATGGACATGCAGCACCCGATGCAGATGAAAGCGGGACCGCTCGGCATTCCCGAAGCACGGATGGGTTCGGGCACCTCGTGGCTTCCTGACGCCTCCCCGATGCATGCCGGCCAACTCCAGCTGCGCGGGATGTTGAGCGCCGAGCCGTGGACGATCGGCAGCCGGGGCTACCCCTTGCTCGTGCAGTCAGGGGAGTCCTACCAGGGGGCGCCGCTGCATGATCGCCAGCACCCGCACGACCTCTTCATGGAGCTGGCGGCGCTGTATGAGCGGCCGGTGGCTCAACATCTCGGGCTCTCACTCTACCTCGCACCGGTCGGCGAACCGGCCGTGGGGCCGGTGGCGTTCCCGCACCGGCCGTCGGCCGCCGATGACCCCTTGGCGCCGATCTCACACCACTGGCAAGACGGCACGCACATCACCTTTGGCGTCGTGACGGCGGGAGTGTTCACCCGGAGCGTGAAGCTCGAGGCTTCCTGGTTCAACGGCCGGGAACCGGACGAGAATCGAACGAACTTCGATTACGCCGGTCGAAGGCTCGATTCCTACAGCGCGTACTTGCAAAGCCCCGAAGGCCTCCGCCCGGACGAATCCCTTCACCGGCTTGGGGCGGCTGCGCTCACCACGCAGCCCTGGAGCACGGGGGGAACGTGGTCGAGCGCCCTGATCTACGGCGCCAATGACCAGATCGGGACCGGGCGGCTCGCGTCGAGCGTTGTGGTGGAGAGCACCCTTGACCTGGATGGCACGAATTCCTTGTTCGGCCGCGCCGAGTACGTACGCAAGACCGCCGAGGAACTGGTGATTCCGTCGGTACCCGCGATGACGGAATACGACGTCGGCGCGCTCGCCCTCGGCTACCTGCGCACGGTCGGAACGGCGTGGGGGCTCGGCGCGGGAGTGGGCGTGCGGGGATCGCTCAACGTGGTCCCCTCGAGCCTCGAGGCCGTGTACGGCAGCCGGACGCCGGCCGGACTGGCGATCTATGTGCGGCTGCGGCCGGCAGGCCCGCGCGAGGGCGGGATGATGATGCCCGGGATGCCGGGCATGCCGGGGGGTGTAGATGACTGACCACCATGATCACGGGCACGCGGCGCCCGACATGGCGCACGACATGCTGCGGCGCTTCGTCGGTTCCGCGATTCTCACCGTCCCGATCGTCCTGTACTCGCCGCTCGGTACCTCGCTCGTCGGCCAAGCGGTCGCGCTGCCCTTCGGCCTGTCGCACGGACTGCTCGGGTTCGCCCTGACATCTGTGGTCGTGTGGTGGGGTGGGTGGCCGTTCGTGTCGTCCGCGTGGCGGTCGCTGCTGCGGGGTGACCTCACCATGATGACCTTGATCGCGACCGGGATTCTCGTGAGCTACGGCTACTCGGTCGCGGTCACCTTCGGCCTGCGGGGCGAGCTGTTCTACGACGCCGCCGCGATGCTCACCGCGTTCAGCCTGCTCGGGCACTGGCTGGAGATGCGGAGCCGGTTCGCCACGGGTCGCGCCGTCGAGGCGCTGCTTGAGCTCGCGCCGCCGACCGCGCGGCGCGTGCGGGACGGCGTCGAAGAGGAGGTGCCCCTCGAGGCGGTGGTGGTGGGCGACATGCTCGCGGTGCGCCCCGGCGACACCGTGCCAGTGGACGGCGTCGTCACCGACGGCTCGAGCTACGTGGACGAATCGATGCTCACCGGGGAGCCGGTCCCCGTGGCGAAGCAGCCGGGCGCGCCGGTCACGGGCGGAACCCGGAACCAGCAAGGCGCCTTCCGGTTCCGCGCGACGAAGGTGGGCGCGGACACGGCGCTCGCGAAGATCGTGGCGATGGTGCGCGAGGCGCAGTCGTCCAAGGCTCCGGCGCAGCGGCTCGCCGATCTCGCCGGCAAGTACCTCGTGATCGCGGCGCTCGCGGCGGGCGTGGTCACGTTTGTCACGTGGCAGCTCTTGGGCTCACACGGGCTCGCCTTCGCCCTCTCCGCCGCCGTGGCCGCCGTGGTGATCGCGTGTCCCGACGCGCTCGCGCTCGCCACGCCGACCGCCATCACCGTTGGAGTGGGCCGGGCCGCCCGGGCCGGCGTGCTCTTCAAGAACGCCACCGTGCTCGAAGCCGCTGCTCGGGTCGATACCGTGGTGTTCGACAAGACCGGTACGCTGACCGAGGGGAGGCCTGCGCTGGCCGACGTGGTGCCCGATGCCGGCGTGGACGAGGCCGAGGTCCTGCGGCTCGCGGCTGCCGCGGACGCGCAGTCGGAGCATCCGCTGGCGGCGGCGATTGTGGCCGGCGCGGCGGCGCGCGCGATCCCCGTCGCGGCGGCTCACGGCTTCGAGGCGATCCCCGGGTACGGCGTCCGGGCGTCCGTGGACGGCCGTAGCGTGCTGGTGGGGAATCGCAAGCTGCTCGAGCGCGAGCGAGTGGCGCCGCGGCTGGCGGAGCGCGCCGAGCAGTTGCGAAGCGAAGGGAAGACCGTTCTCTACGTGGCGGCTCAGGGGCGGCTGTTGGGCCTGCTTGCCGTCGCGGACCGGATTCGGCCGGGCGCCCCGGCGGCGGTCGCGAGGCTGCATGGGCTCGGCGTCCGGGTCGTGCTCCTCACCGGGGACAGCCGCGTCACGGCGGAGGCGGTGGCCCGGTCCCTGAGGATCGCCGACGTGCGCGCCGAGGTGCTTCCGGGCGACAAGGCGACGGAGGTGCGTCGGCTCGAGGCGGGAGGGGCGCACGTCGCGATGGTGGGCGACGGTGTGAACGACGCGCCGGCGCTGGCGGCGGCGTCCGTGGGGATCGCCATCGGGGCGGGGACCGACGTTGCCATCGAAACGGCGGGCGTGGTGCTCATGCGGGACGATCCGGCCGATGTGGCGACCGCGCTCACACTCGCCCGCCGCGTGCGGCGCAAGATCAAGCAGAATCTGTTCTGGGCGGCGATCTACAACGCGATCGCCATCCCCGTGGCGGCGGGGGCGCTGTATCCCTCCCTCGGGATCCTGCTGCAGCCGGCCTGGGCCGCGCTGGCGATGAGCGCGAGCACCGTCACCGTGACCGTCAACGCGCTGTTGCTCGGCCCGGTTGACACATCAAGATAAGTTGATATGTTTCCGCCATGCCCACGGCGACCCTTCCCGACATCGACCGCGCCGCCCGCTGGTTCCACGCGCTTTCCGATCAGACGCGCCTCGAAATCGTGCGCCTGCTCTCCCACGGAGAACGCTGCGTGTGCGAGTTGCAGGCCGTGCTCGACGCGGCGCAGTCCCGGCTCTCGTTTCACCTGAAGACGCTGAAGGACGCCGAGCTGGTGACCGACCGGCGCGAGGGACGCTGGGTGGGGTGCCGTGAAGCCCGGCAGGCACGCCGGGAGTTGCCGGACCGCCTGCTGCCAATGACAAGGAGCTTCTGATGAGCGGCCCAGACATCAAGGAAACCGTACGGGAGAAGTACGGCCAAGCGGCGTTGCGCGTGCTCGAAGGCGAGAAGAGCGGCTGCTGCGGCGATCCCATCACTTCGCAGCTGTACGACGCGGGCGAGACCACGGGGCTGCCCGAGGGCGCCGTGCTCGCGTCGCTCGGCTGCGGCAATCCCACCGCCCTGGCGGCGCTGCACCCGGGGGAGCCTCGACATGACTGACGAGATGCTCGCCCTGGCGCGCGAGAACCAGCGCAAGGCCGGGGTGACGAACGTCGAGTTCCTGAAAGGGGAGATCGAGAACATCCCGCTGCCGGACGGCTCGGTGGACGTGATCATCTCGAACTGCGTGATCAATCTCTCCGCCGACAAGCGCCGCGTGCTCGGCGAGGCGTTCCGAGTGCTCAGGCCGGGAGGTCGCTTCGCGGTGTCGGACGTCGTGGTGCGGGGACAGCTTCCGTCCGAGGTGCGCCGGAGCATTGAGGCCTGGGTGGGGTGTGTCGCAGGCGCCCTGGTGGAAGAGGAGTTCAAGACCCTGCTCGCCCAGCAGGGATTCGAGGAGATCGGCATCGAGCCCACGCGGATCTACCGATTCGACGACGCCAACGCGTTGCTGCAAGGCGCCGGGCTCGACGCGGAGGTGCTGGCGCGGGAGGTCGACGGCTGCGTGATGGGGGCGTTCGTGCGCGCCCGCAAACCCGCGTGAATAGCGCTCCGTCCGCGAGGTAGCGCCGCGGCGAGCGGCGCCGTATTTCTAGCCACACCTGGACCCTGCGATCCCGTCACCCTCCAGGAGGTGGCACATGAGACGCGCCCACGCCCTGCCGATGTACGCCGCACTGCTCATCGCCCCTCCCCTCGCGGCGCAACAGACCGGCACCGTTTCGGGGACCGTGGTGGCGGTCGAGTCCGGCGCGCCGCTCCCCGGCGCGAGCGTGGTGATCGTCGGAACGGTGCGAAGCGTGCTGACAAACGAGAAGGGACAATATCACCTGAGCGTCCCCCCCGGGGCGCACGGCGTGCGCGCGCGGTTGATAGGCTATGACGCGGCGGAGCAGCGCGTCACGGTGGCGGCAGGGCAGACGGTCACCGCCGATTTCAAGCTGACCGCGACGCCTCTATCGTTGAACGAAGTGGTGGTGGTGGGCGCCCGCACGTCGCGTACCGCCGTCGAGACGCCCGTGCCGGTCGACGTGATCACCTCCCAGGAGGTCGAAGAGACCGGCCAGGGCGAGGTGAACCAGATCCTCGGTACGCTCGCGCCGTCGTTCAACGCGTCGCACCAAACCATTGCCGACGGCTCGGACCACATCAACCCGGCGAGCCTCCGCGGCCTCGGGCCCGATCAGGTGTTGGTGCTCGTCAACGGCAAGCGGCGGCATCCGCCGGCACTGGTGCACGTCAATGGGACGTTCGGCCGGGGCACGGTGGGGGTGGATCTCAACGCGATCCCGGCGGCGGCGATCGAGCGCATCGAGGTGCTGCGCGACGGCGCCTCGGCCCAGTACGGCTCGGACGCGATCGCCGGCGTGATCAACCTCGTGCTGAAGCGGCAGACGGACCATGTGGAAGCGAGCAGCACCGTCGGGACGACGCCGGGCGGAGGCGGCTTCTGGGACACGCCGGACCACCACGACGGCGATCAGGTCAAGGCCGACGCCAACTACGGCTTCGCGATCGGGGACCGGGGCTTCTTCAACATCACGGCCGAGTATCTCGACCGAGGGGCCACGAACCGCGCCGCGACCTGGTCGGGTCCGATCTTCGTGACACCCGTGCCGAGCACCCCGGCGGCGTACACCGACTCGTTGCGGAAGATCGACGACGACTCGCTGGCGACGCTGGGTTTGACCCGGGCTCCGTTCACGATGAAGGTCGGTCAAGCCGAAGCGACGTTCGGCACCGCGTTCTTCAACGCGATGGTGCCGCTCGGCGAAAACGCCGAGTTCTACAGCTTCGGCGGGTTTTCCTCGCGCGACGGCCGGGCAGGCGCCTTCTACCGGCTGCCGGACCAGGAGGCGCAGGTCGTGCCGCAGATCTTCCCTTACGGCATGCTGCCGTACATCAACACGGGGATCACGGACCAGTCCATCGGCGCCGGCGTCCGCGGCACGAGTCGCGGCTGGGACGTGGACTTCAGCCTCACCCACGGCCGGAACGACTTCCAGTTCATCATCGACAACACCGTGAACGCTTCGCTCGGCGCGGCGAGCCCCACCACCTTCGACGCCGGGCGCCTGGCGTTCGCTCAGACCACGGGCAATCTCGACCTGGTACGCCCGCTCCAAGTCGGACGGCTCAAGTCGGTGTCGTTCGTTACCGGGGCCGAGTTCCGGCTCGAGGACTACCGCATCGAGGCGGGGGATGCCGCGTCCTGGCAGCTCGGCAACGGCGGGAGCCGCCCGGGGATCGACTACGACACCACCGCGGCCGGGAGACCGAAGCAGCCCGGCTCGCAGGGCTTCCCCGGATTCCAGCCTGCCAACGAGGTGGACCGCTCCCGTACCAGCCTGGGCGTCTACGCCGGGCTCGAGAGTCAGCTGACCGACCGGCTCCTCGTCGACGCGGGCGGGCGCTTCGAGAGCTACAGCGACTTCGGGAACACAATCAACGGCAAACTCGCGGGACGCTACGAGATCGTACCGAACGTCGCGGTGCGCGCCGCCGTCAGCACGGGGTTCCGGGCGCCATCATTGCAGCAATTGTGGTTCAACAACGTCAGCACGCAGTTCGTGTTCGTGAGCGGCGCCCTCGCGCCGCAAAACGTGCTCACGAGCAACAATCAGAGTCGGGTGACCAAGGCGTTCGGGATCCCGGATCTCACCCAGGAGACGTCCGTGAACCTGAGCGCCGGGATTACGGCGCGGCCGCGCCCCAACCTGTCGCTCACCGCGGACCTCTACCGCATCACGATCGACGGCCGGATCGTCCTGACGAGCCAGTTCTCGGCGAGCGACACCGTCGTCAAGCGGATCCTCGCCCCGTTCCAGAGCCAGGGCGTGACCACGGCGCAGTTCTTCACCAACTCGGTCGATACGCGGACCACCGGCCTCGATCTCGTCGCGGCCTACGCGCGCGGCCTCGGTCGTGGCGCGCTGACTCTGACCGGCTCGGCGAGCTTCACCAAGACCGAGGTGGTCCGGGTCAACGTCCCGCAAGCGATGGCCGACACGTTCCGCACCGGTCTCACGACGATTCAGAACCGGATCTTGAACCGCGAGGATCGCAACCGCCTCGAGGATGCGCTGCCTCGCGCGAAGGGCTCGCTCGCCGCCCGGTACGGGCTCGGGCGGTTCGCAGGCCTCGCGCGAGCCACCTACTACGGCGCCATCCAGTACCACCATCCGACCGACCCGACACTGGACGAGCACTTCGGGGCGAAGACGCTGTTCGACCTCGATCTGTCGTACGAGCTGGCGGGCGGGGTACGCCTTGCCGTCGGCGCGAACAACCTCCTCAACACTTATCCCGACCCGCAGGTGCACCCCGTGAACCAAAGCTTCGGCCGCTTTGTGTACAGCCGGCGGGTCACGCAGTTCGGGATGAACGGTGGATTCTATTACACACGGCTGCAGGTAAGCCTGTAGGAGCCGGCCTAGATCCCCTCGCGCAGCTGCCGCAACACGTACTCGAGGATGCCCCCGTGGCGGTAATACTGCAGCTCCTGCGGCGTGTCGATCCGCACCGTCGCCTGGAACTGCACCGTTGAGCCGTCGGGCCGGGTCGCCCGCACCGTCAGCTCCCGTCCGCGTGGGAACCCTTCCGCGAGCACGTCGCCGAGCCCGGTCAGGTCGAAGGTTTCCTTGCCGCTCACGCCGAGCGTTTCAGGACTCTGGCCCGCCTGGAACTGCAGCGGCAGGATGCCCATTCCGACGAGGTTCGAGCGGTGAATGCGCTCGTAGCTCTGCGCGATCACCGCGCGCACGCCGAGTAGCCGGGGGCCCTTCGCCGCCCAGTCGCGCGACGAGCCGGAGCCGTACTCCTTCCCGGCGATCACGAGCAGGGGGACACCCTCCGCCTGGTACTTCACCGACGCGTCGTAGATCGTCATCTGTTCGCCGTCCGGGAGGTGCACGGTGACCGGCCCCTCGGTCCCGGGCGCGAGCAGGTTCGTGAGCCGCACGTTCGCGAACGTGCCGCGCACCATGACTTCGTGGTTGCCGCGGCGCGAGCCGTAGGAGTTGAAGTCCGCCGGCTGCACGCCGTGGCCGACGAGGTATTGCCCCGCGGGGCTCGTCTTGCGGATCGAGCCGGCGGGGGAGATGTGGTCCGTGGTGATGCTGTCGCCCAGCAGGCACAGCACCCGCGCGCCGCGGATGTCGCCGATCGGCCCCGGGGCCCCGGGCATGCCGTCGAAATAGGGAGCGCGGCGGATGTAGGTCGAATCGGGCTCCCACGCGAAGCGCTCGCCCGCGGGAACGGGAAGGCCGTTCCAGCGTTCGTCGCCCCGGAACACCTCGCCGTACTCCTTGTGGAACATCGCGGACTTGATCGACGCGCGGACGAGCGCGTCCACTTCCTGCGCCGTGGGCCAGATGTCGCGCAGGTAGACGGGCTTGCCGTCCTTCCCGGTGCCCAACGGCTCCTGCTGGAGATCGAGATCGATCCGCCCCGCGAGCGCGTAGGCCACGACCAGCGGCGGTGAGGCGAGATAGTTGGCGCGCACCTCCTGCTGGATCCGCCCTTCGAAATTGCGGTTCCCGGAGAGCACCGAGCACACCGCCAGCTCCCCTTCGGCGATCGCCGCCGAGACGGCCTCGGGGAGCGGGCCCGAGTTGCCGATGCACGTCGTGCAGCCGTAGCCCACGAGGTGGAAGCGCAGCTGCTCGAGGTAGGGCATCAGGCCGGCCTGCTTCAGGTAGTCGGTCACCACCTTGGAGCCCGGCGCGAGGCTCGTCTTGACCCAGGGCTGCGACCGGAGGCCCTTCTCGACCGCCTTTTTCGCGACCAGGCCCGCGGCGATCATCACCGATGGATTCGACGTGTTGGTGCAGCTGGTGATCGCGGCGATCACGACCGAGCCGTGGCGCAGCTGGTGCGCGGCGCCGTCGAGCGTCAGGTCAACGTGCGTCCGGCGCTGCGGCGGGGCCTCGACCGCGGTCGCCACGCCGCCGCCCCCCCCCTCACCCTCCCACCGGCCCATGTTCTGGGGCGGCGCAATCGGCGAAGAGGGCTTCATGAGCGCCGGGAGCACCAGGTGAAAGCTGCGCGCGACGTCGCGCAGCGGAACGCGGTCCTGCGGCCGCCGTGGGCCTGCGAGGCTCGGCTCCACCGCCGCCAGATCGAGCGCCAGGGTGTCCGAGTACGCGGGCTCGGGTGCGCCGGCCGAATGGAACAGGCCCTGCTCCTTCATGTAGGCTTCGACGAGCTGCACCTGCTCCTTGGAGCGTCCGGTGAACGTGAGGTAGCGCAGCGTCTCCTGGTCCACCGGGAACATGCCCACCGTGGCGCCGTATTCGGGCGCCATGTTGCCGATCGTCGCCCGGTCCGCCACCGGCAGGGTGGAGATCCCCGGCCCGTAGAACTCGACGAAGTTCCCGACGACGCCCTTCTTGCGAAGCATCTCCGTGACAGTAAGGACGAGGTCCGTCGCGGTCGCGCCCTCGGCGAGCTTGCCGGTCAGGCGGAAGCCTACGACCTGGGGGATGAGCATCGAGACCGGCTGGCCCAGCATCGCCGCCTCCGCCTCGATGCCTCCCACCCCCCAGCCGAGCACGCCCAGCCCGTTGATCATGGTGGTGTGGGAGTCGGTGCCGACCAGCGTGTCCGGGTACGCCTGCGGCGTCTTCCCGTCGGTCGTGAACACCACGCGTGCCAGGTACTCGAGGTTCACCTGGTGCACGATGCCGGTGTCGGGCGGCACGACGCGGAACCCCCGGAAGGTCTGCTGCGCCCAGCGCAGCAGGGCGTAGCGCTCGCGGTTGCGCTGCAGCTCGAGGTCGGCGTTCACCTGGAACGCCGTGGGCGTGCCGAACTCGTCCACGATCACCGAGTGGTCGATCACGAGCTCGGCCGGGAGGAGCGGGTTGACGCGCTTCGGGTCGCCGCCCATCGTCTGCATCGCGTCGCGCATCGCCGCGAGGTCCACGACCGCGGGGACGCCGGTGAAGTCCTGCATCAGGACGCGCGCCGGCATGAAGGCGATCTCGTCGTCCGGGGTCTTCCTGGGATCCCACTGCGCCAGCTTCTCGATCTCGTCGCCCCTCACCGTGTGCCCGTCCTCGCGCCGCAACAGGTTCTCGAGGAGGATGCGCAGGGAGTACGGGAGCCGGCTCACCGGCAAGCCGCGCTGCTCGAGCGCCGCCAGGCGGAAGATCTCGAAGGTCCGCCGGCCGACCTTGAAGGTGCTGCGGCTGCCGAAGCTGTCCCGGGTCGTCATTCCACGTTCCTCACGTCCACGACGAAGTACTCCGTCTCGCCGAAGCAGGTCGTCGGGATGCCCTTGTGCTGGTGGTACGTGAGCGCGACGCGCTTTCCCATGGTCTGGTTCACGCGCGCCGCCAGCGCGTCGTCCCGCACGGTGAAAAAGAACTTCTCCGACATGGTCCCCGGGATCGACACGATCGCCAGCTCCCCCTCCCATGTCTTACAGATCCAGCCCTTCTTCGAGAACTTCTGGACGTACCCGGCGCGCTCTCCCTTCGCGTAGCTCCAGGTCAGGGCGCTCCAGGTGTAGAGCACGAAGAGCAGGATGGGCGTGAATACGGCGGCCGTGATGAGGAGCTTCTGCTTGCGCGACAGGGTGAAGTTCACGCGAGGAAATCTAATGAATCACGTCACCTCGTATCGCTCCGTCTTGTACGCCACGAACCCCCGCTTCTGGTAGTTCGGCAGCGCATGCGGGTGATCGAGCGTGCAGGTGTGGAGCCAGACGCGCGAGGGTCGGAGCGCCCATGCGTCGCGCACCGCGCAGGAGAGCAGGTGTTTGCCGAGCCCGTGCCCGATGGCGTCGGGCGCGAGCCCGAAGTAGGCGATCTCGACGGAGCCGTCCTCCGACACGTGCCGCAGCTCGTACCAACCGGCGAGCGCGGCCTGCAGGGTCGCGACGTGCAGCGTGATCCCCGGCTGCGCGAGGTGCGCGCCGATCTCGGCGTCGCTCCAGTCCCAGCGGTCGCGCCAGTGGTACGCCTCACCGACCGTGCGGTAGCACCGGCGGTACAGCGCGGGCGTGGGACGCTCCACCCGCTCGACCCGGAGGCCCGGAAATTCGCCGAACGCCGGACGGAACTGGCCTGGATTCGTCAGCTCGAGATACGTTCGCGTCGCTTGCAAGTCACCCCTGGGCGCCTTGGCGTCTGTGCGTCTTGGCGTCTATTTTTGCCCCATGACTTTCAATCGCATGGGCACCGTCCCCCTGCCGCTGGCGCTGCACCTCGCGAGCTACACCGTGCTGGGGCTGTTCTGCTTCTTCGCGGGCGCGCTCAATCTGATCGACCCGGTCAAAATCCCGCACGGCATCATGTTTCTCGCCGTGTGCG
>WNGL01015765.1_pt1 | contig 14608 bp, 14 predicted proteins | sample 5400591 | NCBI WGS metagenome assembly WNGL01 (sample SAMN13153377, study PRJNA577476) | soil metagenome | isolation source: 80 cm soil or saprolite under Garry oak tree replicate 1 | place: USA:California | collected 2016-06-15
GCTTCGTCAACGGGGCTATAAAGTGGAGCAACTTTGATCGGCAACGGTGATCAGTCCGCCAAGAGGCGATTCGAAGTTTTTCCTTTCGTAAATTTGCGGACGTTGTTCTTTGTTCGCCGATGGCTCACGTGCCAACTCAGCGAATAAGCACGCGCGCGACCGGAATTGTCGGCGTGGCAATTCTTTGCAGCCGTGTTCTCGGTCTCATCCGCGAAGTTGTTTTCGCCGCGCTCTTCGGCGCGTCGCGAAATATGGACGCGTTTCTGACTGCCTTCCGCGCGCCGAATATGTTGCGCGATCTCTTTGCGGAAGGCGCTCTCTCGACCGCATTCGTTACGACTTTCTCCCAGCGAATCGCCACCGAGGGCGACAAGTCGGCGTGGAATCTTGCGAGTAAGGTCGCCACTCTCACGCTCGTTTTTATGAGCGCGGTCTCGCTGCTCGGCGTCATCTTCGCTCCGGTTCTCATCAACATTCTCGCGCCCGGTTTTCCCATCGAGAAAGCGGAGCTCACTGTTTTGCTCACGCGCATCATGTTCCCCTTCATCCTTCTGGTGTCGCTGGCCGCGCTGGTAATGGGAATGCTCAACGCGAAACATGTTTTTGGGATGCCAGCGATGGCGTCGAGCTTTTTTAATCTCGGCTCGATCATCGGCGGCGTCGCGCTTTGTTACTGGCTCGATCCGCAACCTGATTGGCGGCACCCGCATTTCGGCGAGCGCGGTTTGGTGGGTTTGTCGATCGCGACATTGATTGGCGGATTTCTGCAATTAATCGTGCAGTTCCCATCGCTTGGCCGAGTCGGGTTTCGATTTCGCCTGGACTTCAATTGGCGCGATCCGGGCGTGCGAACCATTCTTGGAATGATGGGGCCGGCAACCATCGCCGCCAGCGCGGTGCAAGTAAACGTGGCCGTAAACAGCATCTTCGCCTCCGGATTGGGCGATGGGCCGATTGCGTGGCTGAACATCGCTTTTCGCCTCATGCAATTACCGCTCGGAATTTTCGGTGTGGCGGTAGCGACGGTTACTTTGCCGTTGGTTTCGCGCAGTGCCGCTGTTGGTAACACGAGCGAGTTTCGTTCTGCGCTCGCCCATTCCATCCGGCTTGTCCTGTTGCTGACGATTCCTGCGGCCATCGGTCTCATTATCTTGGCGGAACCGATCATTCACTTGATCTACGAGCATGGCCGATTCACTCCTTACGCGACTACGCAAACCGCGGCTGCTCTGCGCTTTTACGCCATCGGCCTCGCCGGATATTCTGCGGACAAAGTGCTCGCGCCCGCGTTTTACGCTCTCAACCGACGCTATGTGCCGATGTTCGTGACCCTGACCTCAATCGCGATAAACTTTTCTCTCAACTGGTTCTTTACCTTTTATCTCCATTGGGGACATCGGGGTCTCGCCTTCTCTACTAGCATGGTCGCAATCACGAATTTTATTTTTCTTTATTCAATGATGCGTCACTACACGGGCCGGCTTGAGACTGGCGCGATGTTTCGGACAATTGCCAAACTTTTGTTCGCAGGAATCGGACTGGCTGCCATCTGCTGGCTGGCGTCCACGTTTTTCTTTTCCGTCCATACTCATTTGGCGGGGTGGAAGAACTTCCTTGCGCTGATGGTTACAATTGCCGTCGGCTCCGGAGCATTTTTCGGAGCGGCCTACTTGCTCCGTGTTGCTGAAGTGCACGACGTCGTCGATCTCTTTAGGCGGAAGTTTGGCCGAGGGACGTTGTAGAGGCGTTTCAAACGCCCGACGAATAGATTCGGCGCTTAGGCACAAGCGCCGCTACAAGCTCATGGCTTGATCGAGATCTTCGATCAGGTCGTCGGCGTTCTCGAGCCCGATCGACAGTCGGATCAAACCTTCCGGCGAGGTTGTGCCCGGGCCTTCGATCGACGCCCGATGTTCGATCAAGCTTTCGACGCCGCCCAAACTGGTCGCGCGGGTAAAAATTTTCGTGCTCGTCGTGACTTTCATCGCCGCGTCGCGGCCATCTTTCACCTCGAACGAAAGCATTCCGCCGAACATCGACATCTGCTTTTGCGCGATCTTGTGGCCCGGATGTGAACGCAAGCCGGGATAATGCACCCGCTCAACATTGCTGTGGCTGGCGAGAAATTCTGCAACCCTCGCTGCGTTTTCCGAATGCGCGCGCATCCGCCATGGCAGGGTTCGCATTCCCCGCAGAATCAACCAGCAATCGAACGGCGAGGGGACGGCCCCGCCTTCATATTGAATACTGCGAATTTGCTGAAAAAGATCGTTGTCTCTTTTCGCGACCACGATTCCCCCGAGAACGTCGCAATGGCCGCCGAAATACTTTGTGGTCGAGTGAAGGATAAAATCGGCGCCGAGATCGAACGGCCGTTGAAGGATCGGGGCCCAGGTATTGTCACAAACGCAAAGGGCGCCGGCGTCGCGTACGATTGTTGAAACCTCGGCAAGATCGACAATTTTGAGCAGCGGATTGGACGGCGTTTCCATCCAGGCCAGTTTCGTTTTTGGGCGTAGCGCTTTTTTCACTGCGGCCAGATCGCTCATGTCGATGAAATCAGCTTGAAGTCCCCATCGCAGAAAAATTTCACGCAATAATCGCGACGTTCCGTAGTACGCATCTAAGTGCGCGAGCACGTGATCGCCAGGTGCGAGCGCCTGGAAAATTGCTCCGGTCGCTCCCGTTCCGGAGGCGAACGCGGCCGCGGCTGCGCCGCCTTCGAGCGCGCTGACTCCTTCTTCCAGCGCCTGCCGGTTTGGATTGTTGTTGCGCGTGTACATGAATCCGCGCGAGTAAGTTCCTTCCACGTCGCGTTCGAAGGTCGTGGAAAGATGAATGGGCGCTGAGACGGCGCCGGTTGCGGGATCGATGCGCTGGCCGGCATGCACGGCGAGAGTTTCAATTTTCATGTGTCGGCCGAGAGGTTACGAATTCGTTAGCCATTGTCGATCTATTCGACTTCGCTCGCGCCTTCGCCAAGGCTATGGCGCCGCGAGCAGGACAAGCCTTGTGCCGCTTTGCATTTGACGCGACGATTATCCACGGCAAATAGCCTCTGCACTTTCCGGCGGATACACCGCCTCTCGCTTCATGACGATTTACGACGACGAAGTTTTCAAAATGGCCTGCGACCAGTTCCAGGTCATTGCCGATTATCTCAGCATCGACAAGAACGATCGCGAGCGATTGATGTATCCCAAGCGTGCCATCGCCGTCACGCTTCCGGTGCATATGGACGACGGCAGCACGCGAACTTTTCAAGGTTATCGCGTTCAACATCACCTGACGCTCGGGCCGACCAAGGGCGGGACGCGATTCGCCCCGTCGTTATCGATGGGTGAGACGGCCGCGCTCGCGATGTGGATGAGTTGGAAATGCGCGCTGGCAAATTTGCCGTACGGCGGAGCGAAGGGCGGCGTGGCTTGCGATCCGTCCAAGTTATCGCGCACCGAGCTCGAAGCCGTTTCGCGCCGTTACATGCAGGAGATGATTTCGTTTGTTGGACCGCACACCGATATCATGGGCCCGGATATGGGCACGAACGAACAAATCATGGCCTGGTTCATGGACACTTACTCGGTCTACATGGGTTATGCCGTGAACGAAATCGTTACCGGCAAACCTGTTGCCATCGGCGGGACGGAAGGCCGACGCGAAGCGACCGGCCGCGGCGTCGTTTATTTGATCGAGCGCGCGCTGAACATGTTGAAGATCGATCCCGAAAAGTGCACCGCCATCGTCCAGGGATTCGGAAACGTCGGCGCAGTCGCAGCCCTTTCGCTTGCTTACAAAAGCGGGGTCAAAGTCGTCGGCATCAGTGACGCCTACGCTGCGATCTACAATCCAAAAGGAATCGATGTGCAGGCGGCCGAGCAACATGTTTTGAAAAAAGGAAATCTGCGCGCATTTCACGAGGTCGATCATGTCGATCCCAAAGATTTGCTTACCATGCCGTGCGACGTGCTGGTGCCGGCGGCGGTCGACCGCGTGATCAACGGAACAAACGCAGGCAAATTAAAATGCCGAATCCTCGCCGAAGCCGCGAACGGCCCAACCACCCCTGAGGCCGATTTAATTTTGGAGAAGCGCTGGGACGAAATTTTCGTGATTCCAGATGTTTTGTGTAATGCCGGCGGTGTGATCGTTTCCTATTTCGAGTGGGTCCAAGGCCTGCAAGCATTTCTCTGGAGCGAGACGGAAGTGACCGACAAACTTTTCCGGATCCTCGAACATTCCTTCACCCAGGTGATCCGTCGTGCCAAGGAACACAAGATTTCTCATCGCACCGCCGCCATGGCGATCGGCGTTGAACGGGTAATGAAGGCGAAAAAAATGCGCGGCCTCTTCCCATAAGGCGTGATATCTGACGGGTTGACGCCAAAGAAAATTCTGCGCTGAATTGTTTCATGGCTGCGGCATCTTTGCGGGCTCTCCTGACGCGCTCGGTTGATTACGCGGGAATGTTTCCGCCGTGCAACCTGGAACTTGAACCTGCTTTGAAAAATCAGTCGGCGTATGCTCGCTCAAATGATTCCTGGATGCTCTCGGCATTTGTTTTGCCGGTCGCGCAATTCTCGGACGCTGCGGCGCTCGTGTCTCAATTCGATAAACATCATCCGTTGCGCATTTCGGCTTTGGGCGCCAAGACCGAGAACGCGAAAGATTTTCTGACCGAGCTTAAGAATGCGGCGGAGACAATCCGGTCGTTTCAAAAGGAACACGTCGATCTTGTCTCGGTGGCTCAGCTCGAAATGCCCGCTCCCGCAGATGTCGATCTTGCGAAATTGAATGAGGCGGCTACTCTGCTCGCCGATTTAAAGCTGCAAGCGTTTTGGGAAACGCCGGCGGAGTCCGCGGAACAAACGATCGGTTTGCTGGCGCGGGCGAAGCAACCGGCGTTTGGTTATAAATTGCGCACCGGCGGAGTGACAACGGACGCGTTTCCAAGCTCGGTCCAAATCGCACGCGCGCTCTTGGCGTCAACCAAAGATCATGTGCCAATCAAGTTCACGGCTGGGTTGCACCATCCTGTCCGGCGGTTTCGCGATGAAGTGAAAACCGAAATGCACGGATTTTTGAATGTGCTGGGCGCGGGTGTCCTTTCCGCCGAGCATCATTGGGACGAAGCGCAGACGATTGAGATGCTCGAGGATCAGCATCCAAATTCGTTCGAATTTCACGACACCGTCTTTGGCTGGCGCGACTGGGAAGTCACCATCGACCGGATCAAAGCGCGCCGGAAATTCGTGACCTCATTCGGCAGCTGCAGTTTTGATGAACCGCGCGAAGATTTGCGGGCGCTGAACTTTCTTTTCTGATGGCGCTCAAATCTTTCGTCGATGTTGCGCGCGATTCGCATTTTTCACTGGAGAATCTTCCGTTCGGCGTTTTCAAGTCACGTGCCAGCGAGGCCCGCATTGGTGTGGCAATTGGCGATTACGTTGTCGATCTTTCTGCGCTGGAACGCGCTGGGCTTTTCAAAGATCTGTCGCCAGAGACGGCGGCAGCTACAACTCGCGATTCATTGAATGAGCTTCTCGCGCTCGGCAGACCTGCCTGGCGAAAGATCCGCGAAACTTTGCAAAAACTTCTCTCGGCTGAGACCGCGACGCTGCGCGATGACAAGACACTGCGTGAGCGCGTTTTCCATCGGCAATCGGATGTTGTGATGCGACTGCCTGCGAAGATCGGTAACTACACGGATTTTTATTCATCCTATCATCACGCCTACAATGTCGGAACGATGTTGCGCGGTCCGGAGAGCGCGCTCATGCCAAATTGGAAATGGCTGCCGGTGGCGTATCACGGTCGCGCGAGTTCGCTGGTTGTGAGCGGAACCGACGTGCGGCGGCCGCAGGGACAAATCAAACCGCCGGATGCAGGAGCGCCCCTGTTCGGTCCGACGAAAAGTTTGGATTATGAATTGGAGATGGCATTTTTGATTGGCCCGGGCAATTCGTTAGGCCAACCGGTGCCGGTCGATCGTGCGCTCGATCACATCTTTGGTTTCGTGTTGATGAACGATTGGAGCGCGCGGGATATTCAGGCATGGGAATATCAACCGCTCGGTCCGTTTCTAGCCAAGAACTTTTGTACCAGCATTTCCCCGTGGGTTGTGATGTTGGAAGCGCTGGAACCGTTTCGGAAACCGCTACCACGGCAGGATCCGGAACCGCTACCGTATCTGCGCGCGAAGAATGATTTCACTTTCGACATCCAACTCGAAGCGAAATTGCAAACGGCGAAGATGAAATCGCCGCACTCAATTACGCAAACAAATTTTCAAAATCTTTATTGGAGTGTTTCACAGCAGCTCGCGCATCACACCGTCGGTGGCTGCAATCTCCAGCCGGGCGATTTGCTCGCGAGTGGAACGATCAGCGGCCAAACCGAAGAATCGCGCGGCTGCATGCTGGAGCTGACCTGGCGCGGTGCGAATCCATTGAAATTGCCGAACAGGGAAACGCGCAAATGGCTCGAAGACGGGGACACCTTAAAGATCACCGGCTGGTGCAATGGTGACGGATATCGAATTGGCTTCGGTGAAGTTAGTGGAAAAATTTTGCCGGCGCAGTGAGGGGCAATATGTCGAGCTAGCGATGCAACCGTACGCACCGCGCGCTTTTCGTTTCATTGAGCTGTTACGAGTCGGCTATTGGCGAATGAAACTTTATGGAATTGCCTATCGAGAGGACCTGCCGCGCGAATCGTTGTTAGCGTCGGCAGGAGAGATCGCGCGCGCGACCAATTGTCGAAAGAAACAGTAAACAATTACCGAGTCGGATTTGTTGGTGTTCACGACGGCCGCGATGCCGCATTTGTCTTTGTCGATTTTTGGGGAAACGAGAACGAATTGTTCCATCGCGCATTTCTTTCTCGAGACAACAATCCCGAGAAGTTATCTCCGGCGAAGCCGGCGGACTCGTCGGTTTGCGTTTGGGATCTGCATTTGCAATCCTTCGAGCGAGCGGCTTGGATTAAGCATGTGCTGCGCGAGCCGGACGCTCCCTGATTTTGATGGTTATCTTGCGGAACGTTTGCACGAAGAAGCATAACTTCTGATCCGAATGGCTGCTGAGAAAGACAACACCGCAAAAACTCACGTTCTTCATGTCGATGATGATCCGGACATTCGACTCCTGATCTCAGCCTCGCTGCGCGACTTTGGCTACGTCGTGGCCACAGCCGGAACGACCGCGGAAGCGTTGGAGCTTGCCAAACAATTCAAGTTCGACCTCTGTATTTTGGACGTGCGGCTGCCCGATGGCAGCGGGATCGAATTGTGCCAACAGATCCACCAGCTGCAGCCGAAGGTTCCCGTGCTTTATTATTCCGCCTACGCCAGCGACGAGGAACAAGAAGCCGCTCTCTCGGTCTGCGGCGATGCCTATCTCAAGAAACCGGTCTCGGCTAAAAAGCTGGAAGAAACGATGGCCGGATTGCTGAAGTCGAAGCGCTGATTTGTCCGGCGGTGCCGGCGTATCCCATTGGAACGGACGCTTTCGAGGTTGGTCACGGTCGTTCGCTGTGTTAATTCGAAAAGAGGCGGAGGGCCTGTAGCTCAGCGGTAGAGCAGGGGACTCATAATCTAATGCTCTACCCGGCGACGTAAGCGACTCCCTCGATACAGTGCGAACAACTGCGACACAAACCGACGAAAATAGACGGTCACATTGTCAACACGGTGTCAACGGCTTCGCGCGTATGAGGCTACGGAAATGACGGAAATGCGTTAGGACTCATCCCGATGGGGCTTCAATGACAACACCTGACTTACTCTATCTGGCGCTTATAGCGATAGGACTCTTTCTTGACTACTTCGTGCTGTGGCCCACGTTCCTTCGGCGGTCGCAAGCTGATCCAGGTCGGGCGCGGTTGTGGCTTTGGTCGGGCTGGATGATCATGTTGTGGATCCTGGTTGCTGCCGGGGTTGCGCTGTGGTTGTTCGAGGCACGAGCTTGGGAGTCACTCAGACTCATGGCGCCTCACGGGTGGCGGCTGTGGGGCGCAATCGGTCTGGTGTTGATGCTCGTAATCACCTACGCCCGAACCGTCGTTAGGATTGCGCGAAGCAAGTGCCCAAAGCGGATCAAAATGGGGAACCCACATGTCGAAAAACTTGCGCCACATACGCGATCCGAACTAGGTTGGTGGGTGGCGGTATCGCTGTCGGCTGGAGTTTGTGAGGAGTTATTTTTCGCGGATACCTCATCTGGGTATTTCAGCCAGTGTTTGGGTTGTGGGGCGCGGCTGCATTTTCGCTCGTTGTATTTGCCGCAGCACATGCATACCAAGGTGTAAAAGGCGTTCTGGCTACTGGTGTCGTTGGCGGTTTATTTACATTGGTAGTGCTGATTTCCGGCTCGCTCTTGCCGGCTATCGCATTGCATGCACTCACTGACATTGGAACAGGGCTGGTAGCGTGGCTTGCGTTGCGCAAAGTGCAGGGCGCGGGCGACATGATTACTGGACTTAGCGAATCAGCCTAGCAACCAACCAACAGACGCCGCTACGCGGCGCGACTTAACTCAGACGTTAGGCGATCCTCGATACTGCCATGATCACAGATAGCTCCGCGACAACATTCGGCTGGCCTTGGCTTGGTGTGACTTTGGCTCTCGCGTTGCACGTCATCGATGAAGCGACGCACGACTTCCTCTCTTGGTATAATCCGCAGGCCCTGCGCGTTCGGCGATTTCTCGGCGGCTTCGCATTCCCGCCGACATTCACCTTTTGGCCGTGGCTGATCGCCCTGAGCTCTGCCGTCTTCGTCTTGGCGGTACTCACACCACAGGCGTACGCAGGCAATTCATGGTTGCGCGTCCTCGCGATTGTCATGCGAGTCGAGCACGTTGGCAACGGTTTGCTGCATCTCGGAGCCGGGCTCGTGTTGCGACGTGCCGTACCGGGGATTTTGTCTGCTCCTGTCCTGCTGGCGACGGGCGTTTGGCTATTGCACGCCACACTCAGGCCGTGACGAGACGGCGCCTAACCAATCGATGAAGCCAACGGCCCCTTGGCGAAATAACTTCAGTCTGTTTGCCACCACACCCTGCCGTGGCTTATCTCTTTCTCGTTCGGCCGCTCTAAATCGTCCTCGCGAACCATGCAACCGTCTTTATCGTCGCGCCTCCGCTTGCTTTCTCTTGTTGAGTTTCTCCTGGGCGGTTTCATCGTTATCGGGCACAACGTCCTTCATATCCTGCCGAATGAAGTGCCGATTCTGTTCGTTTTCGGCTGGATTTCTCTGCGCCTGCGCGACGGCGGCTGGAAAGCCGCTGGATTGACTCGCCCGAACTCTTGGTGGAAAGCAGTGGCCTTAGCAGTGGGCGCTGCCGCGGTCTTGCAACTGGGTAGTGAACTTGTGGTGGGTCCACTCGGCCACTTGATCTGGCCGGCACCCCAACACATATCCCATATTATCGGCTCTGCCGCGCTCGGCTGGAAGCAAGCGCTTACCACTTTGCTCATAATCTGGACGTTCGCCTCGTTCGGCGAAGAGCTATCATACCGTGGCTACCTGCTTACCCGTGCAGCAGACATCTTCGGACGCTCAGCCGCCGCTTGCATCGTAGCCATGACCCTGGTGGCTCTGCTGTTCGGCTTCGGTCATTATTATAAAGGTCCAGCTGGCGTGCTCGATAGCACCTACTCTGGCCTTGTGCTTGGCTGCGCATACCTGCTCTCTGGTCGAAATCTTTGGGCACCCATACTGGCGCACGGAATCAGCGACACGTTTGCCTTACTCGTTGTGTTTATGGGTTGGGCGAACTAGGGGTGCCATTTGCTGCGCCTAAGGCCTAACCAATCGCTGCAGCCAACGGCTCCGCTGCGTTATGCGATGGCAACAATACGGCAACACAAGAACTCTTACAATGGTAGAACAATGGCTTAGTAAGCCAAAGTTGGCAAATTTTCGAGTCGTTTCAGAATCATTCCGCTTTAACTCGCAGTTACGACGCTGCACAACAACAGGGCGTCACTTTCTCGGCGCCGATCACTACGCCAAAAAGAGTTAGGTACGGCGATCGACCTCGATCGATCCGAGCCGAACTGGCATTTATGGCGGTTCGGTGAACCGCCACTACCAATTATTCACTGGGCGCTTGCGGTTCAGTCGTGATTGGGGGTGGCGAATACGGACGGCTGCGGAGAGTCGGTGAGCTGCCGCCGATGTTGCCGTTGCGGCGGTCATACTGGTAAGCGCGCAACGCATGTTGCGTCCGCGATCCCATGATCCCGTCGATCGGGCCGTGATAATAACCGGCGTCCGCGAGTTTGCGCTGCAGTTCGGTCACGCTCGAACTGTTGCCGTAACCGTTGTTGTAACCGTTGTTGTAACCGTAACCGGAGTTGCCGTAGTAACCGTTACCGTAATAGCCGCCGCCGTATCCGTACGGGTAGCCGTAGGGATAATAGCTGTAGGACCACGGCCAGCCCCACCAACCCCAGAACGGGAAGCCGAAGCTGCTGACGAAAAAGACATCGTGATCGTGGTCATGATGATGCCAGTTCCAGTTGTTCCAATGCGCGCCATTCCAATGCTGGCCGTTCCAGTTGTTCCAATGCGCACCGTTCCAATGTTGAGCATTCCAATGCCGGCCGTTCCACGCCATCATTCGGTTGCCGCCGACGAACGACCGCGCCATGCCGCCACCGCGCGCTGCCATTCCGGCGAAATGATTACCGCCGCCGCGTTGCGGCCCAGCTATGACGGAGGTAGCGATTAACGTCACGGCAATAAAACAACTCAGGAGAAGCAGGGGTTTGATATTCATAGTGTCTCGGGGTTCCAAAGGTTACACACCGCAAACCTGTCTAGGTTGCGGACGTAACATCTCGCGGCATCTCACGACAACATCTCGTGCGACGAAAAGCCGTTGAAACGGCTGATGTCGATCTTACGATCGCCGTCGTCACCGGGTTGAAGCCCGGTATTTGGATACGTCGCGCAGCATTAACGACACAAACCGGCTGCACGCCCGACGCGATCTGAGTACGATTTTACTGAACATCAGGAACGACTTCGGAAACGGAGTCTGGCAACCTACCAAGGCTGGACGCTAAGGCCGAGAAGCTGTGGTCACTCAATGAAATGGAGAGAACGGGCGGCGAACCGGATGTTGTGGGTCACGATAAAAAGACGGGTGAATACATCTTTTTTGATTGTTCGGCGCAAAGTCCCGCAGGCCGCGCAAGTTTTTGCTACGACCGCGAAGCGCTGGATTCCAGGAAAGAACATAAACCGAAAAATAACGTCATGGATATGGCAGCGGCCATGGGCATTGAGCTTTTGACGGAAGAACAATATCTGGAGCTGCAGAAGCTTGGAGATTTCGATACGAAATCGTCGAGCTGGGTGAAAACACCTGCTGCTATTAGAAAACTCGGCGGGGCGCTCTATTGTGATCGCCGCTACGGCCGCGTCTTTGTGGGTCACAACGGCGCGCAGTCTTACTATAGCGGCAGGGGGTTCCGTGGCTCGCTAAGGGTTTAAAATTTGTCACGAGAGTTGACCCGGGCGAGCCAGAAGAAGAAGAGCATGATCGCGCCGCTCCAGAGAGATATCGTCATTGGAACTCGACAGGAATGTTCAAATGAACGTTTAAGCTCTTTTGGACGGAAAGTCAACGAATTGACGCTGCTGGCGGTATCTCGAACAATATAACTAGCGTTAGTTGTAGCCAGCGCCGCGGCTAGGGAATTGCTGACAGCAACTAACGGGCATCCGTTATTGGCGTTGTTGGCGGCAATCCTGTCAATAACGCTGCGGCTAACCCTCTGGACCAAGCTGAGCGTGTCGCGCGATATGGATTTCGTCACGCTTGCCGGATCGCTTGATGCTCGCGAGCTGGGGACTTACCTTCATGAAAACGATTGCATGAAGCTCAAGTTTTATGGCACGCGGGGATCCATCCCCATCTGCGACGCCGGTTTTCAGCAATTCGGCGGTAACACCACCTGCCTGCAAATCACGTTCACCGACACGAACCGGATTGCCATCATTGACGCGGGCACCGGACTGCGAAATCTGGGCAGAGACCTTCGCGCCATCGGCCACAAACAGGAACAAATCTCTATCGGGTTCACGCACTTTCACTGGGACCACATCCAAGGCTTTCCGTTCTTTGCCCCGGCTTATGATCCCGGGCAGAAAATCACGCTACTGACACTCGGCCGGGACCAGACAGTTAGGAATTTGCGGGAGATTTTCGAAGTCCAAATGCAGGCTCAATATTTCCCGGTGCAATTGGATCACATGGGCGCCAATTTCGAGTTCCTGCAAGTCACTGATGCCAGCAAACACTTCACTGGCATCAATAATGTGGAAACCGTAGTCACCGCTCAAAGGCACAACCATCCCGGCGGAGCGTATAGTTTCCGGGTCGAGCGAAAAGGGCAAGTGCTCGTCATTTGCACGGATGTCGAGCATGGAGAGCAGATCGATCCGCGGCTGGTGGAGTTGGCGCGCGGCGCGGACTTGTTGGTTCATGACGCGCAATACACGGCCGAGCAACTGCAGAAACGGCGCGGATGGGGACATAGCAGCTTCGATCAAGCCATGGACCTTGCGGAAATGGCCGGCGTGAAGCACCTGGCCCTCACCCATCACGACCCCGACCACGACGACGAGTTTCTTGACCGTATCGAAAAATTATGTCGAGAAAGGTTCCCCAATACGGTGCTGGCCCGCGAAGGACTGGAAATCCCGATCTAGGACGCAACCTGAGGGCAGGATTTCGCTGCACTGCGACTCCGTCTCTTTTTCACCCTGCGTTTGCAAGCAAAAGACCGTAACGGCTGGAAAGTTCTTGAGGCACGCGGCGTCGAGCCTGTGTTCCCAGAAAAGCGTCACGCGATGAATTATGGACTCGCGGTGTTTTCTTCGTTCGTAGTAGTCTGCCCAAATCTGCGAAGTTTGCTGATAAACTCAGCGTGTAAGGGTGTATAATTGCTTGGCCGGATTGCGATATGCTCGCTGATTCTGAATCACATCTTCACTTGGAGATCGGCCACGTCTTGTTCATCGACATCGTTGGCTACTCAAAGTTGCTTATCGATGAGCAGCGGGAGCGGATTCAAGAGCTGAGAGAGATTGTGCGCGGAACCGTGCAGTTTCGTATCGCCGAAGCCGAAGGCAAGCTTATGCGCTTGCCTACAGGCGATGGCGGCGCACTCGTTTTTCGCACCAGTCCGGAAGCCCCGGTTTTGTGCGCTTTGGAAATTAGCAGGGCGCTAAAAACTCATCCCGAGTTGCGGGTGCGAATGGGGATTCACAGCGGCCCGGTCAACGAAGTTGCTGATCTCAATGAACAGGTAAACATGGCCGGGGCTGGGATTAACATCGCGCAGCGGGTGATGGATTGCGGTGACGCCGGGCACATTCTCCTCTCAAAACATGCAGCGGAAGACTTGGGCGAGTATCGGCAATGGCAACTCCAGTTGCATGACTTAGGCGAATGCGACGTCAAACACGGCGCCCGTCTTCATGTCGTCAATCTCTACACTGGCGAAGTGGGTAATCCGCGAGTCCCGACGAAATTCCGGCAGGCAGTCGAGAAGCGGCGACTGGCATTGATTGCCATGCTCACACTCTTGGCAGCAGCAGCGGGTGCTGGATATTATTTTTTCTCGCAGAGATTGGCTTTTAAGACGCCAGACAAAAGCATTGCGGTATTACCGTTTGAAAGCCTGAGCCACGATCCGGACAACGCCTATTTTGCCGAAGGGATGCAGGACGAAATTCTGGCCCGGCTGTCCAAGATTGCGGACCTGAAAGTGATCTCACGCACTTCCACCCAGAAATACAAAAGCGCACCAGACAATCTGCGCGAGATCGCGAAACAACTCGGGGTTGGAAATGTTCTGGAGGGCAGCGTGCAAAAGAGCGGTGACGCTGTGCGGGTCAACGTGCAGTTGATCAACGCGCTGAACGACGCCCATCTCTGGGGGGACGTTTACGATCGAAAACTCACCGATATTTTTGCGGCCGAGAGCGACATCGCGACAACGATTGCTGACACGCTACAGGCGAAGTTGACCGGTGCGGAGAAGCAGATGATAGCAGCCCAGCCGACGAGTGACTTGACCGCCTACGAGCTTTATCTCAAAGGCCGATCGCTCTGGAGCAAACGCAGCGGGGACAACCTCCCAAAGGCGATTGCATTTTATGAGCAAGCGATTGCGCGCGATCCGAACTACGCGCTTGCCTACGCCGGGCTGGCGGAGGCTTACGCTATCCTGCCAGCGTATACCGCGACGGCACCGTTGGACGCACTCGTGAAAGCGAAGGCTGCCGCACTAAAAGCGCTGCAACTGGATGACAAACTGGCGGACGCACACACCGCGCTCGGATTGTTGCTGTGCATCGGCGACTTCGATATGGCTGGTTCAATATCGGAATTTCAGCGTGCCATCGCACTAAACCCCAACTACGCCACAGCCCACCATTGGTATGGAAACGGCCCGCTCCTCGCCCTAGGCCGGTTCGACGAAGCGATCGCCGAGGGCAAACGCGCCATCGAACTTGATCCACTCTCACCCATTATCAATGCAGACCTTGGGCAGAATCTGTACAACGCGCGTCGATACGATGAGGCGATCG
>WNGL01023596.1_pt1 | contig 14608 bp, 12 predicted proteins | sample 5400591 | NCBI WGS metagenome assembly WNGL01 (sample SAMN13153377, study PRJNA577476) | soil metagenome | isolation source: 80 cm soil or saprolite under Garry oak tree replicate 1 | place: USA:California | collected 2016-06-15
GATATAGCAGCTCGAAGGTTCGCTCGCCTAAATTGATCGTCATCTTGTCCTTATATTCGATCTGCGGCGGGATGAACTTGTAGTTTTTCACAGCTTCACTCATCTCGGGAGATTGGGCCTTGAGAGTTTCGATGCGCTTCGGATCGAAGTTCTTTTTCATCCCCTCTCCGGCCCCTCATGATTGATGACAACCGCCGGCGGCGAGAAGATGAAATGATCAAAAGTATGGTCACTGTGGACCTCGGTATCGATGAGGAACCGGATGGGCTTATCCGTAAGCTTTTTAACGCCGACCATTAGTGCGCGGCCGTCCATCGGAGTTTGACAACTGTCGATTATGACCACTCCCTCCTCGGTGAGAATGATGCTGCAAGTTGAGTTCCCCTCCTTCGAGGCAAAAACGTAGATCCCGTCTTTGACTTTGGTAAATCCGGGGCCGAGATCCTGGGCCCAAAGTGCCGGCGACGAAAGAATCAGAACAGCAAAGATTGACAGTATCCAAAATCGTAATTTCATAATTGCCTCCTTAGCAATGCTTGTTTTGGTTTTTGGCTGGCACAGCCGTTGGTATTCGTGGTGACCGTAGTCGAAACCTTGGGGAGGTGTCAAGCCGCATCAGATAGTGCGAAAACCCAGCGATTGCGCGTCTCAATTTTTGTTCGTCACCCCTTTCAAGGCGGATTGACAGCAAAAATCAATATCGTCTACTCTCCATCGCAGGCTTACAACTATTTCGTCAAGGAGGTCTCATGGTGAGTTTTTCGCGAAAGCATGTTGTCAAACTGGCGCGTAGAGGTTTGCTCGCGGGGATTTTCTTAGTGATGGGTTTGCCTGATGTGCCCGCGATTTTCGCTCAGGGCGCTGCTCCACAAGCGTCTTCTCCATTAATTTTGCGCTCGACGATTGAAAACCTCGTGCGCGGTTTCATACCCGCCGGGATGGCTCCGGCCCTGCGCGTTCAGTCGGGTCAAACCGTGCAGATCGAAACGTTCTCGCACCATGGGTTCGTTGATGACCCGGTGGCGTTTTTCAAGGGCTACGGGATCTCAGCGGAGATGGTTCTGCCGGATCTAATCGCAGCATCCAAAAAACTGCCCCGTCCGAAAGACGGCGGTATCCACGTGCTCACCGGTCCAATCTATATCGAAGGCGCTGAGCCGGGCGACATGCTCGAGGTGCGAATCCTTGACCTCAAGCCGCGCGTTCCTTACGGCGGTAACGGTAGCGGACCGGAGAGAGGTGTTGTGCCGGATCTTTTAACTGAAACCAATCAGAAAATTATCCAGCTTGATCTGAACCGGAATGTGGCGCTCTTCAGCAAAGAGATCGAAGTGCCTTTGCAGCCTTTCATGGGTATTATGGCGATCGCGCCACCCAGCAATCTCGGCAAGGTCAGCTCGACTCCGCCCGGCGTTTACGGCGGCAACTTAGATTTGAAAGACTTAACTAAAGGCGCCACGTTGTTTCTGCCGGTGTTTCAGCCGGGAGCGCAGTTCGTTACAGGCCACGGCCATTCCGGGCAGGGAGACGGTGAGGTCAACGGCACTGCGATCGAAACTTCTCTGACGGGTACCTTCCAATTCATTCTCCATAAGGGCAAACGGCTGGAGGTTCCGAGGGCCGAGACCAAGAGTCATTACATTCTGATGGGGCTAGATAGAGGACTGACCAAGACCGATGCTTACTCCCTGGCCAGCATTGGCGTGGACTTTAAGATTGCCGAAGCCGTCGATCAGGTGCTTCTTGTCGTCGGTATGATTCCAAAGAAGATTTTTAAAACCAATCCGGAATATTGGTATAAGGATTAAAAAATACAACTCTCGGCAGACTTCGGACTCAATTAGCTGTTGCCGAAGATTTCTTGAAAAAGTTTGACGTAGCGGTCGAAGTTCTCGTATACCTCGTCGGCTGTAAATATCGCGTTAAATCCCTGCGCTAATTTCGGCGGGTCGGGCAAGACATCGATGCGGTCGGGCACGCGCCGCTGCGCGCGGATCGTCTCCTGCCCGACTTTTGAGAGCACGAAGTCGATGAACAACTTCCCCGCGCTTGGGTGCGGCGCTTTCGCGGAAAGCCCCATCGGGTTCAGATTGCCGTAGACGGGATCCAGCGGCACCCAATCGACCGGCGCGCCGTCACGCTTGAGATTCTCGAAATTCTGCGAGTAGGCCGCCAATGCCGAATTGACTTCACCCGCCGCGACGAATTGCGCGAGTAACGTCCGGCCGTTGCGCAGTTGCGGTTGTTGCTTGGCAAGCTCGCGCATCAATGCCATGCCTTTTTCGTTGCCCATCCCTTGCAACATCACTGCGAACCATTCGTACGCAGTGGACACGAGACCGATCTGCCCCTTCCAGATCGGCTTGAGCAAGTCCATATGAGACTTGGGGACGTTGTCTTTGGCAACCAGGCGGTTGTTGTAACCGACTACCGTGTAATTCGTGTAAATGGAGGTCCAGCTCGCCTGCGGGTCCTTGTGACCCGCGCGGATGAATTTTCTTTCCGGCGAATCGTACGACGCCAACATGCCTCGTTTCTTCAGGCTGTAAGCATAATAGCCGGTCGTGCTCACCACGTCCCAATCAAACCTCCCCGCTCGGGATTCGGCCAGTATACGCTCCATCAGTTGCGCGTCCCCGGCCCGGTAAAACTGCGCGTCGATTTTTGGATACAGTTCTTTGAAACGGTCGATCAGGCGCCGCGCGTCGGTGGCGCTTAAGGACGCATACCAAGTCAGCTTGCCTTCGGCTTCAGCCTTGTCTTTCCATTCCGAGGCAGCGGCGGAGGCCATGCCGATACCGATTGATAGGACCAAGCACGACAAGCGTCGGAGTCGAGCTCTCACGGGCCAATCTCTTAAGTTTTTGCTCGATCAATCCTTGATAAAGTTGTGCTTCCTCAGGAAGGCCAAGATGATCTCGTCGAAGATCGTCGGATCTTCGAGACAGCAAGCATGGCCGGCGCCGGGAATCACGTGGTGCGCGGCGCCGGCAATCTTCTTGCTCATCTCGCGACTGCGCACGAGGGAGTTATCGAACTCGCCGTTCATCACCAGCACCGGCATCTTGAGCTCCGCCAGCCGCGGCGTCAGGTCGCGATTCTGCAGCGCATAAAAAATCTCGGCGATGGCCGGCGCGCTCAGCCGCGGATCCATTTCGGTATGCATGCCGAGCAAATACTTTCCCAACCTGGTCTGGGGAAATTCTTTGCTGACGAGCGAAGTCAGATGTTGGATATGATACTTCGACACGCCTTCCTTCATGTAGCCGTCGATCCGCGCTTGATAACGATCACCCGGCTGGCTGCTGCAACCGACGAGAATTAGCGCTTTGAAAATCTCCGGATGATCCAGTCCTAACTGAAGACCCATCACACCGCCGACGCTGATTCCCGCGACAATCGCCTCGCGAAGGCCTTCTTGCCGGCAAACAGCCACGATGTCTTCACACAGATCGATCATGGCTATCGGCCTCGCAGGCTTGTCCGAATAACCGTAGCCACGCAGATCGGTGTTGATTACTTTGAAAAATGTGGAGAAGTGGGCGACTTGATATATCCACAGTCGCCGATCGAAGGGGTTGGCGTGGATTAAAACCAGCGGATAACCCTCGCCGGATACTTCGTAGTAAGTCTTTACATCATTGCGGGAGGAATAAGGCATGGTCCCTACTCAACTCATTATCGTGGTGCGCAACTTCCCCGTTTCTCCGCCATATGCTGACGAATGACATGCGTCGACACCTGCGAAGCATTGTTGTCTCCCCGTCCACGGGGGACCATCTTTATCTTCCCCCGTCGGAGACTGTGTCGGAGTGCGCCTGAGCATCCAGTTGTCATCCCGAACGAATGTGAGGGATCTAAGATTTCTCCCTGCGCTCGAAATGACAGAAGAGCAACAGACATCACATTTTCCTATTGCGACACAACCTCTCGAAGCGAAAGAAAAGAATTTGCGGAGCCGCCTGTGTTCTAGTCGTTCGCGTGCTCGGCGAAGGTCGCCGAATCCTCGTTGGTGATCTGCAAGCGAAAACCGCTGGGCTCCTTGAAATAAGTCCCGAGCTGTTCAGGCCTTCGCCCTTCTCTCTCCCCATGGTCATCGTGCTCATCGATCCCGGCCCGATGGAGCTTGTCGACGATCGCGTGAAAATTGTCGTCGGTTACCGCAAATGCAAAGTGGCGGCCCCTATAGGTGGTTTTCGTGATTTCGCTCAGCTCGCCGACCTGATTGAGAACTATGCACTGGCTCGAAGGAATTCCGATAACCGCCATGCCGTTTTTCTGTTCGATCAAATTGAAATTGAAAATGCTCTTGTAGAAATTGACGCTCGCATTCAGATCGGTGGCATCGAAATGCAGGTGGTGGACCCGCGGTTTACTGATTCCTCTTCCTTTCGCGATCTCCACGAAATTTCCCTCCGAATCCTGAAAGACCAATCCGTCGTTCCAGCAACAACCCAATTCGCTCTCACTTTGGATGTCTCTCACGAACAGGCTCGCGCGGCGGATTTTTTCCTTCATCCGCTCGAATTCGGCTTCAGGAACCAGGAAGGAATGTCTCGGGTAAGAAGCCGCGCTGTCCCGCTTGGGAAGCGTCGTTTTTCCCTGGGAAAAGAGTCCGACATGGTTTTCCCCCAGTTTCATGAAAACTCGGCTCATATTCGGAGTGTCCTGTCTTTTCAGAGTTCTTGCTCCGAGAACTTCGGTGTAAAACTTCTCGGCCCGATCGGCATCCACGACCGCAACGACAAAATGATCCAAATGGCGGACATCACCTTTAGCGTTCGTTTCAACGCCCATATTGAGACCCTCCTTTTATTTACGTTATTGACCCACGCAAAAGTAATAGAGCAACAGCCTTTTTCAAAACTCGCCCTCTCCTTGGTCCTCTCCCACGATCACGCGGGAAGGGTGAGGGGGCGAAACGTCGGGAAAAACCACCATCTTTTCTTTCGGAAAGTAGAGAGAAACTTTGCCCGCGGGACTCTTACCTTCAGGCTTGGCCTTTGCCGTTAAGACCGAATTGTTGATCCTGATTTCGAAGATTATCTGATCGCCGACGAAAGTCGAGCTTGACACCGTCGCCTCGACTCGATTGCTTCGATCATCGGCGGTCGAGTCGATCTTCATGTCTTCCGGTCTGATTCCCACAACCACTTTCCCATTCGGCTCGCCGCGAAAATCGATCTCGAGTTTGCCGATCTCCGTTTCCACGCAATGCTTATCGAGGACCTTGCCGCGAATCCAGTTGATCGAACCGAAGAACTCGGCCACGAGAGGACTTTTAGGGTTACGATAAAGCTCGTAAGGATTTCCCACCTGCAAGATCTCGCCATGCGCCATGACCGCTATGCGATCGGCTAGGACCATGGCTTCGACTTGATCGTGGGTCACGTAGAGAACCGTCACTCCTAATTCACCCACCAACTTCTTGATCTTCGTCCGCACCTCTTCTCTTAAGCGCGCATCGAGGTTGCTTAGCGGCTCGTCCATCAGCAGCACCTTCGGATTGATGGCCAAGGCCCGGGCCAAAGCCACGCGCTGCTGCTGGCCACCGCTCAAGAGCGGCGCCGGCCTGTCGGCATAATCGTCCATCTCGACCAGGCGCAGCGCCTCGCTGACGCGCTCCCGCACCCGAGCTTTGGGAGGCTTTCTCCTGCCTTGCGTCAAAGGCAACGCGACGTTTTCGAAGACGGTCAAATGCGGCCAGATGGCGTAAGACTGAAAGACCATGCCGATTTCGCGCTCCTCGGCCTGTACAAAGAGCCGTTGCTTCGAAGAAAACGCGACGCGCGTGCCGAGCGTAATCTCACCGGAGTCCGGCCGCTCCAGCCCGGCCACGCAGCGGAGCAACGTCGTCTTGCCCGAGCCGCTCGGACCGAGCAGGACGAAAAATTCTCCAGGCTCGACAGCGAGATCGACGTCCCTCAAGGCCTGTACCTTGCCTGCCTTGCTGGAAAAAGATTTTTTGAGCTGCTCGATGCGAATCACGCCTGCCAGCCTCCGGGCGCAAGCCGCCGGCCGAAAAACCAGTAGCAAAAGATAAATGGAGTCATGAAAATGAGACCCATGGTCGCCGCGGCGGCGGCCCGGGCGAACGAGCCGGTCTGCCACAGGCCCCAGATCACCATCGGCAAGGTCACGTTCGCCGGAGTGACGAGCAGCGAAGCGATCGTGAGCTCGCGGTAGGTGAGCAGCGCAATCCAGAGCCAGCCGTTAACGAGCGCCGGCAGGAGAAGCGGAATCAGGATGGTCGCCATTCTCCGGAGCAGCGATATGCCCATGACCTGTCCGGCCTCTTCCAGCTCCGGGTGGATTTGCGCCAGCGCGTTGTTCAGCATGCGCGTCCCGAAGCTCGTCCGCTCGAGAATGTAGACGGCCATGATCAGAAAAACCGTCCCGTAGATCGGCACGAAGTCGCGCAGCAAAAAAAGCGCGACATACGCCGCGCTCAGGGCGAAGATGATGCCCGGCACGGCGTGCGGCAGAAACGCGACGGCGTCGAGTAAAAATCTGCCGCGGGCTTTCGAGCGCACGACGATCCATGAAATCGCCAGGCTGACGAGCAGCACGAGGGTCGAGACCGAGATCATCAGGACCGCCGTGTTCCAGAGGCCGTCGAGCAGATGCGGCCAGGGGAGGCCACGGTAGTTGACCAACGATAGATTCGCAAAAGCCGCGGCCGAAGGGAGCTGGAAGTAACGCAAAAACGAGCTCCACAACAGGGTGAGAAGCGGCAGGAGCTGGCCCAGCACGAAATAAAATCCGAGAAATCCCCAGGCGAGCCAGACGCCGCCGCGCGTCAAACCGACCTGTCTCGGCCGGTAGGAGCGGCCCGTCACGACCGCGTAACGGTGGCCCTGGCGCAGGACGCGAAAATAAGCCCAGCTCAGCAGGCCGGCGACCGCCATGGTAAAGACCCCGAACGCGGCGGCGAGATCGTAACGCGGCGCCCCTTCTTGCGGGTGAACTTGCGTGTAGAGATAGGTGCTGAAGGTGAAAACCCGATTGGAGAGACCGATCACGGCGGGCACTTCGAAAGCCGCGAGGCCGATGGTGAGAATGTAAATTCCGGCGGCGAGAATGCCGGGAAAGATCAGCGGCAAGGTGACCCGGATAAGCGAGCGGATGAATCCGATTCCATGAGCCGCGGCGGCCTCTTCCAGCTCGGGATTGGTCGAGCGAAAGGTTGCGGCCACCATGATGAACGCTAGCGGCGCGAGTCCCAGGCCCTGCACGAAGCCCATGCCGACGGGGCTGGCGATATTGATCCGCGCCCACTCCGCCGAAAGAACGCTCGACAAAGCGACGTTCACCAGCCCGATCCGAGGATGAAGCAAAAAGACCCAGCCCATCGCGCTGAGGAATCCGGGAATCAAAAGGCCGACGGTCATCAAGGTAAACGACAGTCCCTTGTGCGGCAGATTCGTCCGTTCGACGATCCACGCAGACGGTACGCCGAAGAAGAGCGCCGTTAGCACTGCAACGGCGGAAAAGACAGTCGTGTTGAAGAGCGTGCGATAAGAAAACGGATCGGAAAACAGAGCGTAATAGGCGCGCAGACCGAACGAGACTCCGGCGTCGCTCTCGACTCGAACACTGATCCACAGCGGAATCAGCAGCAGCCCGACGATGGCGGCGGCGGGAACGAGGCTGATCGCTATAACGAGCGAGCGCTGATTCAGCATGGGCGGTAAAGTCAAAGTGCAAATTGAAAAGTGAAAAAGTTAGGAAAAACCAAGTTTTGATTTTTCCTTTTGCATTGTGCAATTTTCATTTTGCATTGCGTTCGGTCACCGCTGCTGCAGTATTTTCTGAAACTCGTCGCGGAGCTGGCCGAGGGTCTTGCCGTTCTTAATCACATACTCCGAAGTGAAATCCTTGAGCTGGATTCCCTGAGCTTGCAGCTCCTTGTACTGCTTGTTGGCCGGCGTGCCCTCGATCAGATGGGCGGTGGCGCCCACCGACTCATAGCGGATTTTCTGCCCTTCCTGCGTAAGCAGGAATCCGCCAAAGAGCGTCGCAAGATTCGGATGCGCGGAATGTTTGGGGACCGAGACATACCAGTAGCCGACGATCGGCACGTCGCTCAAAACCCGCGCGCCGATCGGCATGCCCTGGCGCCGGCCCCGCTCCGCCTCGTAGTTGCCGCAGTTGAGCGCCAGCAAGACGAATTCGCCGCTCGCCAGTCGCTCCTCCTCGCCGCAGCGAATCAGCCCCGCTACGTTCTGGGTGAAGCGCGTGAGGAACCCGCGCGTCTTTTCGAGGCCAATGACGGACGCCAAGCGGTCAAAGCTCGCCACTTTGGATTCAAAAGATCGTCTAGGCGCCGCGGCAGATCCTTTTCTGCAAGCAACTGCTCGTTGTAAGAGATGCCGATATAGCGCGTCGCCTCGCGCAACAGCCGCCCGTCCATCTCCACCATCGCCGCCGGGATGTGGGGAAACGTCTCGCGCCAGGGAAAACGGGGGAGCGCATCCGAGCGAGTCATCTCAACGAAGTGGGACTCGGAGCCGAGAAAGAGATCGCTGGCGGATTTCTGCCCGGCTTTGAATTCATCGGCGATGCGCCGGGCCAGATCAGGCATCGCAGGGCCGGGAACGAACTTGATTCTGACAGCGAGCCCATACTTCCGATTGAAACCGTTCTCCAGCGCTTTTTGCGCGTCGGCGTCGCCCCACGTCCCGCCGCCTCCCAACAGAGTCAATTCTTTTTCCGTCTTAGCGGCCTGGACGAGCTTCGAAAGCGGGCTCTGCGCGGATTCCGCCGCGTGAGGAGTTTCCCAACACCACAACATCACGCTCCAAACTAAAAAGACGAGCGCTGCTGTCCTCCCCATGTCACCCCTCTCTTTCTGCGGCTACTGAACCTCGATGACTTCTACCGGACGCTTGCCCAGACGCCGCGGGTCCGCCGGCGTGCAGACCACGCAATCGCCCCAGTACAGGCGCTTTCTCCCGTCCGGCGTGGCAACCGTCGGCTTGAGAATAAAGACGGCATTCTCCTCGAGCTGCCAGCGGGCGTGCGTGTCGCTCGTCGAGCGCGCGGAAACCGGCGCGTCGTCGCCGAGACCGCGTCCATGAAACAGCGGCCGGAGCATAAAGGAGCTATGCTTCTTGCCCCAATCGACGACGAACTGGTTCAACTCGCCGATTGTCAGGCCGGGTTTAAAAATCTCGTAGGTCGCGTGCAGAATTTCTTGACAGGTGCGAAAGATGTTGTGCCACATCGGGTCCACCCAGCCGATGAACATCGGCTGCACGCCCTGGCCGACGTAGCCCGCCCAGCGCGCCTCGATCTCGTTCATCACGATGTCGCCGTTCGCGAGCGGTCGCAAGGTTGGCATGATGTTGTTGCCGTGCGGCTCCGGACCGGCGGACCACTGCAGCATCGTCGGCAGCTCGCCGCCTTCCTTGACCATCGCGTGAATCATCGCCGCGTAAACTTCGCACTCGCGGACGCCCGGGCGCGCGCTTTGCGCCATCACGTCGATGGCTTTCTCGACCAGCTCGACCGCTTTGGCGAGAGCGTCGATCTCCTCCGGGCTCTTGACGTACCTGGCTCTCTCCATCAAATCGGTGGCGTCGACGAAGGTTGCGTGCGGGAAGGCTTCCTCGATGGCGCGCATGGTGCCGTAAGGCATCACGCCTTCAGGCGCTCGGCTGATATTGTAGAGCCCCGCGACGCCGATGCGGCCCTTGTCGACGTTCAGCTCCCGCAACCGCTCGACGATCCCCCGCCCAAAGTAACGGTTGCAGTTGCGCACGTCCGTGACCCAGTCCTGGAACGCGAGCCAGTAGTGGATCGGCGGGATCGCCATCGCGATCGCCGTGACTTCACCCTCCAGGGGAAAGACCGCGGCGGCCTCGCCGCAGTTGCCGCCCACGCCCGTCAAGTAGCGCGTGTTGGCCTGAAAGTGATCCCAATGGCCGGTGTTCACGGCCGTGACGATCACATCCAGCCCTTCTTCGGCCATGAGCTGGCGCACGAGCCGCCAGCGCCTGTCCCGCTCGGCGAGCGAGAAGCGCGGCACGTCGAGCTTCTCTACTGGATCCACTTCGACCCTCCTTTGTGACAAGATCTTTTCTCACAGCGCACGCAGGCCACGATGGATCCGGATGGTTCACCGCGGAGACGCTGAGGACGCGGAGGGGAGAGTTTGAAATAAAAAAATCTCTGCGTACTCTGTGCCTCTGCGGTGGCTTTCCGCTTCTCCAACCTTTGTTGCGGCGTAGTTACGCTTGATCACCCTGCGACGAGCATCTCGACCTTCCGTTCGCCGTGATCGCGATAGCCATTCTCCGTGACGATCAGCGAAGTGCCGCCGAGCAAGGTGTCGCCGCCGTCTTTGTTGACCACCGTCGGCGAGATGCTGTAGATCATGCCGCTTTTCAGAACAAAGTTGCCCGCGCCGCCGAGGCCGCCGGCGTCCGGCTTCGTGTCGGCGATCCTGTAGGAGAGTCCGGGAAATTCCGGCACGTCGATGCCGTACTGATGGATCTGCGAATGCGGCGATGACTTAAAGCCGCTCTCTTTGCATGCTTTCTGATAGGCATCGATGAGATCGCGCTGCGTCGCGCCCTCCCTGACCTCTTTGAGCACCGCCTCTCTGATCGCGATCACGGCCTTGAACATTTCCTGATGCACCGGTTTCGGCTCGCCGAAAGAGATCTCCTGATCGCTGTGGCCCGCGTAGCCGCAGTAGTGCGCGTGCGCGGTGAGAGTGCCGATGTCGCCCTTCTCGACCTTGCGCGTCATGCAGATCTCGGCGAGGATCGGATTCTGCGCCGGCACCGGGCCGAAATTGAACGACAGCGTCGATTCGAGGTCGCCGCCGGCGTCCCACATCGCCCGGATCGCTTCCTGGACGACCTGTTTCCCCGTCATCCCCGGCCGCGCCACTTCGTGAACTCGCTCGATCGCCGCGTCGAAGACCCGGTTGGCCTGGTCGATGATCGCGTTCTCTTCCCCGCTCTTTATAGTCCTCACGTCGATGAAGATATCCGACACGTCGACGATCTTGGCGCCGGAAAGCGTGGACTGAAGCCGGCTGTAAAAGCGATAGTCGATCCCGCCCGCGAGTCCGATCGTGCCCTTCTCCAGATGCAACTCTTTCAATTTCTCGACCACGGCAGATGCGTCCGAGCCCGGTTTCACATCGCTCACCCAGTCCTGCGCGTCGAGCAACACGCGCGGCGAGATGTCGATCAGATGACGCCGGTTGACGATGACCGTCAGCGGCTTATCGTCGGCCGGAAGAATTCCGAAAAGCTCGCCTTTGACGCCGTTGCTCAGGTAGAAAAGATTGCTGCCGGCGACGACGGCGCAATCGGCGCCCTTCTCGCGCAAGCGTTGCCTGATACTGGAATATCTCCGGTCGCGCTCTTTAACGGACAGCGTAGGTCCATTTTGTATATTACCAGCCATGACAGACCTCCTTGAATTATTTTGCTAAAATCATGGGAAATTGGAGTACTGGAGTAATGGAGTGATGGAACGTTGGGGAATCTCAGTACTCCATTCTCCCTTTTACGTTTAGCGGTAAGGGCCCAGAGTCCGCACCGCCGTTTGCAAAAATCTGAGATCGACCATCCGATTCACATCCACCTTGGTCTTAATAAACCCTCTTTGAAAATACCAGTCCTGATCTTCTTGGATCTCCTTAAGATTCACCTCGCCGTTAGGCGGTGCGTCCTGAACGCTCAGCCCCAGCTTGAGCGACTTTTTGTCCTCGACGCGAAGATATTTGCCGACCAGTTCCACGATCTCTTCCATAGATTCTTTCTTTTTGATCGCGGCGTCGTAAAAATTGCGCTGTCCCTTCAGAAAGCCGCTCATAAAGCGTTCCGCCGCCTTAGGACGATTGCGAATGAAGACATCCGAATAAAAGAGATTGTTGGTCATGTGGCCGGGAACCACTTCCCCGAGATCGGCGATCGTTACAGCGATGCCGTTCTCCTCTACGGCGGTGGCAAAGGGTTGGACCATAAAGGCGACGTCAATGACCCCTTTAGATAAAGCGCCGGCCATTTCGTTAAACGCCATGACCCGAACCGTCACGTCGCTTTCCGTAAGCCCGGCCTTTTTCAGCAGGCCGTCGAGGTACAGGCGCGATGATCCGCTGGCGGTGTTAAGTGCAACCACCTTACCCTTTATGTCTTTGAGGGTCGGCTGTCTTCCCGGCTCCAGTAAAGAGCTGCGGATCACGTATCTGGCGCTACGCCCGGGCCCGACCCTGGATTTTGTCGCGACGACTTTTAGTCCTACACCTCCGGCTACCGCATTGTAAATCCCCGGGCCGATGCTGCCGCTGCCGGCGTCCAGCTCTCCAGTGGTGAGCGCGGCCATTTGCGGCCCACCGGAGGAGCTGAAAAAAATCAATTCAACCGAAATTCCCTGCTCCTGGAAATAGCCGCGTTCCTTGGCTAAAAAAATCCCCGCATCGGCATTGATCATGAGGAGTCCGAGCTTGACGCTTTCCTGTCCCCGCGAAACGGACGGCGCAAAAAGAAAAAAGCAGAGCGGTGCCGCGATCCATCCTATGACTGCGGGAATGCGCTTCACGTTACGTCTTCGAGATGGCGTCAACAACGAGAGGATAAACCTTCCACGCCACATCGGCTGCGGCTTCCGTCGCCTTCTCCTTTCAGGGTCTTCAGGCTTTCGTGTCGCTCACCGCGGAGGCGCTGAGTACGCTGAGAGAAAATGGAATGAAGATATCATCTTGAACAAACCCTCTGCGAACTCTGCGTCTCTGTGGTGAATACTCGTTCACAGTAAAGCCGGAAGAACCTTCTTTCAAAAAGCTTAACGGTGAGCTACACGGATGCTCGTGACCTGTGGCAGGCCGGCGAGAACCTGATTAAAGGATTCGCCGCCGTTCCCGCTCATCCAAACAGTGCCGTCGGTCATGCCGACAAAAAGCGCGTCAGGGTCTTCGGCATCGCCCACAGCAGCTCGCGGCGCGGCTTTGAAATGCTCTGGCAGGCCGCCCTTGAGCCGTTGCCACGATGCTCCTTGGTCTGCGCTTCGATAAAAGGCGGAGGACGCTCCCTCCGGCCGGCGCCAGAACGGCGGCGGCACCGCGGCAGCGGCGGTGAAGAGGACCTTGGGACGCGCAGGATGGACGACCAGTTGCGCCAGGTAACGGCAATCGAGACCGTTGCTGGAGGCGACAAAGGAGTCGCCGCCGTTCAGACTGCGAAAGATTCCCTTGCCGGAAGTGGCCACGACGACATTGGGATTGTCGGGCATGATCGTGACCGAATGGGAATCGAACTCGGTCCCTTCCTTGATATTCTGCCAGCTCTTTCCTCCGTCCTTGCTGCGGATAAGCCAGCCCTCCTCGATCGCCCCAAAAATAAACAGTGGATCATCGGCGCAAAGCGAGAGACCCTTCACGTGGCTGATGTGCGGCGGGTTGGGAAACGTCCACTCTTCGGTCTCGGGCAAAGTTCTGAGCTGCTCGCAATCGATCCAGCTTTCTCCGCCGTCGCTGCTCTTGAAAACCGAAGACGGGCCGGTGCCAAGACAGAGCTCGCCGGTTTTCGGATGCTGGACCAACGACCATGCTTCTTTGTAGACGACGCCCTCGTTGATCTCTCGCCAGGTCTCGCCGCCATTATCGCTGCGAAACACCCCGGCTCGGCTGGTCGCCGCATAAAGACGGCGCGGCTCGTTGCGATCGACAACTACGGGAGCCCTGAGAGCGCCTTTGCCTCTGAGCCCCAACGGGCGCGCCTCATAGCCATGATCTTTTGGTTCTGCGAAGTAAAGCCCCTCCGCAGTGCCCACGTAGAGAATGCGATCGGCTTTATTTGGCATGGTCTTCTCCGTGTCCGACTATTACCCAGGAGAGATTTGCGGCCTTAGCTCCTCCATGAGCAAGCGCATCTGTCCCGCCACATCCGAGGATACAATCCTTGCTACCACGGTCGTCAATCCTGACTCAAAATAGCCGCGGAGCCGCTGAGCACAATCCTCCGGGGTTCCGAAGAAGGGGCTGAGATGCTGGAGATTTGACCGGGGCTGATCAAAATAGCGCTCCGCGCAAGCCCATCCTGCCTCCTCCGCCCTTTGTCTATTTTTGTCGAGATGAAAGGTAGCAAACAGAGCAGAGGGAATCGCCTTCGCCTCACGCGCGTGCTCGCGGGCATAGGTCTCGATCTTTTGCCGCCGCGTCACGAATTGTTCCAAGTTGGGGGCTACGGTGAACCAGCCGTCTCCCAACCGGGCGACCCGCCTCAAGGCGTTTTCGTTGTCTCCCGCCGCAACCCAGATGGGAATCGGTTTCTGAATCGGTCTGGGCTCGATGCCGATCGCTTCGAAGCTGTAGTACTTCCCTTCGAAGGCAAACGCTTCCTCTGTCCAGAGACGGCGCATGATCTGAATCGATTCGTTGAGTCGTCCGGCCCTTTGATGAAACGGAACGCCGCAGGCTTGAAACTCGCGTTCGGTGTACTTGTATTGCGGCGCCACACTCACGCCCACCATCATGCGCCCGCCGGAAATGACGTCCAAAGTGGCCAGCGCGTGAGCCAGCAGCACCGGATTGCGCAGCGCTGCGATCAGCGGCACCGTCCCGACTCTCACCTTGCGAGTCTTCGCCGAG
>WNGL01005825.1_pt1 | contig 14607 bp, 12 predicted proteins | sample 5400591 | NCBI WGS metagenome assembly WNGL01 (sample SAMN13153377, study PRJNA577476) | soil metagenome | isolation source: 80 cm soil or saprolite under Garry oak tree replicate 1 | place: USA:California | collected 2016-06-15
TCCGCTCGTCTCGAAGCGCTGTGTGACACATGGTCGCTGCCGGCCACTGCGGAGCCTGAAGCGGAAACGAAGCCCCCGGCACCAGGGACAAGTGAAGACTCCATCACATCCGAGAAGCCTGCGCAATTGAAAGAAACCAGCGTTGTAGGTGGCAAATGAATCTCCGCATCGGAAGCCGTGGCTCGCAACTGGCGCTCTGGCAGGCCAATCACGTCGCGGCTCTTCTTCGCGAACAAGGCCACACAGTCGCAATTGAAATCATCAAGACCACCGGCGACAAACTGCAGGAAGTGACCTTCGCGCAAGTCGGCTCGAAGGGCATGTTCACCAAGGAGATTGAAGAGGCGCTCGCAGAGGGCCACGTCGATCTGGCCGTGCATTCGTTGAAGGATCTACCAACGGAGCTGCCTGAGCCATTCGTGCTGGCGGCGACTCCACCGCGAGTCGATCCGCGCGACGTGCTGGTCTCAGTGAAGTATGGGAACCTCGTTTCATTGCCGCAAGGAGCAGTTGTCGGCACAAGCAGCCAGCGTCGGCGCGCACAGTTGAAAGCGTTGCGGCCCGATATTGAGGCCGTCGAGTTTCGCGGCAACGTTGATACGCGTCTGCGCAAACTCGCCGATGGCCAAGTCGACGCGATCTTGTTAGCGGCTGCCGGACTGGACCGGCTCCAGAAGACAGAGTGGGTTCGGGAACGCCTTGATCCCAGGGATTTTTGCCCTGCGGCAGGGCAGGGATCGCTGGGTATCGAAACTCGCAAGGGTGACGCGACAACCATTTCCGCCATTTCCTTTCTCGACGACCCCGCAACGCGCTTTGCTGTTACCGCTGAACGAGCTGCACTGGCCGCGCTCGGCGGGGGATGCCAGGTTCCTATCGGTATTCACTGCCGGCTCGCGCCGCAGGATGAAGCGGGGGAGTGGGACGAAATCTTCGGCGTTGTCGCGGACCCTGCGTCGGGCAAGACAATCCGGATTTACGAGACCGCGCAAAGGTTGACAACAGAGCCAGTCGAACTCGGCCGCCGTGCCGCTCACAAACTGATCGAAGCGGGAGCGGGAGCGCTGCTGGAGCTTTCCGGAAATAACCTCGCCGGGGCATCGGCGTGACGCAACCGCTGGCTGGCCGCCGTGTGCTGGTAACTCGCGGCACGAAGCAAGCCTCCACGCTTAGTGAAGGACTTCGAGCCTTGGGAGCCACGCCGGTTGAAGTTCCTGTTATCGAAATTCGACCGCCGCAGAGTTATGAGTCACTTGATCGCGCTCTCCGCCAGATTGATGTTTACGATTGGCTCATTCTCACCAGCGCGAATTCTGTACGCGCGGTTTCAGAACGCGCAACGTCTTTGGGTTTCGAACTGCATCTGAAGATCGGGTACAAGCTTGCTGCCGTCGGCCCGGCAACAGCCGCCGAAGCACGAAAATCCAACTTCGAAGTCAGCGTCATTCCTGAATCCTATGTTGCCGAAAGCTTGATATCGGTGTTGCAAAGGAAAACTGCCGGCAAGCGCGTTCTGCTGGCACGTGCGGCAATCGCACGGGACGTTATTCCCGACGCGTTGCGCGAAAGCGGTGCGACGGTCGATGTGGTCGAAGCCTATCAAAACGCGTTGCCCGATGCTGCTCCCGAACAACTTCGGCATGCGGTCTCTGAGCGGATCGATGCCGCTACGTTCACGAGTTCATCAAGCGCGAAGCATCTTGCGGAAGCTGCTCGACGGGCTGGTATTGCATTTCCGCTGACGGGCGTTCCTGCCATTTCGATCGGTCCTATTACCAGTCAGACTCTGCGCGAATTGGGCTGGCCCCCGGCCGGCGAAGGCGATGCATCGGAGATTGCTGGGCTGATTCGAGCGGTGGTGCGTGTGCTGCGGGCTTGATTCCTTGCTGGTGTCGGCTCTTCGACGCGCTATTACAGCTTTACAGTCTTACAGTCGCAAATTTCTTGCTGGAAGCCCGCCGCGGCTATCTCTTTACAAAGGCTAGGGTTAATCCATTCTCGCCGGTGCATTGTGGTCGATTTTGGCACGTTTTGGCGCGTAATTCGACCTTAAATGGCGCGCTTTGGCTGAGAAAACATCATCTTTCAACACCGTCTTCTGAGTTCAGGTCGGATTGAATTCACGCGCGCGGGTTGGTGACCATGCGCGGTGAATTCCTGCTGGTAGCGATTTGCCTTTCCACTCAAATTCGATTGTGCGCCGGGGAGCGTTAATTATCTGCAAACGCGCAGTGAGACAATTGCGGTTTGAAATGCGAGATGGTTGGCATACCCGCGACGAGCCCCAAAGAACAAAAGCAGGTCCTTCACTCCGCTGAAAAGCGCTGCGTTCAGGATGACAACGGACTATTGAGAGATGCTGGTAGCTAAAAACGCTTAGTTCAGGAAGACAGCTTGAAAAGGGAGCTACGAGTGCCAGGTCTTGTCTTTGGAGTGGCAAAGCTGCTCGAGGTTGCACTGGTCGCATTTGGGTTTGCGCGCAATGCAGATCTGGCGGCCGTGATGAATAACCTGGTGCGAAAAGCTTATCCATTTGTCTTGCGGAAGGATGCGCATCAGGTCCTGCTCGACTTTTTCGGTGATGTCGCTCTTGGTGAGGTTAAGGCGGCGCGCTATGCGGAAGACGTGGGTGTCCACTACGACGCCTTCGGCTAATCCGTAGCTCACGCCGAGAACTACGTTGGCTGTTTTGCGTGCAGCGCCGGGAACAGTAATCAGTTCCGCCAGCGTCTGCGGAACCTTCCCGCCAAACTCCTCGGTGATCTTCTTCGCCGCACCCTGAATCGACTTTGCCTTATTGCGGAAGAACCCCGTCGTTCGAATCAGTTGCTCAAGTTCCGGCAACTTCGCCTTGGCCATCGCCGCAGGAGTAGGGAACCGCCGAAACAGTTCTGGGGTCACCATGTTTACGCGCACATCCGTACACTGTGCCGACAAGATCGTAGCCACCAGCAGTTCCCAAGGCGTGCGATGCGTCAGCGCACACACTGCTTCTGGATACGCTTCGTCGAGCCCTTTGAGGATCGCGGCAACGCGCTCGCGGGCGAGGTCGCGATTCGGCGAAACGCGCTTGGGGGGCTTTGTTGACGCCTTCTTGATCGGCGCGCGGTTCGTTGCCTTCGCAGCTTGCACATTGTCATTAGGCTTAGTCATGACGGTCTTCCTGGTGTTTGTTGCTTTTCAAGGTAATTCATGCAGTTTGTAATTACGCGTGCCATCCGATCTTCGTCGATAAGTCGGCATGGAAGTCTCTTTTTCAGTTCCGCATAGATTTCAAGTGCTTCGGTCACGCGACTTTGTAATACCCGACTTTCGGCCATGTACTGCATTGCCGAAGTTGCTAACTCGGGGTCATCGAACTTCATGACCTCCTGCGCGGCATGGAATGAGTCTTCGTAACGATCAAGACCGAGCAGGCAGTTAGCCCGTTTGATTTGAATGCTTGGTTCAACCCAGCCGAAGATCTTCCCCTCTTCAATGCTCTTGGTGCTTTCAATTGTCGGGTACAGTCCATGGGCGCGGTCCAGCCATTCAAGTGCCTCAGCTGCCCGGCGCAAATGGAGAAGCGCCTCGCCCTTGAAAAGACAGAGTTGATACTTGTGAATTCGCATGTCATCGGCTTCAAACAAACTGGTTGCCAAATTCATATCGAGGATGTTCAATGCGTTCAAGGGTCGCCCAAGACTCGTCTCTGCCCACGCGCGGTTCAGGTTGGCAAGAACGCGCGAGAACTCGGGTTTGGGCAACTTCTCCAATTCGCGCATGGCGGCTTCGATGAGATCGGAGCGATCGAGACTTGCGGAACAGGATACGAGGTTAAAGAGAAGACGCATTCGTGCATCATCGTCCTGGACATGGGAGAGCATCTTCTGGGTCAGGTCGAGAGCGGCGGCAAATTCACCCTCTGACCTTAGCATCTCAGCCGCTTCGATATCTTTCTCGGTAACTGGTTCGTCCGGAATCATCTCACAACGCGCCCACGCTTACTGAAATCACAAGGAATGGCTTGGCTACAGCTTTCCTTCAAGCCAACCGCCCAACTTTTCCACCGGCAGCCTTATGCCAAGGAAGAACTGTCCAAACAGCGCGTACACGGCGCTGACTTCGTCGAAGCGCATTTCGTAGATCAGTTTTTTGAACACCACCGGGTCTTCGGCGAAGAGGTCTACGCCCCACTCCCAGTCATCCATGCCAATCGACCCGGAGATGATCTGCTTGACCACGTCGCCGTATCTCCGTCCAATCAGCCCGTGTTCGTGCATCATGCGCTGGCGGTCGATGAAGGGGACGTTGTACCAGTTCACCTGTTCGCCGCGTTTGCGGTCCATGGGATAGAAGCACATGTATTTCGCTTCGGGAACGGAAGGGAAGAGACGCGGCTTCATCGCATCTGCTCCACGCTTAAGCGAGGCGTCGACTTCGGCCTGCCATTCCGGAGAGAAGGTTGCTGCGCCCTTAGCCGCTGCCGCCTCGTAGGTTTTGCGGCTCGACTCGTAGAGGCCCAGTTCGACAACTGAGACATAGGAGTGGCGGAGTTCAAGAAAGTCGTAGAGCTCGGTTTGCGCAAGATCAAGTTCGACCTGGTTGAGCGCTTCGAAGGATTCCCGGAAATGCATGAGGATGAGGTCGCCCTTGTGCCCTAGTTGCGAGTAGAGGGCGGTGCGAATGGGGGCATCTGGGGTGGCACGCTCAAGGTGTTGGAGTGCAGCGGAGAAATCGGATGCGATGCGATCGCGATCGGCGGCGGGGGTAGCGCGCCAGGCTTTCCAGTCGAAGCGGAAAAACTGGTGCAGCAAGCTTGAGCCTTCAAGAGTCAATGGAACCGGGGGAAATTCAGCCAACTTAACCACCTCGCGTGATCGTGGGAACATGTCAATCGTAGCAAAGCGGGGCGTTGGTCTCTTGAGCAGCGACAAGCTCTTCGAACAATCCCTCGGGGGCTAAAGCCCTGCTTCGTTGTGTGGCGTTTGCGGCGTGGCTAAAGCCAAGCCCTTTCAAAGCGCAACTGAATCGGGGTGGCAGATTGAACCTATATACTGGTAACGCCCATGACCGAACGCATCCTGCCCTTTCTAATTCACTTTGTAACCCAGGTTATCGGCTCATTGGGCTATGCGGGGATCGTCGCCCTGATGGGGATCGAATCGGCCTGCATCCCGCTCCCTTCTGAAATCATCATGCCGTTTGCCGGCTATCTGGTTTACACCGGACACTTCAACCTGTTCTGGGCGGCGACGGCTGGGGCCATCGGATGCAACGTCGGCTCGGTGCTGGCCTATTGGATAGGCGCTGCGGGCGGACGTCCGCTGGTGGAGCGCTATGGGCGCTGGGTCCTGATGAGCCACCACGATCTCGACCGCATGACGCGTTTTTTTGAGAAGTACGGAACGATTACCGTTTTGCTGGGCCGACTGCTTCCGGTGGTGCGCACGTTTATTGCTTTTCCCGCCGGTGTGGCGCGGATGCCGCAGCTTCGCTTCCACATTTACACCTTCATTGGCTCATGGCCGTGGTGCTATGGTCTCGCGTATGCCGGCATGAAGCTGGGTGAAAAGTGGCACTCGAACCCGCGCTTCGAACAGGCGTTTCATCGCTTCCATCTGGTGGTAGAGCTCGCGCTTGTGGCTGCAATCGTCTGGTTTGTCTGGTCACACTTCAATCGTTTCAAGCAGCAAGATCCTGCATAAGCACCGCGAAAAGCCGAAGGCTCCGTCGGGGGCGTACACTGTTTCGTCTTACGGAATTTGGAATCGGATCGATTTGATTCAATCAATCAAAGGAAGGGTTAGGAGATACGATGAGCAATCAGGAACAAGGCGGCGCTAAGACCGCTGCAATAGTCAAGCCGGAACCCGCTAAGGGCAAATTGGGAGTAATGGTCGTCGGCCTGGGCGCGGTGGCCACCACGATGATTGCTGGAGTAGAAGCTGTGCGGCGCGGTCTTGCCAAGCCTATCGGCTCGCTGACACAGATGGGCACTGTTCGCCTGGGCAAACGCACCGACAACAATTCGCCTCTGGTTAAGGAATTCGTCCCGCTTGCAGATATCAATGACGTCGTCTTCACTGGCTGGGACATTTTCGAGGACAACGTCTACGAGTCCGCCGCGCACGCCAAGGTGCTGGACAAAGAGACGATCCTGCAGTTGAAGCCTTATCTCGAAACCATCAAGCCGCTGCCTGCCGTTTTCGACCAGTATTACGTGAAGCGGCTGCACGGCACGCACGTGAAGACTGGCAAGAACAAGCGCGACCTCGCTGACCAGGTTCGGGCGGATATTCAGAACTTCAAGAAGACGGTTGACCGCGTTGTCATGATCTGGTGCGGGTCGACTGAGATCTTTTTGGAACCAACGGCTGTGCATCAGTCGATTGAAGCGTTTGAGAAGGGGCTTGAGGCGAACGACGTCGGCATCGCGCCTTCGCAGATTTATGCTTATGCTGCGTTGAGTGAAGGTGTGCCCTTTGCAAATGGAGCGCCGAATCTTACTGTCGATGTGCCCGCGATGATTGAGCTGTCGAAGAAGAACTCAGCGCCGATTTGCGGCAAGGACTTCAAGACCGGGCAAACGTTTATGAAGACGGTGCTGGCGCCTGCGTTCAAGGCGCGGCTGCTGGGCGTGTCGGGGTGGTATTCGACGAACATCCTAGGCAACCGCGATGGGGAAGTGCTCGACGATCCGGAGTCGTTCAAGACCAAGGAAGAGTCTAAGCTTGGGTCGCTCGATTACATTTTTCAGCCAGAGCTTTATCCCGACCTTTACAAAGACATCTTCCACAAGGTGCGCATCAACTACTATCCGCCGCGCGGCGATAACAAAGAGGGCTGGGACAACATCGACATCTTCGGCTGGCTCGGCTACCCGATGCAGATCAAGGTGGACTTCCTCTGCCGCGATTCGATTCTGGCTGCGCCGATCGCGCTGGATCTCGTGCTGTTTCTCGACCTGGCCAAGCGCACGCCGTCGCTGAAGTCCATCGGCATACAGGAGTGGTTGAGCTTCTACCTGAAGTCGCCGCAGACGCGCGAAGGGCTCTACCCGGAGCACGACCTCTTCATCCAGTCGATGAAGCTCAAGAACACGCTGCGCCACATCATGGGCGCCGACCTGATCACCCATCTCGGCCTCGAGTACTACGACTAGCCACCTGCGATGGGGCCAGCGGCCTCGCTTCGCTCGGCAAAAGCAATGACCAAAGGCAAGGGCATGAGCCTCGTCCGCAAGGATGAGGCTTTTGCTTTGGTCAGAGCAATTCGGGGACTTGCTGGCCAATTGGTGCGTGGCGATATCATTTCCCATGTCCTTTTCCCGGCGCAGTGGCACATTCTTCGTAATCGTTTTGGCTTTAACAGCGCCAGTGGTCTCGACGGCCGATGCGAGTGGGCAAACGCCCCCGGACTTGTCTGTTACTCAAATTCTGGAGGAGATGCAGCGCCACACCGACAGTCAGGCGGAAGGCTTGAAGCATTACCTGGCGATGCGGCATTACGAGGCCGAGTACCACGGGTATGCAACCAAAATCGAGGCAAAGATGGAGGTAGAGGTCACCTTCGACGCCTCTACTGGAAAGAGTTTTCGCATTGTGTCTCAGAGCGGATCGAAGCTTCTTTGCGAGAAGGTTCTGAAGAGGGCAGTGGAAAGTGAAAAGGAGGCTTCGCACGACAAAGGGGCGACTGCTCTAACACCGGCAAATTACAAGTTCGCGCTGGCCGGGAGCGAAAGCCTGAATGGGCGCCCTGCTTACATTCTGAATGTGGAGCCTTTGAAGGAAAGTAAGTTCCTATACAGGGGCAAGGTGTGGGTCGACGCGGCAGACTTCGCAGTGGCGAAGATTGAGGCGGGGCCGGCGAAGAACCCTTCCTTCTGGATTTCGCGGACGCTTATCCGTTCCACGAATGCAAAGACGGGAGATTTCTGGCTACCAAGGCAAACTCGAAGCGAGACGAAGGTCCGAATCGGGGGCTCCGCAGTGCTGACCATCGACTACGGGACCTACGCCATCGTTCCGGATACCGCGCGTCGCAGTGCGGCAGCTGACTGAGCTTGGTGTTGAAAATACAGACGGTTAACGGCGGAACTAAGGTCCAGCGACTCTGGTTATCTATCCCAAGGCACCTAGATGCGGCCTAGTATGCATTACCACCCAAAGCAAGCTGAGCTCGCGGTTGTGTTTTCGGGCGAGCAAGATGCATTGGGCTGGATGGGCCAGGAGGTGCGGACAATGCAAGACCTTATCCTCAAACTGTATGTGAATGCGCGAGCCGTGCTCGAGCGCGAAGATGCGCAGAGTATGAGCGAATATGCGATGGCCGTGGCCGTGATCGCGTTTGGCAGCGTAGCAGGGATGGGTGCAGTCGCCAATAGTGTTGGCCACACGTTTATCGCGGTCTCGGATACCTTCACTTCCGCGCTTCGCTAAAGCGAGAGAGAAATTCGTCTGACCCTGCGCTACCGTCCAGGTGCTGGTTGCGAGGCTTTTAATACGCGCCGTCACTAAGCAATTTCAGCGACCGGCCTCCAAGGATAATGTTCTCGCCGACGTCAGTCTGCACAAACGGATCCACGACATTTTCCGTATCCAGAATCTGGCGCCATGGTTTGCCGGCCGGTGATTCGGGTAGAGTGAATTCAACTCCCTGATCCGCAGCATTCACCAAAAGCAGAAAGCTGTCGTCGATCACCCAATCGCCATTCTCGTCGGACACTTGCAGGGTTCGCCCATTGAGCAGCAGCGCAATGGCGCGGCTCCACTCCGCGGTCCATGCTTCGTCGGAGACTTCGTTCCCATCCGGGTTGAACCACGTAGCATCCTTTTCCACGCGAACCAGCGAGCCATCTCCCCGCTTGCGGATTTCGCGGTCTTGGAAAAATTTCCGCCGGTGCAGGTTGGGATGCGCCAATCGCAGCTTGATGATCTTGCAGGTGAACTTGCGGAGGCGTTCTCGCGGTTCGTCCAGATTCCAGTCGAACCACGTCAGCTCATTGTCCTGGCAGTAGCAGTTGTTATTGCCCATTTGCGATCGGGCGTCTTCGTCACCGCCTGTCAGCATCGGCACGCCCTGCGAGAGCATGAGTGTTGCAAGAAAGTTGCGCGTCTGTCTTTCGCGCAGTGCTTTAATCTCGGGATCGTCCGTCGGGCCTTCCGCACCCATGTTCCACGAGTCGTTGTAATCTGAACCGTCCTTGTTGTCGTCTCCGTTGGCTTCGTTGTGCTTCTCGTTGTAGCTTACGAGATCGCGAAGCGTGAAGCCATCGTGCGCCGTGATGAAGTTGATGCTGGCGTATGGCTTTCGGCCGTCGAATTGGTAGAGGTCGCTCGATCCGGTGAGGCGATATGCAAAATCGGATAACTGGCCGGCATCGCCTTTCCAGAAGCGGCGAACCGTGTCGCGATATTTGCCGTTCCACTCCGCCCACAAAACAGGGAACTCGCCAACCTGGTAGCCGCCTTCGCCAACGTCCCACGGCTCGGCAATCAGCTTTACTTCAGCTAGTGTCGGGTCCTGGTGAATCGTGTCGAAGAAGGAAGACAGCTTGCTCACGTCATGCAGTTCGCGCGCCAGCGTAGCAGCGAGATCAAAGCGGAAACCATCCACATGCATTTGCGTCACCCAGTAGCGCAGCGAGTCCATAATCATCTTCAGTACTTGCGGATTGCGCACATTGAGGGAGTTGCCGGTACCCGTGTAATCCATGTAGTGCTGCGGGTCGTCTTGCATGAGACGGTAGTAGGTTGGGTTGTCCACACCCTTCCAACTCAGCATGGGGCCCAGGTGATTTCCTTCGCAGGTGTGGTTGTACACAACGTCGAGAATCACCTCGATGCCGGCGGCGTGAAACGCTTTCACCATCTTCTTGAATTCGCGCACCTGCCCGCCCCGATCGCCGGACGAGCTATACCGCGACATTGGCGCAAAGTAACCGAGCGTGTTGTAGCCCCAATAATCGCGCAGCCCCTTCTCAACAAGATGTCCCTCATCGATGAAGTGGTGAATGGGAAGCAGTTCAACCGCCGTGACTCCAAGCTCCTTGAAGTAGCGAATGCTCGACTCGTGCGCGAGCCCCGCAAACTTTCCTCTCAGCTTTTCCGGGATCGCGGGATTGCGAAAACTGAAACCCTTCACGTGCGTTTCGTAGATCACCGAATCGGACAGCGAAGTCTCCGGCTTGCAATCGTTTCCCCAATTGAATGGATCGTCAATCACAACCGATTTCGGAACCCAGGCTGCGCTGTCCCGCGTGTCCATCTTCGAAGGATCGCCCGACTTCAGATCGTAGGGAAAGATTGGCGCTTTCCAGTTCGCCCGTCCTGAAATCGCTTTCGCGTATGGGTCGACAAGCGATTTGTTGTAATTGAAGCGGAGGCCGTTCTCGGGATCCCACGGACCATCGACGCGAAAGTTATAGAGCTGCCCCCGCTCGATGCCGTTGATGAATCCGTGCCATACAAACGCTGTCCGCTCGCGAAGCGAAACGCAATCCGTCTGCCGGCCCCTTGCGTCATAGAAACAGACATCGACGCGAGTGGCGCCCTCAGAGAAGAGAGCGAAGTTCGCACCTTTTTTGTTTGCGGTGGAACCTAAAGGGTAGGGCTTTCCCGGCAGTAACGTTCGGCTCATATGGCCTTCGATGCAAAATCAGTCGGAACCCGTTGTTTTCACATCGCTGTAGCTCCACAATATGCGGAGTCGATAGCGCAATCAGGCCGCAACTGCCTGTGCCAGCCTTCTTACTGTCAACACTGTGATGTCGTCTTCCTGCCCGAATTCCTTGGCTGCATCTGCAATGTAAAAAGCCGACTGGTTGCTGAGATTGTGGACGCGGTCGAAGCCAAAGAGTTCCCCCGACACTTGCCGCGCCTCCACCACTCCATCGGACAACAGCAGCATGCGGTCGCCCGGGTGCAGATAGAGCCGAACCTCATCGTAGGTCACTTCCGGGACAACTCCGAGCGGCAGCCCGCCCGGTAGCCAGACCTCCTGCGAATTCAGATAAGGGGGAAGGTGGCCGGCGTTGGCGAGGACCAGCTCACCATCCGGCCCGAACCATGCCGCCTGGCAGGTGGTGAAGCTTTCGCTTCCCAGCAACACGCGGTTGAGCGATTTCAGAATCTTTGCAGGGCTCCTATCCGTCAAACGGCGCAACGCTCCCATCAGCATGGAGACATTCATGGCCGCCTGCAGGCCTTTACCGGCGACATCGCCGATGATGACGAGGAGACCTCCGTCGGCTGTCGTCTCAATGTGAAAGAAGTCGCCGCCTACTTCAGTGGCAGGACTGTAAACCGAGTCGACTTCGAAGCCAGGCGTCTGAACTTTCTCGCGGGGAATCATCAACTCTTGCACGCTGCGGGCCGCGGCGAGCTCTCCGCTAGCGCGCTCCTGTTCATGATGAATGCGCAGGAAGCGCATGAAGATGATGATGACGATCGCGAGGAGGCCCGCGAAGTCCGCGATCGAAGCAAAGTGGATCGGAATGGGGCCGGCCTGCAGCGTTAGAGGAGAGTGGTACATTCCGGCTGTAAAATCGCCCATTCCGCCGACAAGGATGGGCTCTATGATTCCAACGATTGTCAGCACCAGCGGGATAAGCAACATTCCCGCCTCGAAATTGCGCCGCAGGGTAGCGACTATCAGTGTGATGAAGATGAACGCCAGCCAGCCAAGGATCCATAGAAGGCTTCCCAAAAAGATAACCGCCAGCAAAACCCCGATGGCCTTGCTGTGTCCCACCATCAACAGAACGGGGCCGACGCCAGCCATAATCGGCGCCGTGTAACGCAGCAGCCTGATGTACCAGCGCCGCGGCAGCGCGAGAAACGCCACCAGAAACTCGAAATAGAGGTACGCCGAGACCATCACTAGTTGCAGAACAAGAGCCCCGTACCATAGCTGATCGAGCAGCGCCGAGCTACCCGCCAAGTCGATGAAGCCAAGCGGCGCCTGCACCAACTCGTGCAATGCCAGCCAGAGATACTCGGGGTGCCCCTTCTGCGTGAAGTAAAGCGTGAGCAGAAACAACGAGAGCACAGTGAGCAGAATTGCAATCACAAGGCGCGGAAGCCTTTCGAACAGGCTGTGCACCGACCATAGTTCCTTTTCGCGGACCAGATCTTCAGGATTGCCGACGCGGAAGGTGCGAGTAGCAAAGAAATTTGTGTACGCAGCCATGCCAAACGGTATATAGATGGTGCGCACCACCAATGTCACTGAGGTGTCAGAAGGCTCCAGGCCCAGATTGTATATGCGCGTGATTTGCTGATACCTGTAAATGGCATCGGGATGGGGCCCTTCCGGCAAAACCTGCTTTCCATTTACGAAAACATCGACGCCCGGCCCAGATGCGCCGAGGGACATAGTCATGCTTTGAGAGACTGGCAACTCCATGAGCAAAGATACTGGTCCGTGATTGGGCGCGAGCTTCAGGTGCATCCGGAACCACGCGAATCGCCGATCAGTTTCTGGGGAGTCAGCGTTCTCTTTCGGTGGTGAAACGTCTGCAATCGATCCATGGGCGTCGCGAGCTGCCCATTTGGAATCGTCAAAGTCCAGCTTGGCGGCGGCAGGGTCGGCGGTGATTCCCACCCGCCAGCCTTTATCGAGAATCATCGGCGACCCGAGGTTCGTTGCATCCACCAGCGCTACGGCTTCGACTGGACCCTTCGGAGCGGGAGGAGGCGCCGGCAGATGGCGGTGCAGAACGCCTAAAAGGGGACCCGTCCCATGCCCATGCTGCGCAAGCACTTGCACCGATACGCACAAAAACAATGGAAACGCCCACAGCCGCACGCGGCGCACATTCGCCTCCCAGATTCTTCGTGCTCTCCACTTTAATTCAGTCAGCCGCCCGCGCCAAAATAAAGGAGGGGCACTTGGAGATGTAATTTGAACAGGAGCTCCAAAATGCGGATTCAGTCGGCTAGAATCTGGCCGATGCCCCGCAGCGTCAGGTTCCGCCCCCGCCTTTCTGGTTCCGTGGTTTCTGGCGGCGCTAGCGCATAATGCTTGAGATACGGTCCCGTGTAGAGAGAATTGGCTATCGATATATCGCTGATGGCCTGGGCATGAGATGGGCGCATGGCAGGGAAGACACTGAGCAATTTCGATCGATCGACCTTTAGTGTGCCGATCTTTTCAAACTGCATGCGTTTGAAATGGGCCGCTGAGCAGGTGCCTCCCAGCCCGAGTACCCAAAGCAATTCTTCGTTGAGCAGCATGTCCGCAGCGGGAACATCCGGCGCGGCAATTGCCAGCCGCACGGGCCGATACCACGCGAGGAAGTGGAATGCCCGGCCGCTGTCGATGACCAGAAACGCCCCGTAACCATCTTGACTGAAGGAAAGAGGACCGCCGGGTTCGGCCAGTTGGGCCGGACTGGCGTAGGGATTGATGACCTTGCCGCCCGACGTCGGATAGCGGATCACGTCGCCAATGTCCATCAAGTACGGTTGCGGCTTCTTCAGAACCGCGCGCGGCTTGGTTGCCGGTTGGGTGGTCTCAAGATGAACTCTCAATTTCTGAAGTACGGCGCGCCGCTTTTTGAGATCGGGCGCTTGGGCGCCCCTTCTTTCCATCGACGCCAGATCAGCGTCGGTGTCGATGATCGAAAGGGCAATCGCCCTGGCGCGAGTCGTTACAATTCCTCGCTTCGCCAATTGATCCGCGAGCACCAGCCAGAAGGCGGTGTGGTCCTCGTCCTCCACATTTTGTGCGGCCTGAGGCTCCGACTCGCAGACAAAGTCCACCAGTTGCTCTTCGCTGAAGGGCAGGCGCAGAACGGCGCTGATTGTGCTTCGCAGATCCAGTGCGAAGTCGCTGGAGTAAAGGCCAACATTCCAAACACCCATGTCCCGACTCCGTTTGTCACCGGAGGGCGTTGGCCTCCGGAACCTGGGAAGAAGTCTAAAGTAAATCCCAACGGGTCGAGAAGCACGGGGAGCCCTATTTGCCTGGTTTCATACTGGTTGCGGAGTGCCAAAAAAGGCCGGCGACCTGCTGCACCTGCCCGGCTAGGACGCCGATGCAGCAGGGCATCCCATAGTTCGCCAACCAGGCAAAACCCCCTGAAACGATTTCTTTTCCAGGTGCTGTCCTATGCTCGGATACTAGCGTCTAATAATTGAAGCGAAGCGGCACAAGTACAATACGAGTGCGTTTGGCTAGAGGTCGTTCGGCCAGAGGTGGGGTCATGAGAATAGCTCTTAGCGGTCCAAAGGCAAGGATGCTGGCAGGGTTCGCGTTGGCGATGGCAACAGCGATGTGGGCACAGTCCACACCTCAATCCAACCCCACGAGCACGGCGCCGGCTGACCCACCATCGGCGACCACGCCAGCCCCGCCCACACCGCCCGCGAACGCCCCAACCGCCCAGCCGGCTCCCGGGACCACTCCTGTAGCCGGTGACAACCCCGCGACAGCCTCCGCGCCCTCCACAGCCCCGGGCAAAGACGCGGCGACCGATTGCGCCCCGGCCAGCGACAAGGCCAGCAAAGATAAGAAAGACAAGAAGGATAAAAAGGACAAGCAGGCGAAGAACAAAACGTCCGATACGACGCCTTGCAAACCGGCGCCTGGAACCACACCTGTGACGGGGGACGTCGCTGCTGC
>WNGL01016040.1_pt1 | contig 14602 bp, 10 predicted proteins | sample 5400591 | NCBI WGS metagenome assembly WNGL01 (sample SAMN13153377, study PRJNA577476) | soil metagenome | isolation source: 80 cm soil or saprolite under Garry oak tree replicate 1 | place: USA:California | collected 2016-06-15
CAAGCCTAGTATTTCGTAGCGTCCTCCAAGCACGCTCCCAATTTTCAGGGCGGTCATTGCGCCTGCGGACGGTTCGGCGAGTCTCACGTGTGCGGGCGAGGTTTGGCTCTCGGTCACCCCGTCGAGCGTCGGCGCGTCTTGTACCCCAAGCGGGGCGGCGCACTTGAGGCAATAAGCCGCCCCCGGTGGGTTACTGGATTTGCAGTTGGGACAATCCATCGAATGTCTCGCCTATTTCAGCTGCGATACTGCGACTGGCGGACGCCACGAAGCCCACCAGCGCGCACTCAGGCGTCCGTGCAAGTCAGTTTCCTTAATGCGAACTGCCTATCCTGCATGGTGCGCCCCCTATCCCACCATGTCAAGGCCGGGCAAAGGCGAGGCAGGCTTTGACCCGCTGACCTGTCTCGCAGCTAGCCTTGAAACACCTCAAGGTCCATTGGCGATAGAGCGCCGGGGAGGAATTATTCGGCGGCACACAGATGGCGGCGTGTTCAAGGTGTGCCGAGGAGGCCGCGGAAGAAGAATTCGTTGTAAGCCTGCGCGAGTTCGGGCTGTGTGATCGGACCTTCGGCGTGGTACCACTGATAGAGCCAATTGACCATGCCAAGCACGGCGAAAGCGGCCAAGCGCGGCGCGATGATTGTCGCCCGGCCCGACTGCTGCTGGACCTGACGGATGGTCTCTTCGAGGAAACGAATATACGCCCGCTTGCGGGCATTGATTTTCTTTCTCAGCGCGCCCTTGAGCGACCGGTTTTCGTGGAGAATCACCGTCAGCTCCCAATCGCGCGCGCGGACGATGAGGTCAATGTGCCCGGCGATGGTTTGCCGCAGCCTTTCCCGAGGGTCGGCGATGGCGCGCACTTTGAGGAGTACGGTCTCCTCAAGGATATCCATCCCATAATTCATGATTTCAAACAGCAGACGGTCTTTGCTCCCGATGTGGTGATAGAGGCCCGCCTTGGTCAGTCCGACCGCCTTGGCAATATCCTGCATCGAGGCGCCGTCGAATCCCTTCTCGTAGAAGATGCGGGCGGCGATGCGGCAAATCTCGCGAAGTTTTTCGTGGGCGTTCGGCGTCTCGGCCATAAGTCAAGGGGTCGCGCCGCTCGAGGCGGCGAGAGTCTACCACAAACGCTGGGGCTCAATATCGGAAAGGTGCGCCGCGAGCTCAGGGCACGGGCCGCTGCCTTGATGTTCCGCCGCACTTCTGCCGAGGACACTCGCCTCTGGACATCCCGCCGCGGCTCTCCTATCATCGCTGCCCCATGCCGCTCCAAATCGTTAAGCAACGCAAGCGCGGATTTATCTGCGTCAATGCCCACCCGGAAGGCTGCCGGCGGAATATCGAGCGCCAAATCGAACGGATTCGACAAGCAGGAGAGGCGGGTTTTAAACCTGCCCCTACAGTCGCGAAGAACGTGTTGGTAATCGGCGCTTCGACCGGCTACGGGCTCGCCTCCCGAATCGCCGCCGCGTGGGCCTTCGGCGCGAAAACCTTGGGCGTCTTCTTCGAGCGCGCGCCCAAAGAAGGCTCGACGGGCACGGCGGGCTACTACAACACCGTGGCCTTTCACGAACATGCCAAGAAGGACGAGCTTTACGCGGCCAGCCTCAACGGCGACGCCTTTTCCGACGAGATCAAGCGCCAGGCGGCAGACCTCATCCGCAATAACCTCAGGTCTGTGGACTTGGTCATCTACAGCCTCGCCTCGCCGCGACGCACGCATCCGCGCACCGGCCAGACCCACAACGCGGCGCTCAAGCCCATCGGGCAGCCGTTCTCAAGCAAGACCATTGATTTGAATACCGAAAAAGTCGTCACCGTAACGCTCGAGCCCGCCTCCGCGGCCGAAATCACCGACACCGTGGCCGTGATGGGCGGCGACGATTGGCGGATGTGGATGGAAATGCTCGCCGAGGAAAACCTGCTCGCGAAAGGCGCCGGGACCGTCGCGTATTCCTATATCGGACCCGAGGTTACCTGGCCCGTCTATCGCGACGGGACTATCGGGCAGGCAAAACTCGATCTCGAAAAGACCGCGCGCGACCTTGCCGCGACACTCAGCCCAAAGCTCGGCCTGAAAGCCTATGTCTCCGTCAACAAAGCCGTCGTCACGCAAGCCTCGGCCGCCATACCCGTCGTACCGCTTTACTTGAGCGTGCTGCCGCGGGTCTTGAAAAACAACGAAGAGCCGATTGACCAGATGCGGCGCTTGTTCTGCGATTTCCTGGCCCAAGGCGATCGGAGTTTGCTCGACGAAACGTGGCGCGTCCGGCTGGATACGGCCGAGCTGAACCCCGAAGTCCAGGCCGGCATCGCGCGCATTTGGCCGAACGTCACGACGGAGAACCTCTACCAACTCACCGACTTCGCCGGCTTCAAGCGCGCGTTCGACAATCTCTTCGGCTTCAACGTCGAAGACGTGGATTACAGCCAGCCGTGCGAGATAGATTTAGTTTGGTAAGGCCTTCGATGCGTCATGAAAAGCCGCTGCGGAAAGGGCATGAAGACACGCCGTGGTCTGAGCAATCCGCCAACCCTTTACAATCGGCGCCTCGCTATGCTCAGCCCCGCGGTCGCGGGGTAGTCAGCCGGCGTCAGAACCAGGATTCCTTCGATAGTCCTATTCAAATACAGGCCGAAGTGTCGAACATCGCCCGTAATGAGATGCGTAGCCTCCGCCTCAAGGGCGGCAACTAAGATCGGCACATCCTTTTCGGGCAACGAGACCCCGCGAGGAAGCTCCTTTAGAATCGCGTCGAAGAGATGAAGGTTCGCGGAGAGCCTCACCAGCCGCCTTCGCTGAACCTCCTCGACAAGGTTGATTCTTGCCTCTTCGAGAGCATAGTGCGAGGAGCACAGTGCGGCATCCTTCAAATTCCAAAACCTGAGTAGTCCGGCTTTCGGCCTGTAGGCCGCAGAAAAAAGGACGTTGGCGTCGAGGAACAGCCGATCCATTGCTCAGCGCCGCCGGTGCGGAATCGTGTCCGGATCGATGCCGAGCTTCTTTACCTCTTTTCTGGCTCTGCGGTAATCCACATCCGTCGTAGCCGTGGAGAGGAGAAACTCTGCTTTGCGCTCGGGAGTATATCTTTCCACACGGAATGCGACCGCAGGGCGAATCAGAATGCCGCCTTCCAGCGGCTCGGTGGTGACGAGCGTGCCTTCCTCAATGCCAAATCGTTTCCGCAGCTTTGCGGGGACAATAATCGCGCCTCGCTTGCCCACTTTCGCGACTTCCATGGAAATCGCCCTCCTGCCTGTTTATCAGAATGCCTGTAATTCAGGCGCACGTCAAGGCAAAGCGGGCCCTCGGCTTTCCCAGGCGGGATAATCGCTCCGGTCTAAGATGATCCTTAGAACTGGGATTATTGGATGTCGGAAAAGTGGGAGTCGCGTTTCGTGTGATTTCGCCATTGATCAATTCTGCGCCAGGATAGACTTCCCTCGCCCGTGGGGTCTTTGAATGACCGCGCCCTCTCCTCGCTGGTATGCCCTTGTGGCTCCGGCCGGGAGGACTTTGCCGGGGTGGGGTGCTATCGGATTTCTTTCACCCTGACCATCGCGGCTCCGTGGGGAGGGACCTTGGCGGTGAAGCCATCGTTGAAAACGCCCAGGTCTTTTCGCGCCCATAAGTCTCGAACTTCCGCGCGGTCGTGGACACCGATATCGCCGAAGCGAGCCGTGATCGTGAGCGCCGAAAGGCTCCGGTTGAAAAGTGCCACGGCTTTGCTCCCCCCCGCCAACGGCTTCACCCACACCTCGAACGGGCCTTCCTGCCACACCCTCTGCCCTTGGACGCCCTTCGGATCTTGGTCCACGGCGATGACTTCCGCGCTGGTCAAAAGAGAAAGGGTCTGCTGGCCCATATGGGTGAGGTCATTGCCAGCCAGGAGCGGCGCAGCCAGGATGCACCAAAGCGTCATCTGCGTCTTTTCTTCGTCAAAGTTTAATTGGCCAAGTCCGATCTGGAGGATATCAGGGTCGTTCCAATGGCCGGGGCCGGCGAATTTCTCCAGCCCGTTCTGCTGAAAACCGAACATCGAGACTCGGGCGTAACCGTCGCCTCCAATGTCGTCGGTGGTTCGCCACACGTTTCCGCCGACCGACGCGCCCCATCGCCATACAGCTTCGAGGCCGTACTGACATAGGCTGTAAACCATCGGACGCCCGGTCTTCAGAATGGCCTCGTACATCTTCCGGTAAGCGGCCTGCATTTGATCGGGGCTATAAACCTGGCTGGCGCTACACCAATCGTATTTGAGAAAATCTACGCCCCAGCGGGCATAGGTCTCGGCATCCTGCTGCTCATGGGTGTAACTGCCTTCATAACCGGCGCACGTCTTGGGGCCGGGTGAGGAATAAATCCCGAACTGCAACCCCAGGCCGTGGATGTAATCCCCCAACCCTTTCATGTCCGGGAACCGGCTGTTCGAGTGAATAAAACCATTTGCGTCGCGCTGGCCTTGCCAGCAATCGTCAATGTTGACGTATCTGTAGCCTGCGGCTTTCATGCCGCTCGAGACCAAGGCGGCGGCGTTAGCCTTTACCGCCTTCTCGTCCACCTTGCACTCATACTGATACCAGTCGTTCCAGCCCATCGGCGGCGTTAGGGCGAGCTGAGTTTGCGGGCCGCCAGACGCCACTGCCCGCGCGGCACCCGCAATCACGAGGCCGGCTGAAAGGAGGGTAAGCCAAAGGGTCGTGAAGGATTTCACGTCACTTGTCCTTGTGCCTGGCATGATTTGCCACAGCCTCGGTTGTGTTCACCACTCCGCCACCGAGCCGTCGGGATGGAAGACCATCTGTTCGAAGACTTCCTGCTGGAATGGGTGCTTGCGCGCTTCGGCCTCGTTCACTTCAACGCCCAAACCGGGCTTTTCAGGTGGCAACCAGTAACCGCCCTCCGAGCGCAAGTCGGCCTGCACTACATCGAAGCGCCAGGGCACGTCGCCGAGCATGTCTTCCTGGATCAGGAAATTCGGCGTAGCCAAGTCGAAGTGCAGCGCCACAACATTGGCGATGGGCCCGTTGGGATTGTGCGGCGCAATGCCCATCAAGTAGGTCTCTCCCATGGCAGCGATTTTTCGTGCTTCAAGCAGGCCACCGCAGTGGCCGAGGTCCGGTTGCAGAATATGGCAGGCTTGGAGCTCGCAGACGCGGCGAAACTCCCAGCGCGTCGTCAACCGCTCGCCCGTAGCAATGGGCACGCGGACGCTTCGCCGCACTTCGAGCAAGGCGTCTGGGTTCTCGGGTGGAACCGGCTCCTCGCAAAACAGCGGACGATATTCTTCAATGGCACGGATGTATTCGATGGCCTGGCCGGTGGTCGTCCGCCCATGGAAGTCCACCATGATGTCAATCTCCGGGCCGACGGCCTCCCGCAGTTGCCTCATCAGGGAGGCGAAGTGGTTCACGGCTCCGAGCCCCATCAGCGGCTGCGAGAAGGGCACAAACACCACTTTCAGTGCGCGATAACCCTTTTCGATCACGGCGCGAGCGCGATCGAGCAGCGGGCCGACCGCAAACGTCTCGTACACGGCTTTCATCTCGCCGCCGCCCAGGTGGGTATACATGCGCACTTTGTCGCGCACGCGTCCGCCCAGCAGACGGTAGATGGGCACGCCGAGTGATTTTCCCAGAATGTCCCAGCAGGCTTGCTCGATGCCTGACATGGCGCTGGTCCCAATGATTCCCAGCCGCCAGAAGGAATGACGGTACATGATCTGCCAAAGGAACTCGATCTGAGTTGGATCTCGCCCGACGAGCATCGGCTTAAAATCTTCCACGCAGCCGACCACCGCGCGCGTTTTCCACTCGAGCGTGCATTCACCCCAACCGTAAAGACCCGGCTGGTCGGTCTCAACCTTCACAAAAACCCAGTTCCGCATCTGCGCGTTCACGATCAAGGTGCGGATGTCTGTGATTTTCATCGCTCAATCCATGGGATAGAGACTGCAGCCGCCGTCCACGAGCAGAGTGGTCCCTGTGATGTAATCGGAGCCGTCAGAGCTCAAGAAAATTAGGGCATCGGCAACGGATTCGGGCGGCTGCATGTAGCCCAGCGGGATGGCTTTCTGGGCGCGCCGGCGGTAATCCGGTTCGGTGTCCCACTGGCGCTTGGCCATGCCGACGGCGACAATCCCCGGCGCGACAGAATTGACGCGTATGCCCTTCGCGGCCAGCTCGTATAGGGTGTGATGTCCGGCCAGGGAACGTCCTGTACCCAGGACGAAGTGAAGATAATCTTGCCCTTGATGTCGCGCTCGGTCATGGCCCGGGCGGAAGCCCGAGCCACCAGAAAAGCGCTTTTGAGATTGACGTCCATGATTTTCTGCCAGTCGCTCTCCGAATAGTCAAGAATCGGGCTGGAGAAGGCCATGCCGGCGTGGCAGAGCGCGATGTCGAGACGGCCAAACGCGCCAAGGGCGCGGGAAACCAGCCCCTCGACTTCCTCCGGCCGCGTCACGTCGGCGCGGGCGTAAGCTAGGTGGTCCGAACTCCATGCCCTTTCCCGGATGATCTGCTGGGCGCGCCCTTCCTCCACGATGTCATTGACGGTGACAGAGGCCGAGTGACCCAGGAGACGCCCGACGACGACTTGGCCGATCGCGCCCAGACCTCCGGTGATTAAAATCGCTTTGCCCGCCAGACAGTCTTTCGCAAATGTCGCCATGTTTAATCCCAACCCTGTTGTGAGAGTCCCTTCCCTTTTCAATGCACAACAAAATTATCAAACTGTGCGCCTTGTTCCAGCCCTCCCGGTTGGCCAGAGGCTCAAAAGAGCCCGCCGAGGTTCAGCACAATCACCGACACGAGCGTCACGGCCACGGCGACGGCCAGCATCTGTCTTGTCGTCGAAGAGGTTGCCTTCCATTCTCCGGTCAGAACGCCCAGCATGTTGGACGCTAGAATCTGAGCGGCAATGAAGAGCGTGAAGCCGACGGACGTTCCGTATTTTCCCACAAAAGTTGCGCCGATACCGTAACCGACTATTCCCGAAAGCCACAAAAGACCCATCGCCGCGCCGAGCATCGCCTCTCGAAACGAACCGTGGTCAACGAACAGCGGCCACGTCTTATTGCGGGAGAGTAGGTAAGTGCAGTAAAGCAGGTTCGGAACGAAGCCGGCTGTCAGAATCAGCGCCCAAACAGCGAAGGTTGAGGCGAGAGAACCGGCAGCGAATTCCCGGCTCTTGCTGAGAATGGTCCCGCTAAAGGCGAATCCCAGGTTCCAGGCTGACCCCACGATGCCGGTAAAAATGCAAATGGCAAGGCCCGTCGCGAAGCTGTAGGCGGACCGACCTTTCGCCGATGGGGCGGTGGCTTGTTCGTGTTCGCGCCGGCGCCCCGCTTTCCCGTAGAAAACGAGGCCTGCGAGGAGAATCGGGATGCTGACGAGAAGCAGAATCCCTCGCGGGCGAACGAACTCACTGGCGTCCAAGACCAGCAGAGGGACAAGCGAGCCCGAGAGGCAGGCCAATCCAGAGACGACCGCGAACGCGAGCGCCATGCCTACCGCTTCGATTCCGAGCCCGAACGTGCACTGTGCGATGCCCCATACCAGGCCGAACGCGATGGGGCCGAGAAGCGCCTGGTTGGGGACCTGCTGATAAACGTCGCCGAGGCGCGGCACGAATCCCCCCGCCAGCAGCCAAGGGAGAATAACCAGCGCCACGAGGGCGAAGACCTGCCAGGTGTTTTCCCACTTCCAGCGGCGGCTGTACTTCATGGGGAGCGCGAAGCTGCCGTTCAGCGCTCCGCTCACAAAAATGATTGCCATTCCTAACCAGAAGTCTCCGGCCATCGTGGTGACCCGCTTTGGGCCTGGTCGTTTACCCCCGTGGGCGACTGGAGGCCAGCGAGGATCCGTGGGCCTGGTGAATTTCCCGTGAGATCAGCCGCGCTCGATTCCTGAGGATTCAAAAAGCTCAGTTGCTCGGGGAGGCTTCAATCACCGTGCCGGGACCACATCGCCGTGAGCGCCGAAAAGCCCGTTGGCCGCAGCACGTCCACCTGGATCCGCTGTGGCTCCTTCTCCTGAAACTCGAGCCGGGTCTGAACCTCGCCGCCCGGATCGAGCGCCCGCAGCGCTTGCTCACGTTCCTCCATGGGCAGGCCGTCAAAGCCAAAAACAATCCAGCGCAGGCGGTAGCCTTCCAGCCTGTAAGCCGGAAGTCGGCGGCGCACGCGTACGGTGGCGATCAGGCTCAGGCCTTCTTGCGCGACCTCCAGCGACTCGACGGGACTTGCTTCGCGGCGCAGCAGTTGATACGACCCCTTCCGCTCGCCGAACAGGTCTACGACGCCGTGCACGCGCTGCTTGAGTGCGCCCCAGCCTTTGTCGCCGACATGGGTCCGATAGTCGTTGTAATCGAAAAAGATTGCGCCGGCCACATAATCGTATTGGCGGTAAGCATCCGTGTGGCTGCTGAGAATCGCGGCGCGTTGCGGATCCCCACCCGTCCGCTCTGGCGTACACTCACAGTATCCAAATTCCGAGATGACAAGCGGCTTGTCCGGAAACGCGCGGTGAATTGCTTCCAGGTTACGCTTGACGTCTTCAACGCCCCCTTTATACCAGGTCTCGTAGTATTCATTCCATTCGACGAAGTCCATCAGGCCCGTCACGTCCTTCTCCGGGGTTTCTTGAAGCGAATTGGAAGCGTACGTACACAGGCGATGGGAATCGAGCCTTTTGGCTTCTTCGAGCATTCGGCGAGCAAATTTGTAAGCCGGTGGGTTCTGGCCGTTGATTTCATTGCAAAGGCCCCAGACGACGATCGAGGGATGGTTGCGGTCGCGCTGAATCATCTCGCGGAGTTGGTCGAGGCCGTTCGAGAGGATTTCAGGGCTGGGCTCGGTTACCATGCCCTCGAACGTTTGGCCTCCCCAGGCCGGCACTTCCTCCTGGATCAAAATGCCGTGCCGGTCACAATAATCGAGCACACGCTTGTCCTGCTGCCAGTGGACGCGGGTGAAGACCGCATTCAAGTTTTTCAAGTCATAGTGGTCGTGGTCGATCCAGGTGGTCGGCTCGGCCATCCCGAACTCCGGGTTACTGCCTGCCATCCGCTCGACCCCGAACAACCACACGCGCTCGCCGTTAAGGTAAAAGCCTCCGTCGCGGACTTCAAACCGGCGCAAGCCAAAAGTTGTTTGAAAGCTGTGAACGGGATGACCATCCGTGGAAATTTCAGCCATGAGCCGATAAAGATGCGGCTGGTCAAAATGCCAGAGTTGAGGGTCGGACAGCTCGGCCGGCGGAAGCGAGAGCGTAGCTGTCCCACCCGGCTCGATCGCAACGGTCGCCACATTGCGCTCTTCGAGAACGGTGCGGCCGGTTTCCTCTTCCTTCAGGCGGTAAGAGGCGCTGACGCGTAGCGAGCGCCGGCCCGTGTTCACTACGACCATGGCGACATTCAGGTTGGCGCGGCGGGCTTCGATTGCAGGCTGGGCGTCGACCTGCAACCGCTCGATGAAAACGGGAGGCGCAATCAACAATTGGACGGGGCGGAAAATGCCTCCGTCGGGCGTCCAGTCGTAAGAATGGCCGCGCGGCAGCATGTGCGGATCGAAGGAATTGTCAGCCCGGAGGGTCAAGACGTTGAGCTCGCCCAGGCGAAGCGCTGGCGTGAGATCCAGCTTGAACGCGGTGTAGCCCTTGCGGAGGTGTTCACCAACTCGCACGCCGTTCAGCCACACGGTGGCGCTGTGGAAGACCGCTTCAAACTCGACTCGGATGGCTTGCCCGGCCCACGAACTCGGCGCCTGAATGTCGCGCCGATACCACGCCGCGCCGTGATATTCGGTTGATCCATCGTTGACCTGCCACGTATGTGGAACGTTGATCCGTTCCCAGCCTGCAAGGTCAAGCTGCGGGCGATACCAACCCTCAGCCTCACCGCGACCCTCGGGGTCCAGCCTGAACAGCCAAGTTCCGTTCAGTGATTCCTCGATGGTGGACGCGCAAGCCGCGGGGCAAGCCTCCGCCCCCCGCGCCGCGGTTAATGGAGAGCCGAGTGAAAGAGTCGCGCCACCTTGTCCAAGGCTGCGGAGGAATCTTCGCCGGGAAAGTTCAGCCATGGCGCCGTCTTTGGGCGGCCTGAAGTTAAATCAACCGGAGAACAATTGATCCCGATGGACTCGAGCGCGCATCGTTTTCCGTCAGTCCGTCAGCCGACGGGCGCAAGGAACTCGGGGCCGATCCCCCCAAAGGATCATCCTCCAGGGGGTCACCAATAGAACTTTAGAGCGAACTGGATCTGCCGCGGATCATTTGCTCCGTCCCGCAGGCTGGTGATCTGCCCAAAGGTTTGAGTGTTCGTGAAATCCAGGAAGCTGGGGTTTGCGAATTGGGGAGTATTCGTCAGGTTAAAGAACTCGGCGCGAAACTCCAGGTGCGTCTTTTCGGTAGTCTGGAAATTTTTGAAAAGCGAAAAGTCCAAGCGGTGATAACCGGGCCCGTGCGCCTGGGTAGGTGCGCCGCCGAGCACAGAGAAATCACTCTGACCGACCGTGGTTGCCGACAGCGGCTGGGCAAAGGCCTTGGGGTTCAGGAAGTGGTTGACGTTGTGCGGGCCGCTATAAATGTTCTGGCCGGGTACCAGCAATGCGTAGCAGCCAAAGTCGGCAGTCGTCCCAATGGGACAACCGATGCTGAATGGTAGACCACTCTCGAGGGTTGTAATCCAGTTGATGCTCCACCCTCCGATGACTTGGTTCAAGGCGCCCGGTACCGACCCGGCAAAGCGCTTGCCGTTTCCGACGGGCAGTTGATACGTCCCGCTGTAATGGAAGACATTCGTCGTATCGTCTCCGCAATACCCGTAGTCGCCCCTAATCCCAAAGCCGGGCAAGTAAGGGGCGCGATAGCCTTTTGCATTGCCAATACCGAGCAGATTTTCATCGTCACCCCGGCATTTTGCGTAGGTGTAGGTGGCGAGGATGCTGAGCCCACTAATGAATCGGCGTTCGAAAGTCAACTGGATGCTGTTGTAATAGCTGTTAGCTTGATTGGTGACGTATGTGGCTCCACGTCCGAAGTCCGGGAAAGGGACGTAGAGTTGCGGGTTTGTCCCGGGAGGAAGAATGACGGTCGGGACGTTCAAACCCGGACTGGAGTACAGGTGACGCGAGGTATTCCCCAGATAGCCAAGCTGGATCGTTTGATTGGGAGACAATTGGTATTGGAACGTCAGGTTGTACTCCTGAGCGTAGGGAGTTTTAAAGTTCACTTGATCGCCCTGGAGCGCCAAGCCTGACCCATTCACCCCCGTGGGGCGCAAGGCAACGCCAGCCAGTCCGTTTTCGAGCGTCGCAAAGGAGCCGTCCGGGTAGGTGATAGGGTGGCCTGGGTCAGGAGCAAAGAAGGAAAAATCGTATAGGAATGGATAGTTTTCGCCCAAATCCGGCGCACCGCCGATGTCCTCGAAGCCGGCGGAGAAAATCCCGTAGGCTGCATGGACGACCAGCTTCGGAGTCACCTGGTACGCTAGGCCGACCCGCGGCGCGAAGTTATTCTTGGGCGCGTTGACGAGCCCAAATTTATTGCTGTACCCAAGGGAGATGCCATCCAGCGCCAGCGTGGATAAGAACGTCGGTGATAGGGGCTCATTCTTTCGTCGAGTCGTAATCAGGTATTGCGCTGAGCCGGGAGGATTCGGGATAAAATTGGCCTGCGCCCCGTATTCCTCTCCGATCGGGCTGAAGTATTCCCAGCGCAAGCCCAGGTTCAGAGTGAGTTTGGGCGTGACTTTCCAGTCGTCTTGGAAATAGGAGGCAAAATAGTGGCGGATATCATCCGGCCCCGCAAAATTCGAGGCGAATACAGCTTCTGCCCCTCCGACGCCATTGAGCCCATTGGGGACGCTTGTTTGCGTGGGCGAAAGCAGTAATTGGGCTGCGCCCGTGTTGCCGTTTGCCTCGTTCGGGACCTCCGTGTAATCGCCCGCAAATGAAAACTCTCCCCGCGACCACGCTGGAGCCAGCCAGGGATGCCGTAGGTACTGCACCTCCAAGCCGCCTTTGAAGGCGTGCGAGCCATATACTTTGGTGAAGTTCTCGGTAAGTTGGGTGGTGTCGCTGGCCCGATTTCCGGGAAGGAATGCCACAGCGCCGAGGCTCGAAAGCCCTGAAATGTCCAACCGCGGCAGGCCCCCGTTCGTCGGAGCTTGCGGAATTCCTTGGATGCCGAATTGAGCAGGAATCCCCAGGTTGTTTCCGTCTACTTGTAACTGCGTGGTATGGATGCGGCTGTAGCCTAAGCGCAGTTCATTGATGAGCGTCGAGCTGAACGAGTGGGTCTCGCTCAGCCCGCCATTAAAGTTCACATCTACGAACGTGCCCGCGTTGAATGCGCTCCCGTCTGCGGCGCCGGTGAACGGCCCGGGAATAAATTTCAGATCGTGGGTAAAGCTCACTCGGCCGAACAATTGGTCTTTCGCGCTGAAGTTCTGATCCACGCGGGCATCGAAGTGATTCGTGTCCTCTTTGCTGCCACGGTCAGCACTGAAGTTGTTAAAGATACCCGCACCGGTCGGCGCCGGATAGAGTTGCAAAATCTTGATGGCGTTCTGATCGAGCCGAGAAGCGGGCAACATATTCAGCAAGGCTTCGGCCGCCGGAGTGGTGAAATCTGTTGCACCCATAAGGCTTCCCGTGGAGAAAGGATCGCGTGCAAGGCCTGAAGACGTGGCCACGAGTCCCGTCACCGGGTCCGCTTGACCGGCGGTCACCGTCCGGGTGGTGGCGGGATCGAGGATGGTGCCGAGGGGAAAGGTTCGCCCCAACAGGTCGCTTTGAGTGCCGCTCTGGCCTGTGATCAAGTCTTGAAAGTCGGTGAACCCACTATGCAGCTCGTTATTCGTCGGCACGCTGGCAAGCTGAGGCACAGCCTGGCGGATCCGCGTGCCCTCGAAGTCAAAGAAAAAAAATGTTCTGTCCCTTCCGCTGTAAACGTGGGGAATGGTCACGGGTCCGCCAATAGCCCCCCCGAATTGGTTGCGGCGAAATTCGCCCTTCTGAACATGGGCTGGTGAATTTTCGAAGAAATTGGCGGCGTCCAGCTTGTCGTTGCGGATGAACTCCCAGATGTCGCCGTGAAGCTGGTTGGTGCCCGATTTGATCGTTGCATTCACAACCGCTCCCCCGGCGCGCCCGAATTCGGCCGTAAAGTTGCTCGTCTGGATCTTGAACTCCTGGAGGGCGTCGGGCGGGGGCAGGACAGCAAAGGCCGCGCCATTAAGGAAATCGACCGTGTCGTTGTTATTGTCAATTCCATCCAAGAGGTAATTGTTATGGACAAGGGGAAGGCCGTTAGCGATAAAGCTTCCGGTGCCCTCGAGCCCGCGCCCCGTGGGGCTCGTTTGGGTGACTCCCGCGCCGATTTGAGCGAGGAAAGTGTAGTTGCGGCCGTTCAAGGGCAGGTCGTTGATCGCTTGCGAGCCCTGCGTTTGACCGACCGAAGACGTTTGGGTTTGGAGTAAAGGAGGGGCGCCTGTCACCTCGATTTGCTGAGTCACCTGTCCTGGGGACAGGGTCACGTCCACTTTGACTTGTTCTGTCACATGCAGGGGGACATCGGGGCGGACGACGGTCTGGAATCCCTCTTTTTCGACTGTGACACTGTAGATTCCAATCCGGATCGGAGTGAAGATGTAGGTGCCGTCAGCGGCGCTCGTCGTGACCAATGCGATGCCGGTTCCCTCGTTGGTGAGCGTGACCTTGGCGGCGGGTATCACCGCGCCGGTGGGATCCTGGATCGTCCCCAAGATTGTTCCAGTATCAACCTGCGCAAAAGTCGCCGGGGCTCCAAGGAGCAGCCAGGCCAGCAATGCGGTCAGGATGGCGGTGTACCGTCGAGCAAGTCTATTCGAGCACATTGGGTCCTCCCCCTGAAAATCAAGTCAAGCTTTTCGATGCGGTTGACCCGAAAAGACCCTTGAGCAGGAACCTCATTCGCCCCGTAATAATGCCCCGACGCCCAGTACGTCCCGGAACCGAACTGGCCCACTTCCTTGGCCTTGTCGATGCCGGCTCCGTGAACGTTTACGGAAACTACGCTTGGTCCCCTTGCCATGTCAAGAAAAATATGATGCATCCCTATCCAGAGGTCGCAACCATTGTCCGGGGCGATTGGCGCGCTATTGAACCATGGTGAGCGGGAAGACCAACGATGATTGTTGCGAGCTCGGGAAAGGCTATCCCTCTGAAATTCCGTCCCGACGGATTTCGCGAAAAAGGTGAAGGGTGGAGCGCATGACGATGTGAGGAGTCAGGTAGTATGTCGGGGGAATGGGCCGCCCATTGGCCAGGTAATCGACGGAGAGACGCACGGCAACTTGGCCCTGCACGTAGGGTCGCTGATGAATGGAAGCCAGGATTGTCCCCCTCTCGAAGTAAGGAACCATCTCCTTAAAAAGGTCGGTGGTAATCAATTTCATTTTTCCGTGGAGCCCGCGGGCCCCGACGGCATGGCACACCGGAAGACAATTGGCGGTACTGACATAAAGGCCCGCCAAGGTCTTGTGCCGGCCTAGGAGCGCATAGACTTTCTGAAAAGTTTCATCCTCGACGTCGTGACCCTCAACGACTTC
>WNGL01010841.1_pt1 | contig 14601 bp, 13 predicted proteins | sample 5400591 | NCBI WGS metagenome assembly WNGL01 (sample SAMN13153377, study PRJNA577476) | soil metagenome | isolation source: 80 cm soil or saprolite under Garry oak tree replicate 1 | place: USA:California | collected 2016-06-15
TTCGAGCTTGAATGGCTTGATGATCGCCATAACAATTTTCATGGGTCTTATCCCCGCTTGGGCCCGGTCCAGACACGACCGGGCGTTCTCGACTGAGGTTCACCACGCGGAGAAAGTTCACTACGCGGGCACAGCCGGCACCGATAGAATCAAATGCCGTGCCAGATCGGCCGCATCCCCTAACGGATTATGAACGCGGACCTTTTCGACCTTTGCTGAAATCGGCCGCACCTGCGTTATTCGGTCGCGCCTAAAAGTTAGTCACACCTGATCAATTAGCAGGCAAGACAGGCTCCCGACATAATTCATGCCCACCGCGAGGGCAGCGAAATGGTATGTGGATGGGGATTTTATTGCAAGGCCTCGCCGTGCTGCGAAATGTCGAGGCCTTCCAGTTCATGTTCACGGGAGACCCGCAGCGGCACGAAGGCTGAGACCAGCTTGAGCAGCACGTAGGTTACACCGCCGGACCATACCAGGGTGACCGCGACACCGTAGAGCTGGATCAGCAGCTGCTGCGGGTTACCCTCGATCAGGCCGGAAGTTCCCCCGATCGAGGCGGTCGCAAATACCCCGGCCAGCAGGATTCCCGTCATTCCCCCGATACCTTGGACGCCGAACAGATCGAGGGAATCGTCGTAGTCGAAGCGGTGCTTCAGCCAGGTGCAGGCCCAGAAGCACACCAGGCCCGCGATCACCCCGATGACGATGCCGTGCCAAGGTGCTACGAATCCCGAGGCCGGTGGAAGACCGGACCGGGATCGCTAGTAGGCAAACCTACGGCTGGTGCTCATGGATGACCAGCTGAGCGAAGCCGCGGATCGCTCCGAGTTTGACCCAAACCCGACTCGTCGTGGCAGCGACAAGCTGGCTTGAGAAGCCCCAACGCTGACGACAGTTATTCGGTCAGGAGCGTGAATCAGGGATAGTGTTCCACAAATTCATTGATCGTTCGCGTGGTGGCCTCCATCTTCGTGTCGTAATCCGGGTCGCTTTTCAATGGTATGGATTGAATAATGCTGTCGAGCGCCTGCTTCATGTCTTCGTAGGCTCGACGCGCGTCCTCTTCGTTGGCGAAAAAGCGAGTGTGTACCATCCAGTCGAAGATGCCGCAGGTGATCGCGAACGGCGCAGACCTACCGTCGCGTTCGAGGGTGATCCTAGCCCCGTCGGCGTGTTCCTCGTCAAGCAGAATGACACCCGCCTCCGAGCCGGATTTTCCGATCCCTCGTCCTTGATCAAATGACTGCCACATCGCGGCCTCTCGATTCACCCAAATTGCAGGTGACAGGAATCGCCCTGAATTGAAACGAGCACAAGTCCGGATCTGGCACTCACCGTACGGGTCAGTGCCGTTCGGTTGCGGCCGGTGCCGACGCCAGTCCGGATCCGTTTGGCTCAACCCGAGTATATCCGCCCGTGACCCTGAGCAGATGTCGTCTGCCTCGCTGCCACGACTATTCACGCGGTCAGGCAGGTCGAACCAGACCGCGATTGACGGAGTCCCAGCGCCAAAGGCGGTCGTTGGTCAATCGTGTGCCGCCCCACCACCGGTCGATCCTGTTGTGTCGGGAAAAATCCGCCTGTCGTTCAAGCAGCGCGCGCCCGAATTCGGACAGGGACAGCTTGCTCCGCTTGTAATTCTCGAAGCGCTCATGATCGTCGCGCAGGGCGAGGTCGAATGGTCCGGCGGGGAGGCCCAGAATGGCAGCCAGCTCGCAATATGCAAGCCCATGAAGCCGCTCCCCGATGTCCCAGTAGCCGAGAACACTGAAGGGCCGTAGAACACCTGCAGCAGCAAGGCGCTCAGCAATTGCTCCGGAGGGATCGAAGGACGCCCCTCGCTGGCGTAGAGCCTCCCAAGGCTGCGGTTCAAATCACTCAAGACATCCCGGACAAGTTCCCGGACCTTCCGCAGCAGATGGTTCGCTGGCACACGCTTATCCGGCGCGATGTACGAAAACAGGCCGCCCTGATCCGTAAACCTGCCTCGCATGATCGCCTCCGCCGATTCGAGATGATAAAGTGAATCATCAAGTCCCCTTCGTGGCGAGGGGGTTCTTCAGCAGACTGCTAGAGCGCGTCGCTGTCGGTTTCGCCGGTCCGGATCCGCAAGGCGTGATCGATCGGCGTCACGAAGATCTTGCCGTCGCCGATCTGCCCGGTGCGAGCGCTTGACGTGATGACCCCCACCGCCTTGTCGGCGAGATTGGACGCGACGGCGATTTCGATCCGCAGCTTCGGCAGAAAATTCACGACATATTCGGCGCCGCGATAGACCTCGGTGTGGCCCTTCTGGCGGCCGTAACCCTTGACCTCGGTCACGGTCATGCCGGTAACCCCGATCGCGGTGAGGGCCTGGCGTACCTCGTCAAGCTTGAATGGTTTGATAATGGCGACAACGAGCTTCATGGTCAGGCCTTCATTTCTCAGGAAACGGAAAAGCAGGTCGCGCCTTGATTGGCGCGCCGCGCAAGTCTGGCATCTTTTTGTGCGAATGGCACAAAAAGTTGCAGGCCCGGTCGAAAAACGATTGCCGCAACTCGCTCCCGCTGGGTAGCCTGCCCGTACAGACACTTGGATAATCCGCCAAAATCCGGTTTTGCCGCCAGCGGGCTTGTCAGCCTGCTCGCCGCCACCACGCGTAAGGGGATGAAATGTCAAACCGATCCTGGTTTTTTGTGTCCCAAGGCAAGCAGCAGGGTCCTTACCCCGAAGTTCAGCTTCGCGAGTTCGTCGGCAGGGGAATGGTCACCGCGGAGACGTTGGTCTGGACCGATGGCATGGCGGATTGGCAAAAGGCCGGAGATATCCCTGGTCTTCTTTCAGGCGCTGCAAGACCGCCGGCTTTCGCGCATTCCGGAGGCGCGCTGACCAGCGCGGGCGGCCCAGGCGGCGGGCAGCTTTCGATCGACATCGGACTATGGGACCTGCTCGGCCGTGGCCTGGTGTTCGTGATCGGATTTCTGCTGGTGATCCCGGCGCCTTGGGTGGCGACGAACCTCTACCAGTGGATGATTTCCCGCCTCCGCGTGCCGGGCCGGCCCAACCTCGCCTTCACCGGCCAGGTCGGCGACATCTGGTATGTCTTCGTCGCGATCGCGCTTTTGACGTATATCGGATTGACCGGCGTCACCGCGCTTAAATTTCTCTCGATTCCGGTTCAGGGGTTTCTGTCCTGGATGACCGTGCGATGGATCGCCGCCAATTTCAGTTCGCAGGGCCGCCAGCTCCCGATCTCGTTTGACGGCAGCGCGTTGACCTATGTCGGCTGGCACGTCCTGACGTATCTGTCCTTCATCACCATCATCGGCTGGGCGTGGGTCATCACCGCGTGGATGCGATGGAACTGCCGCAACGTCATCGGCACGCAGCGCGAGATCATGTTCATTGCGACAGGCCTGGAAGTGCTGTGGCGGACCGTGGTGTTCGGTGTCGGCGCGGCGCTGATCATTCCCATCCCCTGGGTGATGCGCTGGTACGCCACCTGGTACGTGTCGCAATTCGAACTCGTCGAACGAGACGCGTAGCGCCAAACGCGGGCGGCGTTGCTATTTGCGTTCGCGCAGCGAGCCTTCCTGCGCGACCGAGGCCACCAGCGTGCCGTCCTGTTTGAAGATCATGCCGCGGGTCAGGCCGCGCCCGCCCCGCGCGCTCGGCGAGTCCTGGGCGTAAAGCAGCCATTCGTCGGCACGGAATGGCCGGTGAAACCACATCGCGTGATCGAGACTCGCCGGCATCATGCGTTTGTCGAACAGAGTGCGGCCGTAGCGCGCCATCGCCGCATCAAGCAGCGAGAAGTCCGACGCATAGGCCAGCGCGCACATATGCAGCGCCGGATCATCCGGCAGCTTCGACGCCGTCCTGATCCAGACGTGAATGCGCCCGTCGTCGATCTTCTGGCCGAAATAGCGGCCGAGTTCGACCGGGCGAAGCTCGATCGGCCGGTCGGATTCGTAGTAGCGGCGGATGAAGTCCGGCATCTCCCGGAACATCGGCTGCTTGGCGACTTCCTCGGCGGTGAGTTTTTCCGGCGGCGGCACGTCCGGCATCTTGTCCTGGTGATCGAACGAGCCTGCTTCCTCGATATGAAACGACACCATGATCGAGAAGATGGCGTTGCCATGCTGGATCGCGGTGACGCGGCGGGTCGAATAGCTCTTGCCGTCGCGCAGCCGCTCGACCTCGTAGATGATCGGAATCTGCGGATCGCCGGGCAGGATGAAATAGCAGTGCAGCGAATGCGGCAGGCGGCCTTCGACGGTGCGGCACGCGGCTACCATCGCCTGTCCGATCACCTGCCCGCCGAACACCCGCTGCCAGCTCGTTTTCGGGCTGGAACCGCGAAACATGTTCACCTCGATCGGCTCGAGATCGAGAATGGAAATCAGGTCAATCAGGCCTTTGGACATGGCAGCGCTTTCATCGCGCGCCCCGGAATGACGACCTCGGGGCTAGCAACCCTTGTTACGCGGCCCTGTTTCGCCCAGCTATAATCAGGTAGCAAGCATAGTCTATGAGCTCAGTGAGTAAGGTTTAGCATGTCGGCACAGCGAAGCATTGTCATTGGCGGCGGCGCGTTTGCGGGGCTGGGGCTGGCGCTGGCGCTGCGTCAGGGCCTTGGCGCCGATATCCCCATCATCGTCGCCGATCCGGCGCTGGCGCTGCGGCCAAGCCGGGATCCGCGCGCCACCGCCATCGTCGCGGCCTGCCGCAGGCTGTTCGATGCCATCGGGGTGTGGGATCAGGTCGCCGGGCAGGCGCAGCCGATCCTCGACATGGTCGTGACCGATTCCAAACTGGAAGACGCGACCCGTCCGGTGTTCCTGACTTTCGCGGGGCATGTCGAGCCGGGCGAGCCGTTCGCGCACATGGTCGAAAACCGCCATCTGATCGATGTGCTGGTCGCGCGCGCCGAGGCCGAAGGCATCGAGCTTCGCGCCACCGCGGTGGCGAGCTTCGATTCGCGCAACCAGGGCATCGACGTGACGCTGGCCGACGGCAGCGTTATCGCGGCGAGCCTGCTGGTGGCGGCCGACGGCGCGCGCTCGAAACTGCGCGAACGCGCAGGCATCGCCACCCATGGCTGGGATTACGACCAATCCGGCATCGTGGTCACCGTCGGCCACGAGCGCGATCATCACGGCCGCGCCGAAGAACATTTTCTGCCCGCAGGTCCGTTCGCGATCCTGCCGCTGACCGGACAACGCTCGTCGCTGGTATGGACCGAGAAGCGCACCGAGGCGGCGCGCATCGTCGCGTTGAGCGAGGAAGAATTTCACGGCGAGCTCGAACAGCGGTTTGGGCTGCATCTCGGCGAGATCAAGGCGCTCGACAGGCCGCGCGCGTTTCCGCTCGGCTATTTCGTGGCGCGCTCGTTCATCGGGGAACGGCTGGCGCTGGTCGGCGACGCCGCGCATGTGATCCACCCGATCGCCGGACAGGGGCTCAACATGGGCCTGAAGGATGTCGCGGCACTGGCCGAGGTGATCGTCGACGCCGCGCGGCTCGGCATGGACCTTGGACAGGCCGACGTGCTCGACCGCTATCAGCGCTGGCGGCGCTTCGACACCATGGCGATGGGGCTCGCCACCAATTCGCTCAACCTGCTGTTCTCGAACGAATCGACGCTGCTGCGCACCGTCCGCGATATTGGCCTCGGGCTGGTCGATCGTGCGCCGCCGCTGAAGAGCATGTTCATCCGCCAGGCGGCGGGATTATCGGGCGAGGTGCCGCGGCTGCTGAAGGGCGAGGCGTTGTAGGGGGCGAATGGCGAATAGGGAGTAGCGAATAGAAGTTTCTCATTCGCCATTCGCTACTCCCTATTCGCCTGTTTCCTCACTCAATCTGCCTCGCCTCTTCCGGCAGCATGATCGGGATGCCGTCGCGGATCGGATAGGCGAGTTTGGCGGAGCGCGAGATCAATTCCTGCTTCGTCGCGTCGAATTCCAGCGGACCCTTGGTCAGCGGGCAGACCAGAATTTCCAGCAATTTTCGATCGACGGTGCCTTCAAGGCGTTCGGGCGAGGCGGTCATGTTGGTCTCCGGCCTGGTATTTTGTTGCTGTAGCACATTCGATCGAAACGTGAAGCCTCGCGGTCTTAGCGCATGATCCGGAAAAGCATGCCCTCGGACTTGATCCGAGGGGGGGAACCGGTTTTCCCTCGGGACAAACGCGAAGCGTTTGCCCGGAGATCATGTTCAAACAAAAAAGGTAGAGCGGGATGACGATTCGAAGAAAAGTCATCCCGCTCTACCGGGTGGCTATCCGAAGCAGTTCGTCCAGCACCTCGGCCTGCCGGGCCGGCGGCAATGGTTTGTCCGACAACGCAAACCCGAGAAACGCCCAGTAGATAATCTGGGCGCGGGCCCGCGCTACATCATCGGACAATCCGGACGCTTTGAAGAGGCTCTCGACATAACCCAGCCGGCGGCGGTCGATGGCCTGCACCGCGCTGCGCGCCAGCGGATCGAGCGTGGCCCAGGTCCGAACCGCCTTCTCCAGCACCAGCCTGCCGCCGAATGCCTGGCGCAGCAGCGATTCCAGCGGATTGTCATGGCTCTTGTGGGCCTCGAGATTGGCAATGATCTGCTCGGCGGCAATCTCGCGCCAGTGCTTGAGGATGGCGGCGTGGAACGCGCCGATATCGGCAAAGTGCCAGTAGAAGCTGCCGCGCGAAACGCCCATTGCCTTCGCCAGCGGTTCGGCCTTCAGCGCCGTGAAACCGTCGCTGGCCAGCGTCCTGAGGCCCTGATCGAGCCAGTCTTTTGCGGAGAGTTGATCGGCCATCCTTCATCCTGCGACAATTCACCATACACTACTGTATTGACTGTCGCCAGCGCCTCCGTCATAAAGACCATACAGTTATGTATGGAGAGCGGTCCAATGCGCGATCTTCTGTTGCAATGTTCCGGAATAGCCGCGATCGCGGCGGCGTTGATCCACGGCGTGCTCGGTGAAACCAGGGTGTTTGCCCGCGCCACCATCGAGCCGCCGCGGCTGCGCAACCTGATCCGTCTGGTCTGGCAGGCCGGTACCGTGGCATGGATTGGCGGCGGCGTGCTGCTGATCGCGGCTCCCTGGATGGCGTCGGAGCCGGCGCGGCACTGGATTGTCATAACACTCGCCGCAGTGTTTGCCTTTGCCGCACTGGCCAATGCCTGGGCGCTGCGCGGCCGGCATTTCGGATGGGTGGCGCTGAGCGCGGTAGTCGCGCTGGCGGTGGCGGGGTATTAGCGCGGGGACTTCTGAACCGGCGGCGTATCCCCTGCCCCGGAGCGCTCCCCGTTTCGGCAATCGCCTTTGATTGTGTTTGGACCCATGGCCATCGGGCCTGGATGCTCGGCATGACGAGCATCGGCCTCGCCGCGCGCAAGATCTCTCCAGCGGTCTGCTTCGCCAAGCCACTTCCAATTGTGCCGAGGGTCAAGCGCGGCGCGGTGCCGACACAGCAATTCCATCTCGCGGCAGCCGACGCGATCGTTCACAGGGCATCTCCCTCGACTGGGTTTTCCGCCACGCTACGCCCGCTGACGCGATTGCCTCATTAAATCGGCGCGGCGCTTTTGAGTCGGCATTATGTTTTTGGGAAGAAGCGACAGCCGGTCTGACCGATGTGTTGCCGGGCCGTGCGACGTCGGAATCGCTGGCGGCATGGAATATCCGCTGACCGCGCGCTGCAGAACCGCGTTGAAGGCCAGCCCATGAAACGGGGCTGAAAAGGAGCCCGGCGGCGCTCGGCCGCCGGGCAGTCTGGGAGGAAACGCCCAACGCGGGCTCCGGACAGCGACATGGCCCATCCTCTACTGGCACGGGTGAGGGTGGCTCTTGCCAGGTCGCCGAATTTCAATGCTACAGAATCAAGCCTTCAAACGCAGAAGCACTCGCGAATGGCCGCACAACGCGTACGGCAAACATCATCGGGCGAAAGTGTCGGCTGCATTTGTGATCGAGGCGGCCGCTTTATCCTTCGCAGGCGCTGGCAACTTGCCGGGCCTGTTGCGCGCACTGCGAATCAGCGACACGGCATGGTTGTAATTTAAGCTGCCGGAGAGCCGCAGTCCGCCCTTTCGAGTGCTTACGTGCCCGCCCAGGGACTTATTTTTTGTGGAACCGACGCTATGCGACCGCTACTGACGGAGTGTCGGAGCATGATCTCCGGGCAAACGCTTCGCGTTTGTCCGGAGGGAAAACCGGTTCCCACCCCGCCATCCAAGTGCGGGGCAGGCTTTTTCCGGATCATGCTCTGGAATTTCCAAGCCGTCATTCCGGGGCGCGCGTCAGCGCGAACCCGGAATCTCGATGTGGTTCTAGTATCTGGAATCACAAATCGGTATTGCGGCCCATCCTTCGAGACGGCCACTTCGTGACCTCCTCAGGATGAGGTCTAACTCGTTGAAACACAACAACCTCATGCTGAGGAGCGAGCGACGCGAGCGTCTCGAAGCATGGGCCGCAAGCGACTCACAGATCCCTCATAGTCGGTACTAGATTGCGGGTTCGTCTCGCTTCGCTCACGCCCCGGAATGACGATCGTAAAATCTCATTGCAGCGGCGGGTCGCCGCTGGTGCGCTTCTTCGCGAGGTCCATTTCGGTCACGGCGATCAGGATCTCGGCGCGGGTCTTGAGATCGGGCGCCTCAAGCATCGCCTGCTTTTCCGGCGGGCCATAGGGCGACATCATCGCCAGCGCATTGACCAGCGCTTCATTGGGCGCGCTCTCGACGCCTTCCCAGTCGACCTTGAGATTGTTGGCCTTGAGAAAATCGGTCAGCACCTCGAGCAGCGCCTCGCGGTCCACCGCTTCCTCGCCTTTGCGCGCGGTGAAGTCGTCGATGAAGGGGAAATAATCCACCTTGCATTGGCGATATGCGGTCAGCGCCGTGATTTCCTCGACCACCTTGAAGCGCGAGATGCCGGTGAGTTCGAGAATGTAGCGGCCGTCGCCGGCCTCGGCGAGCTGGGTGATGCGCCCGACGCAGCCGACGCTAAACAGTGCCGGTCTGGGCTCGTTCTGCGAGTGGGAAACGTCCGGCTGGATCATTCCGATCAGCCGATGGCCGTCGCGCAGTGCATCGTCCACCATCGCCAGATAGCGCGGCTCGAAGATGTTGAGCGGCATCTGGCCGCGCGGCAGCAGCAGCGCGCCGGGCAGAGGAAACACCGGTATCACCTCGGGAAGGTCGCCGGGCCCGCGATAATCGGCATTGATCGGCATTTGCAGCCCCGGTGCTAATGCATGAGATATCTATGAAAAGAGAATGGTCGACAGCCGCTTTCGTCCATCCACGGTGGCCTCATCGGTCGGGCCCCACGCCTCGAAGAACTGCACCAGCTGCTTTCGCGCGCCGTCCTCATTCCATTTACGGTCGCGCCTGACGATTTCGAGCAGCTGGTTGGTGGCTTCAGGACGATTGCCGCTGGCATTGAGCGCGGTCGCAAGATCGAACCGCGCCTGATGATCGAGCGGGTTTGCGGCAACTTTCTGCTCCAGCTCGGTCACCGGGCCGAGCGCCTTGGCCTGCTCGGCGAGATCGATCGAGGCCTGCACGGCCTTGACGGCAGCGTCACCGCGTTTCGATTCCGGCACCATGGCCAGGGTCTGCTTGGCCTGTTCGATGGCGCCGGTCGCCACGTAGCATTTCGCAAGCCCCGCAAGCGCTGCGATGTTGGTGGCGTCCGCCGCCAGCACCTCGGCATAGATCGATGCAGCGGTGGCGGGATCGCCCTCGACCAGCACCGCGTCGGCCTCCTTGAGGATGTCGGCGATATTGGGCTCGCCCGCGCCGGGCATGCCGGCGGTCAGTTTGTCGATAAAGGCGGTGACCTGGCTTTCCGGCACCGCGCCCATGAAACCATCGGCGGGCTGGCCGTTGACGAAAGCGATCACGGCCGGGATCGACTGGATGCCCATCTGGCCCGGAATCGCCGGATGTTCGTCGATGTTCATCTTGACCAGCTTGACCCTGCCCTTTGCGGCACGGACCGCCTTCTCGATGATCGGGGTGAGCTGGCGGCAGGGGCCGCACCACGGCGCCCAGAAGTCAATCAGCACCGGCTGGCGCTTTGACTCCTCGATGACGTCCTTCACGAACGTCTGGGTGGTCGTCTCCTTGATCAGATCGGTCGCCGCCTGCGGCGTCGGCACGCTACCCTGCTCTACTATCGTCACGGAATCCTCGCCTGGTGTATCTGGATTGGGGCGTATCTGGATTGGGGCCTGTTCTAGCACGCCCCAAGGTGGTGGTTCAGACGTTCTCTTCACCTAAGTGGCGGTTTGTTCGGAAATTTCAATCGCTTCCAGTGGGCCAGCGAAAACGCCAGCGGGGTGATTACATCGGAGATCGGGTGGCCGGCCCGGCCCGTGTTCGGCAGCCCATGGCCGCGCGGCGTTCAGCTCCAACGCAGGGATCGGGAAATGGCCAAGGCATATTAAGGCATATTACAGCACCGTGTTCGAACAGTCTGCCCCTGGTTCGGCAAATGGCTCGAATCGCGGCGCAGCACGATGGCCAACCTCCCCGCCGGTTCCCGGAAGCCCGCGACAAATGAGCCGGGCGGGCGTTCGCAGCTCGTTTCGGGCTGATTTACCCGCAATAGCTCCCGATATCGGGTTATTCGGCCGATTCGAAGATCGCGCGCGGGCTGTTGCATTCGAGGGCCGCATTTGGCATAGCTCTGCGCGTTGCCGGTGAGCGATCGCCGCCAATCTCTCGGATGCGGGTGTAGCTCAGTGGTAGAGCACGACCTTGCCAAGGTCGGGGTCGAGGGTTCGAATCCCTTCGCCCGCTCCAGAATTTTTGATGGCAAAGCGACAGTTCAACGACAAGCCGCCGCCCGGCGGCTTTGTTGTTTTGCGTCCATTCCCCTAGACTGGTGATCCGCGATTCCCGATCGCCGATGAGGTTTGCGAAATTGCTTGATGACGCGGCGGGGGGTAATTGCGTGAGCCGAAACATTGTTCTGCTGTCCGACGGCACGGGCAATTCCGCGGCGAAGGTCTGGCGCACAAATGTCCGGCGCACCTTCGAGGCGTTGGACCTGTCGGGAAATGACCAGATCGCATTCTACGACGACGGCGTCGGCACCTCCACATTCAAGCCGTGGGCGATTCTTGGCGGCGCGTTCGGCTTCGGCCTGAAGCGGAACGTCATCGACATCTACAAATTCGCCTGCCGCAACTACCAGAGCGACAGCGACGACATCTACGGCTTCGGCTTCAGCCGCGGCGGCTTCACCATCCGTGTCGTCATCGGCCTGATTCTCAATCAGGGTCTGGTATCCGCCGACAGCGAAGCCGAGCTCGATAACAAGGCGATCGCCGCCTACCGGAAATATCGCAGCGAGCGCTACCACACGCTGTGGCCCTGGCATCCCGAGGACTGGTTCCGGGCAATTCGAAGCGCGCTGCTGCCGATCACGTACGACAAGCGCGACAATCGCCAGGTCAAGCACATCCGCTTCGTCGGGGTGTGGGACACGGTGGCCGCTTATGGTCTGCCGATGGACGAGATGACCCGCGGCGTCAGCCGGTGGATCATGCCGCTTGAGCTTCCCACCCACACCCTCGACCGCGAGCGCGTGCTGCGCGCCTGCCAGGCGCTTTCGCTCGACGAAGAGCGCACCACGTTTCATCCCGAGTTGTGGGACGAAAAAATCGTTCCGCCCTCGGCGTTCGATCCGAGCAAGGAGCGGCACATCGCTGACGAGCAAATCAGCCAGGTCTGGTTCGCCGGTGTCCATTCCAATGTCGGCGGCGGTTACCCGGATGACGCGCTGGCCTATATTCCGCTGGTCTGGATGCTCAACGAAGCGCAACGCTGTGGTCTGAAATTCAAGTCAGACCAAGGGAATCCGCCCGCCGACCCCGATGCCTTCAAGAATGCCATCTCGATGGGCGACAAGGACGGACGAATCTACGACCCGCGGGCGGGACTTGGCGCCTATTACCGCTACGGCCCGCGCAAGCTGGTTCAACTCTGCAATTACACGTATTCGAAAAAGGAAGACGACGAAGTCACGATCGAACGTCCGAAAATCCACGAGACCGTCTTCAGGCGGATCGCGAACCATGCGCACGCCTACGCGCCGATCGGCCTGCCTGCCACCTACGACATCGTCAGGATCAGCGGCGAGATCGTCACGCCCGATCAATTTGGCTTCGAGACCAGCGAGGCGGCAAAGACCCGCGCGGACGCGCAGGAGCACATCTGGAACGAAATCTGGAAACGCCGCATCGTCTATTTCGCGACTGTCGGCGCCACGGTATGGCTGCTGGCGTTTCCGCTGATCAGCGGGGCTCAACGCGCCGACGAGTTTCGCAGCCCGGTGCGCTGGATATCGGACATCATCCGCCTTGTCGGCGGCTTCCTGCCCGGCTTCGCGTCGACCTGGGTCGACGGCTACGCCCGTGCGCCGATCCCGTTCGTCCTGCTTTCACTCCTTGTGGCCTTCTTCACCCTGTGGGGAATGCGGATCGCCTCGCGCATTTCGAATCGCATGGGCGCGATCTGGCGGAAAACCCCGACCGCGCCATCGGGATTGCCGGACAATGGCATTTACCGGCTGCGCAGCCATCGAACCTACATATGGTTTCATGAGAGCCTGAAGCGCCGCTGGGCGCCGGCTCTCTTTGCGCTGCTGTTCGCGTATCTCGGGCTCTCTCTTGTCAGCCACTTACTCTACAATATCCAGGACGTGGCGGGACTGATTTGCCGAGAGAGCGGCAGCGCTACGGGCCTCGCAAGGGGCAGGGCAAATCCAAAGACAGATCCGGAGTCCAGAACGGTCGAGTTCAATACGTCGGACATTTGCAAACCGACCGGCATTTTTCTCGAAGGCAATGGCGCGCGATACCATGTGGAGGTCAAGTCGACGATACCCTGGACCGCAGCCGGCCTTCCGGTCTCGGATGGCGGCTTCTCCGCCAACGAACCGCCGATTTGGTATCATCGGATTTTGCTCGGACTTGGTGTGCCGCTGCGGCGCGAACTGACGCAGGACTGGTTCCGGATTGTGCTGCGTTACGGCGGCGTCGGCGGTGAAGAGGTTTTTCTCGATCCCGACCCCGACGATTACAAGATCCAGGCCAACATCAAGCCGACCCGCGACGGCGAACTGTTCATCTTCGTCAACGACGCCGTCATCGGCATTCCCGGCGTTTACGATTTTTTCTACCGCCACAATAGCGGCGGTGGAACGTTAACGGTGACGCGGAGATAGTGTTGGACACGGGACCGCATCCGGCGCCGTCACGGCAACTGCGCGATGCGCACCTCTGAACGAGGACTCTAGCCGCGCTGGTTCTCATACGCCTTCAGATGCGTGTAGGCGGTGCGCAGCTTCGGCACCGGAACCTTCGCGGCATCGCCGCGCGCGATCAAGTCGCCGATCACATGGTCGGCTTCGACGGCGGCGCCGGCTTTGATGTCGCGGAACATGGATGCCGTCAACTGCGATCCATCAGCGGTCAGCATCCCGCGCGTGCGTTCAAAGAACGGACCGCGGGGATCATGGCCCTCGGCCGTCGCGACCGCGACGCTTTCATCGAGCATGCCGAGAACAAAGTCCTTGCCGCCCGGTGCTGCCAGGATACTCCCGACCGAGCTGCGCATCAGGCAGGTACAGGCCGCGAGCGTGGCGAGGAACACCCACTTCTCCCACATCTCCTGAACGATATTCTCGCTGGCCACCGAGCCGAAATTGCCACCCGCCATCGCCTCGGCGATGGCGCGGACCCGATCCGACAGTTGGCCGTCGCGCTCCCCGAAATTGAGCGACTGCAGCGAATTGAGCTGAACGACCTCGCGCTTGTCGTTGAGCGTGGCGGCGATCGCGCAAAGGCCGCCGAGCACCCGCTCGCGTCCGAATTTGCCGTCCAGCAGGTCCAGATGCAGCATGCCGTTGAGCAGCGGCACAATCGCCGTCTGCGCTCCGACCGCAGGCGCAAACGACTTGATCGCATCGTCGAGATCGAACGCCTTGCAGCTCAACAGGACCACGTCGAATTTTTCGCCAAGTTGATCCGCCTGCAGCGCCGGCGGATTTTTCAGCGTGACGTCGCCATTCGGGCTTTTGATCACCAGGCCTGCGTCAGCCAGCTCGGCCGCGCGCCGCGGGCGGACGAGAAATGTCACGTCGCGGCCGGCCTGCAGCATCCTGCCGCCGAAATACCCACCGATGGCGCCGGCGCCGACCACGAGAATGCGCATTGCCGAGTTCCTTTTTGTTGTTGCTCTTGAAGAATGGCGAATAGTGAGTGGCGAATAGAGTGATTTACACGCCCTGTTGGCTCCGCACTATCCGCTACTCACCATCCACCATCCACTATTCGCCACTCGCGCCTTCCTACCACTTTTCCCCGAACGGGCGGATTTCCAGCTCAAAGGTCCAGGCGCTGCGCGGCTGCTGGTAAAGCTGCCAGTACGAGGCCGCGACCGACGCCGGCGGCATCAGCAAATCCGGATTGTCGAGCGCTTCCTTGCCCCAGAGCTGCTCGCGGCGTTCGCGCACCCAGGCGGTATCGACGCCGGAATCGATGATCAGATGGGCGACGTGGATGTTCTTCGGTCCGAGTTCGCGCGCCATCGCTTGCGCCACCG
>WNGL01005831.1_pt1 | contig 14600 bp, 21 predicted proteins | sample 5400591 | NCBI WGS metagenome assembly WNGL01 (sample SAMN13153377, study PRJNA577476) | soil metagenome | isolation source: 80 cm soil or saprolite under Garry oak tree replicate 1 | place: USA:California | collected 2016-06-15
GAGTGATGGCTATTTCTGCTGCACCATTGGAAATGCAAGCCAAGAAACCATCCGCCAGTATATCGAAAGTCAAGGGTGAAGCGCGGCGTTCATCCACGAGGCTGAAGACCTCGTGGTTTTCTCACCGCGCCTCTATAAAGGGTGGGATGGCCAGCCCCTGCTGTTGCCAGGCCAGACACCCCCGGATGAGCCAGGCCAGGATGCCGCTGCGTTCCTGTTTCAGCTTTTCCTTGAGGTGGGGATCGGCCTGGCGCTCGTTAGAGGCGCGCGGGTGTGCCACAAACCTGACGCCAAATTCGATGAGGCAGGCACGGGACCAGAAGGCTTGATCGCGTGCATCCGCATGGGGTTTGTAGTTGGTCATAAGCAGCAGCTTGTGCGTTGGGGTGAAACTATATTGCCTGCCATGCAACTGCCTGGTGGAAATCTCCCCCCGCCAGAGAGCAGCTTGATTTGCGCGATATTGAGTTTATCCCCTTGCCGCGTTTCACTGCCCCAGACCAGGCGCTTGGCCTGTAAGTCACACAGATGGGGGGTAGGAGCGCCGCTGGCGCGAAATTTATCTTGCGCCACAAACAGATCATTGCTCACCGCGCCCACGAGTGGCCCTAACACCTCTTTGAGCAGGTCCAGCAGGGTGTCTTTGCCGTTGCGCCCTTCTTCTCCATACAGGATAGAAAAGACATGATGGGCAGTAGAGCCGGTAATGCCATAGCCGAGCAAACGCTGGAGGAACGCGATCAGGGCCTCGCCTTCCTCTGCTGGTTTATCCTGAAAAATCTCCTGGAGGAATTGTTCGAAGCGGGGAGCCGGCGCATTCAGGCCGTTCCAATCGGTGGGGACGGCTGTTTTGATGTAATCTTCCGGCTTCCCTGGCCGGAGCTCGCCTGTTTGTAAATCCAGTACGCCGTTGCTACAGGCCAGCAACCAGGGATGGGTGTCCCATTCCCGCGAGGTGATCCGCGTGATGTCCCTGCCACTCGTACCACATACCCTCGGTATGGTCATACACACACTTGCCCCGGAACAAATGAGCATAGAGCCCGGCGTCTCCCTCCTCTTCGTCGTGCAGGCACTCGAGCACAAAGTCCAGTTCCGTTTCAGGCAGCGCTACTCCCTCTTCGAGAGGGGTGCCTTCCAGCTTGCGCCGGAATTGGATAATCTTGCCCTGCGGATGTGGGGTGTACGTCCCGATGCCTGCGGCGATCGCACGCGCAATCGTGCCTTGCCCGTAGGTTTCGCCACTGCGCGCCGGACGATCCCACTTGTCCCGACGGTAAAGGGCAGAGCGTCGAAACAGCCTGTCTATGCGGTGAGCATCATTGCCCGTCCAGAATGCCAGCATGTTACAGAGTGCGAGCTCCGCCTCTGATTGAGAGACATAGCTGGAGATGTTACCCTGCCACAAGGCCCGGAAGGCTGCGCCATTTTTCGCATGCATGGCCTTCACAAGCAAGGCCTCATCGCTGGTAGAGACATCCCCGCTGGGGGCTGCGCGCTGCTGCGGTTTGTTAGGTGTTGAAAGCTGGGTATAGAGTGGCGCGAGGACTGGACAGGCTTCAATGGTGGTGGGCGTTCCCTCGACATGTGCGCCGGTCACTGTGAAGTAGCGCCGCTCACAGTACATCTCAATGGCGGCTTCCGGGTGTGGTGCTCCAGGTACGCGCCGCCGCAGCCCACTTGGAACAGTACCCCGCACAAGGATATGGATTCCGGTGTTGCTCGGAGAGTATTCAGCATAGCTCTTGAGTCGATCAAGATAGGCTTGCGCCCAGGGGTCAATGCTGCCATCCTCGTTGACACAGTGATCCAGGTCAACCCCGGTATAGTCCCGGTGGAACATATAGCCAATCCCATCGTACTTGCCAGCGCCTTGCGCCTGGATAGCCTGGGTATAGCTGGCCCAGGTCTGCGGGTTATCGGATTGGGCCCATTTCCCTGTTAGGGGGTTATAGGGTACTTTGGTCAGCTTGCCTTTGCGCTGCTCTTTGCGCCAGCATACCCACTGTGGGCGCGCTTGCAATTCTTCTAGAGCGGGTATGTTTCGTGTGTACGCAATGTCTGCGTGTTGGTTCATGTTTCAAGACGCCTTTCCCTACGAAATGTGGTGCTCGCGCGTGCCAACCAGGCAGGCTTTCCTCGGCTTGAGCCCTTGTCTTTCCAGTTTCAGACAAGCTAAAAAGAAAAGGTTGGTATGAGTACGGCAGAGACGAAAACGAAACCGCAGTACACCGTGCGCCGGATTCAGCTCGGCAGAACCGCCCAACTCGATGAACTGGCCCATGCGTGTGGGCAAGTCTATAGCCGCACGCTCATCTTCTTCTGGCGCACGGTACGGCACAAAGGCCTCTGGCTCAAACCCAAGCATCTCATGCGGCTCGTTGCTACCGATCCTGATCAGTTGCTCCATTCCCACACCGTGGATGCCACCGTCCAGGCGTTCTTTGCAGGGCTTTCAAGCTGGCGAGAACGACGCAAGACGGACTCCACGGCCAGGCCGCCGTGCCATCGCAAGTGGTATTTCCGCATCGAGTACAAATCCAGCGCTATCAGGCTCAAAGACTCACTGCTCATCCTCTCCAATGGTCGGGGAAAGGCTCTCCTGATCCTGTTCTGGGAATGGGATCTTCCGAAAACCGTCGTCATCCACTGGACGGGGAGCCAGTACGAAGCCCTTGCGACCTACCAGATCGGGCAAGGTTTGCCGGAGGAAGAGGAGGTATCCCTGCAAGAACGACGAGCTGAACACAGCGCGGGCATCGACCTGGGCGAGGTGCATCTGGCGGTCTCCTGCGATGGGGAACACACTCACCTGCTCAATGGACGCCTGTTGCGCAGCAAACGACAATATCGCAACAAGCTTATGGCAAAGATGGACGCCAAGATTTCCCACTGCAAGAAGGGAGGCAAGCGGCGCAGGAAACTGATCCGCGCCAAGAAGAAACGGCTGAGCAAGCTCAAGCATCAGATCCAGGATATCGAGCACCTCGTGGGGATTCGTGCGACTCGAGACACAGGTGGAATGCGATGACACGGACGCTGTGACGCTTGCCAGCCTGTATCACGTTCACTCTTCTATAATCTATTCTCACTTAGAGAAGATGGGCATAGATAGACGGCGATCGGGAGATGTGAGAAGGCAGCACCATTTCAATGAACGCTATTTTTGCAGGCTTGACTCGGCAAATCCCTGTTACTGGTTGGGGTTTTTGTTTGCTGATGGCAGCATCTCTGAAGTATCCAATGCTTTGAGGGTTAATCTTCAAGCATCTGACGCTGCACACCTTCAAGCCCTGTTAATGGATTTAGAGGCAACATCCCATCAAGTAAGGTACAAAGTCACTTCTGGGCACAGTGTAGCAGGAATAGCCCTTACTTCGCTCTATCTTCGTCAAGATTTAGCATCGTGGGGAATGGCCCTGCCCAAGAATGAGCGGCAAATCCCACCTATACCTCAACAGTTCAAACGCCACTTTATTAGGGGTTACTTCGATGGAGATGGCTCTATCTCAGTTCACAGAACTCTAAAGCGCGAGGACTGGAAAGCGAGCATCGTCTCTACATCCCATAGTATGGTGGAGCAAATAGCTTCAGCCATTTTAGAGGTAGATATACCATGCAGCATTTATAGTCCCACTAATACTACCCTTTGGTACCTTTCAATAGGGGGAAATCAGGTTAAGAGATTTGGTCAATGGCTTTATACAGATGCATCACGCTACTTGACAAGAAAAAAGGAACGTTTTGATCAGCTGCTATAAGCAAACCAGCTATTTGGTCAACACGCTGCATCAGGAGGGCGTCGAGAAGCTGGTCATTGGCGATGTGCGCACGATCCGTCAGAAGTTGGATGTGAGCTCCAAAACCAACCAGAAGCTGCACCAGTGGTCCTTTGGGAGCATTCGACACAAGCTTACCTATAAAGCGGAGCGCCTGGGGATGCGCGCCGTGGTCCAAGAGGAGCGCTACACCTCGCGTACCTGTCCGGTGTGTGGGCATCGTCGCAAAAGCGCACCGACAGGACGTGTGTTTGGATGCACCGACCAGGCGTGCCGGTGGCAGGGGCACCGCGATGGAGTGGGGGCCGCAAACATCCGCGCCACGTAGTCGGGGCCATGGCACCTCCCACCGGCTGCGGGTACGTTCCACAGTTGCGCGTGTCGCTGTAGGGATGCTTCCCTACAGAAGCTGTTGGGCTGAAAGCCCAAGCAGAGTGTCACCCAACCTGCAGGGGGTCAGGTGAAGGCATATCGTCACGCCTGTTCGCTATGCTGCTCAATCCAGGCTGCAAGCTTCCTGGGTTGGACGCGCCGCGCCCCATCGATCTTGACCGAGGGCAGCCCGTTCGGTCGTTGCTTGAGCAGGTCGTACACTTTGACTTTGCTCAGGCCAAGAATAGCGGCCACGTCGGTCACAGTAAGCAGCTTCTGAAGCGGTTCTGTCGGCGCAGCATCCGCCGTTTTTGTCGATTTCGCGGTTTTGCTCATGGTTTTCCTTTCAAAGCTAGATTTAGGTTATTGAGCTAGCTCGCCCGCACTAGTGCAAGTCCTTTCCACCATGCGTGGACGTGCTGGTACAGTCGCTCAATGGCCTCATCTACGGTGACTCCTGCTGCCGAGATGACCTTGACGCCAGGGTAGAACTCCGCAACAACCATAGCGACTGCTTCGAGAGTGGCTGTCACCAGGAGAGAGCTTCCCCCAGTCATCTGTGCGATCTCACCCTGGTACCAGGCATTGCGTTCAGGATATGCCTCGATATGAGCCGCTAGCGCTTCCCACTGCACTGGCAAACGTACCTCCTCGTCCCAGGCTCGGCAGGCTTCCAGCGCTTGTTTGCGGGAGCCATATCCCTTCCTCGGGTCATCACATGGCTTAGGTTCAAGCGCTGGCGGAATACAACGAGCACCAGCATCGATGAATATCACCCAGTGAGGGGTATCGGTCAGAGGAGTAAGCGCCGGAAACCAGCGTCCCTCGGCGGTTTCAATGAGCGCCATCCCTTTCGGTAGCGCCTGTGGGTGTCTGATCTGGTGTGTCATGCAGGTCCTCCTTGTGTGTAATGATATGCTGGTAAGCAAAAGAAAAGGCCAGGGACAATCACCCTGGTCTGGCTGATTGGGATCGTTGATTTTTGCCTTAGGGGGTGTGATGCTGCCTTGCGCGTTCAACCCCCTCAAAATTGTTACCTGTAAGGGTCTGGTGACCTATCTGGCTTGCAAGCGCCTCTGTGCGTGATAACGGCGGAGTCCTGCGCTGATCTTACTCCCGCTTTCCCGACGCTCGGCCTCGGTCAGGAAAGCGAGAGGACGACCGCGATAGCGCGTTTTTTGTGCCTCATCTACTTCTCGTTTGATCCGACTTTGTGTTCTGGGAGGCAGGCTTGCCAGAAACGCTTTGGCCGTGGTATCGCCGTTAATGAGCGCTCCTACCAGCATATGGTGTCCAAATTGGGTGTAGCGGATACGGGCAAAGTCCGGTGATGAGATGGCGACAGCCGTTTCGCGGGCCTCGTATCGCCAGTTTGTGCGCATTTCCCAGACCGGCAGGTGCAGGTAGCTATCATGCAATCCACAGATGACCAGGCTGAACTCGGTATGATCTGCCAGGTGATAGCGGTAGTAATCGCTGCTCCTGGCAAGCACTACAGCGTGGCGCGCCTGCGCAAGGATGGCCGGGGCTTTGTCGGGTGTCTGTTTTGTCGCATAGAAGGCTTCGCACTCGCTGACATGCCTCAGCAAGTCGCGCATGGTGGCCTGGGTTTCTTTGGCATCCTGACAGCGGATCACCGCGATGCTGTTGTTGGTCGCGCTGAGAGGAACGAGGGCATAGCCAGCATTGATATGCTGGCTATAGAGCGCGGCCCAGGTTCTGGCGCGGGTGTAGCGACTGTAGGGACGCTCGGCCATTTAGACTTCCTCGGTCACACTGGTTCTGCCTGGAGGGGGTAGTTGGTTTGTCGTATGCATGAGAGCGGAGAGGGTGCTCATCACTTTTTGCCGCTCATGCTCCGGCATTTCCGGGTCAAAGATGGCTCTCATCGCACTATTACGCATCCGATCAAACAAGACGGTTTGTTCGTGCTGCGTTTTCATCGTCTCGATTTGCGCCCGGTTCTGGAGACGTTCAATTTCCTTTTGCGTGTTCATCTTATCTTGTGCCATCTCTGCCTTCATGCCGACCTCCTGTACCTGGATAGCTCCAGCATTGAGTGTGGTCACTTCGAGTGCCTTCTGATCCAGGAGTTTTTTCGTGAACTGTATCTCTTGATCGGCTATCTCTAGTGCCACATCTCCCGTTGTGGGCTTCTCTTCACTCGCAAAGGCAGTATAGCAATCGGCTACCAGTGCAATCAGAGAACGGATGATCGCAACCGCCCAGACTCCACCTGTGCCGATGTCTTTGGGGTCGGTCTGAACGACCACAAAGGCGACCTGGGTTGCAGCCACTCCCACCGCAAGGGCAATCCAGAACTTCATGAGGGTGCCAAGCTTGTGCTTCTCCTTCTCAGTCCACCCGGTCGAGCGCTTATCTGCCTGGTTGCGAAGGCGCTTGGAGGCGAAGGAAACAGCAAGTAAGGTACCCTCTGCAATCATCGAGACGACGACAATGGTAAAGCCGGTGAACCAGTTCTGCACTCGTTGCCGCTCCCAGAGCACGATGAAGATTTCACCGATAGTGCCAAGTGCAAAGAGGACAGGTCCGGCCCAACTCCACACCTGGTTATAGTTGTCCATGAACTTTGCTGTTCCGGTCAAACCAAATGAAACGGTGCTTCGTCTGTGCTCTACCTGCTGAAGTAATTCTTCTGGCGAGTAAGTAATAAGGCTGACGTCGCCGCTTTGGACTTGCTGAAGTCCGGCTGAACCAGGTAACGGGCCAGTATTCGGGCCTTGCGGTTGCTGCGCTGCGGTTGCAGCCTTCCCTGGCTGACGGCCTTTGAACGGGTTCGGAATACCAAATGGCATAGGTTCCCTCCCTGAACTTTCCTCTGAAATTCGTTCGTACATTTGCTCGAAAATTGGTGTGTGTGCCGGTAGTTTAATCGGCTAATAGTCGGATTTTAATCGGGTAATAAAGCAAGCGTGAAACCAGGAAAGGCGACACGCCGGGAGTACGACTCGGCCACAATTTTTAGGTCTGATTTCACGCCCGCTTTTTCCTGCCGATAATTTGATCCAGACGTCAGGCCGATGTTGACGTAGACGCTCCGGAGCGAGCGGCACTTGAAGAGGCTTGCGCCTGGGTGCCGCCCTTCTTCTGCTTGCGCGTTTCGCGTGCCGATTGGAACTTCTGCACGTGTTTGTCGCGTTCGGTCTGTCTGGCGGTTGCCGCCGCCACATTCGCCAGGGCGCGGGCGCAGGCGCGTCCAATTTTGCCATAGACGACCGTGGCTTCGCTTGAGGTGGTGTCGAGATCCTCAATGAGTTGCGCCATCTCATCCGACAATTGTTGCAAGCGCGTGATTTCTTCGGGTTTGAATGCCATACACGTTTTCTCCTTTACTGAAAATGTGAGCATAAAAAAAGGCTCACTCCTGTATACCAGAGTGTGTCAAGTGCTTTCGTTGAAAACGTGAAGAGGATGTTCAGGAGGCATCTCACCCACTCCTTGCCATCAATGACTCGCCCTCCTGAGTTGTGGTATTTCCCGCCCCATTGTTTGAAGTAGTAGGGAACAAAGGCTTGCTGGCATTGATCCCGCAGACTTCTGGGCCAGTCAGGATGCATGGGGCGTGCCTGGCTTCCACTTTCCCCGCCACTAATGACCCAATGAAGTTGATGCAGGAAGGCGGGTCAGGTCAAGTGGGCCGAGGAGCGGTTCGCAACTCAGGAAACGCACGACTGCTGGAACTGCAAGGAGGTGAACTTGAGGTCACTCGGCTTGAAGCACTTTTTTCCGTTCACAGTAGGGTTCTTGTCGTCAGTTAAGGACCCTCCTTTTTGCCTATGCCGCTTGATTGTTTTTGTGCTGTTCAATAGCAGCGTTGAGTTTGGTGATATGGGCAGCTGAGAGTTTACTATCGGGCAGATCGCGCCCGATCGCCTTCTTTTTGAAGGCTGCCCATTGCTGGGGATTGCGGACCAAGCCCAACCTCTTGACCTCTGCCTTGATGGCGGTCAGCGCTTCAGCCTGTGCCGTTTGCTCGTCTTCTGACTCGACATCGAGCGCGTATTCAGTCCCAATTCCAATATCGCGGGCTGCACGAGCCTTAGCAGCCGTTTCAACACGATCAAGCTCACTTAAGAGACCTTGTTTCGTGCCACTGGCGCGATGATCGCTCTCAGCGTAGGTTCGACCGTCAAAAATCCAGGCCTTGACGATCACAAAATTATGTTCCTGGTCCAGATGGAGAATTTCAGATTCAATCGTAATGTGTGGATAGTGTAACCGCAATTCGTAGAGGCGCCAGCTCGCGGGATAGTACTGAGTTTCTGTGCCTGTCTTTTTGCTCCGGATGGTGATGAAGTGGTCAGCGGGGTTGTACTGTTCTAGCGTTTGCAAGCGTTGCTCATCGTTCATCTGCTGTACCATTGGTAGACTTCCTTCTGCCTAAAATAGGCGAAGGGGCTTGCTTGTCCCTTCACCCTTGCTTTTCTCCATGCTGTTTACTCGCTCTCTCTGAGGGCCTGCGCCAGTTGATCAAGTTTCGCCCTGGTCGCGTCGTCGAGATGCGTGTCCTCGCCGGTCACTTTGGCGAGCTGGTCGAGGACAATCCTGATTTCTGCAAGCTGCTCTGCGCTGAATGCCTCCGCAAAGTTGGTCAGCAGGGACTCAAAATAGCCCCTGAGAATGCCATACGCCGCCGCGTAGTGTTGCTCTTGTGGGAGTCGCAAAGCACGATCCTCGATATCCGAGAGGGCCATTACCGTTGCGCCGTGAGAGTTCCACCGTAACTCCGAAATGAAACGAGATTCCATGGTTACTCCCCACATTCCGCACATGTATGAGGAGAATGAGGATTTATTTCAAGTAAAAACGTTACTAACAGCATCATTACGGCCTGTTTCGTAGAGATAATTCCCGATTTTTACAGATGTAGGAGTAATCCGCATTGAGTTGAACACTCCTTCTCCTTCATTGTCAGTGCTCGACCCTCAAAACGAGACTATTTTAGAAGCAAAACCTGCTTTAGCTGCACCCTAATAAATCACTTTTCCCTTAAAAAAGAGGTGCGGAATGTGGGTACTCCGAAAAAAGTATGATTTCTGGCCAAATAATTTTCACCGTCATTCTCCCTCCTCCAGTCCAGCTCAGATACGATGAAGGAAGAGGACCGGTCTGAGTGATGCACCAGCTCAATACTGGTCGCCTCTATCCTCAAAGCGACCAGTATTGAGCTGGTGAACCAGTAGCGTTGGTTTTTGTGGTCCAATTCCTCCAGGAACGCCGTCATGCGCAGGGAGCGACGCTCTCTTCCCAGGCAAGCAATCGCCGAGAGAGTAAGATATATGATGGACATTTTCCACGCTCACTCTTTTTTCGCTCCTTTTTCTACGATGCCCGGAGAGTCATTCCACGATGACGGTCAGCATTTTTGCCACAGAACCGGCCTGTAGGACTTTTTGGCCCTCCCTGTTCACTCTGGCAGCTTCTCACGTCAAGCATAGTGAAGTGTATCTCTCGATGAACCTATTTCAATTGTCACCAGTGAGGAGAGGTGATGCCTAAGTTGCCCTATCCACCATCTACCAAGCCGGACGCGGCGGAGCACTCGTTGGTGCGCGTGCTGGGAGGCCTCCTGACATTCCTGAGCATCCTGCTGGCGCTGCTGGGCATCATCTTCCACCAGCGTGTTCCAGACCTGCTTCTCGCCATCATCGTGGGAATCTTTGCGCTACGCGTCTTGCTCTTGTGGCTGGGAGCTAAACCACAGCACCCACAGCCCATTGCTGGGTGGTCGTCCAGGCAATGGGTAAGGTATCCTCTGCAGTCTCCTCCATATACTCCAGGACAGCCCGCTTCGTCTGCCTCACCAGATTCCCCGACTCAGCCTCTCTCCCAGCTTGCACCGGAGCAATACCTGCCGCAAAGCGTGTCTCTGCCGCCCGCCGCGTTCGCACCTCTCTCACCACATTTGCCACGCTCCATCCGACCACAACGGCCTCCCGAAGCACCGGCGTTTCCGGCTCAACCCGCTCCACCACCTCAAGGAGGACAGCCAATGTCACCCTCACAGCCTCCCTCTCTCTGGCCGCCCTATGCTTCTGTACCCATGCCATCACCAGCCCCGGTACCCAGGCCTTCCCAGCAGGAAAACTGGCAGCATGACGACAGGAAACATTGTACGCAGCAGCAGAGAGGAAACGATCATGGGACCACATAAGGTGCGTACTCATCTCCCCAGACGCTTTGCGCTCTTGGCGCTCATGACCTTGAGCGCCCTGGCCATGTGCTCGCCGCTCGTTTGCGGCGCGAGATCAGCATCGGCTGCCCCTGCGCGTTTCGTGCTGGCAGACCCTGGGCTGGCAGCCTCTCCCACGAACCTGACCACTTGTCGGCAATGCATGGTCACCCTCAGCAACACAAGACCCCATGGGAGCCTGACCTGGTTTGCGAGCAGCCGTGGCATATCTGGCGTGACCATTACCCCGGCAGGGGGAATGCTTCATCCCAAAGGGCAGGTTTCCGTAACCATCACGATGCCTTCCAACATCACCTGCCCTGCCAATGACACGATCACCTTTACCGGACCGCTGAACTCGGTCACGGTCTCCTGGAGTTGCATGGCGACGCCTCCCCCTACGCCCACACTCGCTCTCACACCCACCACTGCCCCTCCCCCATCACCGACGCCTTCTGCCAGCCCAACGCCAACCGATAGCAGTCTCACGCCCACCACGACGTCAGTCCCTAACGGCGGTGGGCAACACAATGACGGCAATCCACCGGGAAGCCTCGGCTCGCAGGGCAGTTCTGTCCCTAGCATCCTCCTGAGCGTTGCTGCCCTGCTGCTCGCCTTGCTTGCCTTCACGCTTTATCTCATCTCACCGGCGAAGGCTTCGCTCCGCAACCGCCTGCTCTCTCTCATTGTGCCCGTCTCGTTCTTGAGAAGGCTCGATCAGCATCCGTGGTGAGGGAACACAGGACGCCAGTTCTTTCGGGTCCGCTGTACTAGCTACTTCAGTCATCCGTTCTCACCTAAACCGATCTTTGCTGGCTTGCATCACCATGCCATCAAAAGAGTCACGATGAAATAGCTGTATTACTGTACGGAACAAGCATCTCCTTTTTTCGGGGTGACGCTGGAAGCGCTTCCTTTTTTCGGAGTGAGCGTGGAATATTTCGGCGTTTTCAAAGGCTTTTCGGTGACTTCGTTCTCATCTCATTTCGGAGTGACAATGGAATTCTCACCTGGCGCTTCCAATTGTCTGTCCACTCTGCGCCCTTGCCGTGAGTACAGACAAGTGTCAATTGCATCATTTTGCACATGTTCGTTCGTCCTCGCTTTCTTTAACTTCCGGTTGTGGTGCATCCACCTCTGGATACATTTCGCAGTACTTTTGCCAGTTGTCGCGATAGAATGACTCACCAAAGAAGGTGAGCCGTAGCCAATAGATTTGAGGCGCATAGCCTGAACTAGCGCGGTATTCTCCCCAGCTCGAATATTCCTCGATGAGGGCCCCGGCTTTGTACTGGTTGAGGCGTAACCAGGTATTCCAGCCGATATGTCCATAGTAGCCATTCTCATCTTTCACGCCTGCCGGTTGCGCTTTCCCGGCTTCCGCCAGTGCCACTCTCTAAGCGCACAAGGTGCGCCTGGTCGATAGGCTTTTGCGCCGATAGCAGACAGTACCAGCGCCCGCCCCTCTTTGGTGATTTGGAGCATGAGGAATGAGTCAAACGTGCGGTCACCGGGCCGACGAGTATTGCTCCGACTAAGTAAGCTTGTCACACGACAGAGGGCTATTCAACGGACATCTCAGTAACGAGGCGAAAAATAGCAACGCATATGCTACAATAGCAGCACGCAGGAGGCCCACCATGCCAGGAATTCGGTAGGCCTTTTCCCCCAACACTGGGGAGGGACATTCGATGCAAATTCACGCGATTCACATTAACCACTTGCTCTCCTTCGACACGTTTGCCTGGGAGAAGCTCGACCCGCACCTAAATGTCATTGTCGGTCCCAACGGCGCGGGCAAGACCAACCTGTTCCACGCTCTACGGGCAGTGCGCGACGCACTGAGCCCAGAACGAACCCGGGCTACCGCGCACTGGGTCAACGCCGGATATCAAGGCACGGATGTAGATACGATCACCGTCGCACTGGATCTCCAGTTCATCACTCCTGGCCTTTTTTTATGCAGGACCTTCTTCAAGAGGGAGACTCTTGAACTCCAAGAACAAACTGGCACACACTCATAAGCTCATCTATTTCATCGATAAGCTCATCTATCCCCAAAAGTGGACATGAGCCAAATCTTTTCGTTTTTTTAGCCGTTCTTAAGATCTTGGCATCTCCCAGATCATACTTGCTCACGCCCCCGGGTACGTATTTGGGCACTCGTCCTTTGCGGTAAAACAAGCCACCTGAGCGGGCCAGGGCATCGGGCAAGATGGGTATACTTTTCTCATAGATCTCCTACGACACGTGTAGGTGACAGATCGAAAGAGAGAGGAAGAACATCATGCTCATCGTCAACGACGAACAACGTCTTCGGGCGGGGATTGGGAGTCTCTCGAAACGGTGCCAGTACTGTTCCAAAGCCTTAGCTACCTATCCCCTCATTCTCTCGGATGATGCCGGGCTGGCTGTCTACCATGCCGCCTGCGCCGCCGCGCTCGCGACAGAGATCCTGGTAGACCTGTACACCTTCTTTCGGCCGCCTGCCCCGTATCACCAGCTGTTCGTTCTCACAGCGCAGCACGCTGCTCCCTCTCCATGAGGAGGTGCCTATGCAGTCAAAGGATCTCGAAGAGATCAAGGCAGCGCTGTGGGAGCAAGCCTTCCTCGGGTGTAGCAGGGTGAATTGTCCCATGGGGCAGGTGATGGCGATCAGAAGGAGGAAGGGTCACCTCCTGGCTCTGATCCGTGGGGGGGGACGTTGGTACGACGTTTCGGGAGTGACCATTGAAAGGCCGTTGCTTTGCCCAACCGGTGCGTGCGACATCGAAGACGGAACTGGTAAATGAACTGAAGAGTCATGGGGTTGTGAACCGAAGGGTGAGAAATTGATGCTCGCGGATTGGAATCACGGCGATCATCACCTAGAGAATCCGCGCCCCATCTGGTATACTCCTGAGAGGCGGATGGAAATGCGGCTCCCCGCGTTCCGTCTTTTGAATGAAAGGAGTCTTCATATGCCTGAAATGCATACCCTGTTGACTGGTCTCGCATTCGGCGAGTCGCCGCGTTGGCACGATGGACGTCTGTGGGTTGCCGATTGGGGAGCGCAAGAGATTCTGGCTGTCAACCTTGAGGGCCAGAGTGAAGTCATCGTCAAGGTGAGTTTTCCGTCATTCCCCATGTGCTTCGACTGGTTGCCCAATGGACCATTCCTTCTCGTCTCATCACGCAATGGGCTTCTGCTGCGCATGGAGTCCGGCGGGGAGCTTGTGACCCATGCCGACTTGAGCAGCCTCTCCAAGAAAGGGCTTCCTTGGAACGAGATCGTCATAGACGGTCGAGGCAACGCCTACATCAACAACCAGGGCTTTGACTTTCCTGGCGGTGAGTTCGCTCCTGGGACGATCGCTCTGCTCACGCCCGATGGGACAACGAGCCTCGTTGCCGATGGCATCGCCTTCCCCAACGGCATGGCTGTGACACCTGACAACTCAACGCTGATCGTGGCTGAGTCCTACGGCAATAAGCTCACGGCCTTTGCTATTGAAGCTTCCGGCAGCCTCTCCAATCGGCGAGTCTGGGCCGAGACGGGCACAGATCATCCGGACGGGATTTGCCTCGATGCCGAAGGGGCTCTCTGGTACGCCGACGTTGGAAGTAAGCATTGCGTGCGCGTCCGTGAAGGTGGAGAGGTGCTCCAAACGATCGAGCTTGAACGTGGATGCTTCGCTTGTATGCTTGGCGGAGCTGACAGCAAGACACTGTTCATGGTAGCAACCGAGTGGAAAGGTGCCGAGGAGAATATGACCGAGGGGTCACGAACAGGCCAGATCCTCACGGTTCGAGCGCCGGCACCGCATGCCGGATGGCCGTAGCCCAGGAGCAGCGCGGACGGATGTCCGTGCTGCTCGCCTCCCGAGCAGGAGACGGTCCGCGCGGATCGCTCATGAGAAAACCTCCGGCTCGCGGTTCCGTCGAAATCGAGGAGAGCGGAGCTTCTTTTCCATCGCCCTGTGCCACAAGGGGCCAGGTAACGAACTTACAGATCTCCAGAATAGCTGCCCCTCGTCTGGAGCGGATTGCCCAAGTGAGAGCAGCCATGATTCCAACCGCTTCTCGTCCAAATTCTGTTTACCCTTCAGTCAAATTACCATGTTGCGATTTGAGGCAATTTATGGCTCTTCCGCAGGCCCGATGATGCCTGTGGGACGAGCAAGAAGGAGCAGGAGGCATCTACAAAGTGTTGAGGAACGCATTCATAGCAAGCAAGACTGGCTCTTTCTCCTGTGTGTGTAAGGGATGACCAACCG
>WNGL01017083.1_pt1 | contig 14598 bp, 10 predicted proteins | sample 5400591 | NCBI WGS metagenome assembly WNGL01 (sample SAMN13153377, study PRJNA577476) | soil metagenome | isolation source: 80 cm soil or saprolite under Garry oak tree replicate 1 | place: USA:California | collected 2016-06-15
TTGCTGCACGTGCTACCGCCTTTCACGCTAAATGAATCGGAGATCTCCTGGTATCCACTCGGGCGGGAGGGAACTTACCACAAAGCAGCGCACCGTTTGCAGAAGGCGGTTCCTCCGGAAGCGCACCTTTGGTGCGACATCAAACACGCCGTCAGCGAAGGTCAGCCATATCGGGAAATATTGAACTACGCTGAAAGAAACAAAATAGATCTCATCTGCCTGGGGGCGCATGGAGCAGGTTTCGGAATGCGGGCTCTGTTCGGGTCGAATGTAGATCGAGTATTACGTCAAGCGCCTTGTCCGGTATTGGTGACCCGCCCGCTGAAGCCTTCAATGTCGTGCGTGCGGCAAGCTGAGGCTGGAGTTGCTGCGGTGGCCTTGTGAAAGGTGAAGCCCTTGCAAGAAGAAGGTATGAAAATTCTTCTGGCAGTTGATGGATCGTCGTGCAATGGCAAACGTATTGATAGTGGGCGGGGGCTTTGGCGGCGTTGTTGCAGCCGAGTCGCTGGCTAAGAAACTTGGAAGCGATCACCAGATCACGCTGGTGTCGCGCAGCCGCCGGTTTCTTTTCTATCCGGCGCTCGTTCGGTTCGCGTTCGGGCAATATCACGTCGAAGACATTTCGTTCGATTTACGTGAAGCGATGCTCGATCGGAGAATTCGTTTCGTCGAAGGCGAAGTCGCCCGAATCAATCCCCACGAACGCCACATCACGTTTGCGCACGGCGATCTTGTTGGAGAAATGCCGTACGACTTCCTGGTTCTGGCATTGGGTCGGCGATTAGCTACCGAGCGAGTCACCGGCTTCTTCGAAAATGCCCATCATCTCCTGGGTATCAACGCTGCTAAAAAGTTCGGCGATGCCATACGAGGTTTTCATGAAGGCCATGCTGTAATTGGTTATTGCCCTGGCGCGCGACTTCCTATTCCAGTTTTTGAGACCGCTTTTGCACTCTCGCGTCTTCTCGAAGAGCAGGGCAAGCGCGACCGTTGCACGATTACCATTGCCAGTAATGAGACGCCCGATGAAATGTTCGGCGGAGCTATCGTCTCGGAAGCGCTGAGTGAAGTACTCAACGCACATCGAATAGAATTCGTGTCCGACTTTAAGGTCAATCAGGTAACGCCAAATGCAGTAATCGCGAATGACGGCTGTGTGTTTACTTGCAATCTGCGAATGCTCATCCCACCATTCCGTGGCCCTGGCGCCATACTCGGCACGGAAATAACTGACGAGGACGGGTACGTGCGGGTTGATACAACAATGCGCGTGTCCAACATTGAACGAACGTATGCTGTGGGCGACTGTGTGAACTTCCAAGGCCCAAAGCTTGGTCACATGGCCGTGCGACAAGGCGAGGTCGCCGCCCAAAATCTGGCTGCAGAAATTGAAGGGCGCGCACTCTCGGCAAACTACGATCACGAGATGATGCTGGTGATCGATGCTGCCGGACATGACTCAATCTTCATGCGTAAAGATCTATGGACTGACGATCCGGCAGACATAAAGCAGGGTAAGTTTTGGGCCTGGGCGAAGCGCATGGAAAGACGATATTGGAAAGCGAAACATGCGTGAGTCATTTGTCGAGACTATCGGCCCGGAATTTCAGAGTTCGGCTGTGTTACGCTCCAAAGAGAGAGACGCAAATCAGTACCCGTCCGTTCTACCGAAGATTCCCTCCAACCATTAAATTATTTACACTGCCGCCGCTCGTTTACTTGCTCCATCGGTTTTTATGACCGTGGGCAGTTAAGTCAATAAAATCAACGCAGATGAGATTTTGGCGAACGACAGGAAACCCTAAGCGGGGATGTGCGAAATTGGTTGGCTAAGGAATCAGTGGCGGCTAGAATAGCTATGCGCACACGATTGCCAGAACAGAATAGTTCAAAACGCGAACCTCACGACTCTTCTGCGACGGCTATCGATCAATAGGAGCTTCCATGAAAGTGCTGTTAGTCTATCCCTGGTTTCCGGACACGTATTGGAGCTTTCGGTACGCGCTTTCCCTTCACGGCAAGCGCTCAGCCTTCCCGCCTCTGGGCCTCATGACCATTTCGGCGATGCTGCCAGCCTCCTGGGAAAGGCGGCTCGTTGATATGAACGTGCGGCCACTAACCCCCGCTGACATCAAATGGGCTGATGCGATTTTCGCGAGTGCCATGCACGTTCAAAGAGACTCGCTAAAGGAAGTTATTCAGTTAGGCAAGGCCTATGGAAAGCGAGTTGTTGTCGGTGGACCCTACGCCTCGATCTGCCCAGGTGAACTGGCCGAGGCTGATCACATCTTCATTGGTGAGGCTGAGACTACTCTCCCCGAGTTCGTGCGTGACTTGGAGCGAGGCGAAGCCAAGCGCATTTACAATGCCATCGAGCGACCAGCTCTTTCCTCAACGCCTATTCCCCATTTCCAACTTGCCGACCTCAAACTCTATAGCGCAATGTCCGTACAGTACTCCCGCGGTTGCCCTTTCAATTGCGAGTTCTGCGACATCATTGAGATTTATGGTCGCGTGCCGCGCACCAAGAGCAACCCTCAGATGCTCGCCGAGTTGGATGCCCTGTTGCAGGCCGGTTGGCGCGACGATGTCTTTATCGTGGATGACAACTTTATCGGTAACAAGAGGAACGTCAAACGAATGCTGCCTGAATTGGTCGAGTGGTCAGAGCGCCACGGCCACCCATTCGCATTTATTACTGAGGCGAGCATCAATCTTGCTGATGATGAGGAGTTGCTGAAGCTCATGAGGCGCGCCGGCTTCTATGGTGTCTTTGTTGGCATCGAGACGCCCGTTGAGGAAAGTCTCAAAGAAGCTCAGAAAGGCCAGAACACCCGTCGTGACCTTATCGATTCGATCCGAAAGATTCAAAGTCACGGGATGGAGGTGATGGCTGGTTTCATTGTAGGCTTCGACCATGACCCGGAGAACATCTTTGACTTGCAGATCAGCTTCATCCGCGAGAGTGCTATCCCGTGTTCGATGGTCAGCTTGTTGGTAGCATTACCTGGTACCCAACTTTGGCGAAGGCTTGAGCGAGAAGGGCGGTTGCTGGAAATTGATCACACAGGCAACAATACCGACTGCGCGTTGACTTTCATTCCCAAGATGGACCAGGCGCGCCTCGTCGAAGGCTACAAGTCAATCTTGCGCACGATCTATGTCCCTGCCGAGTACTACCGGCGTGCTCTGGACTGTCTGGCCCTGGTGAACCGAGATGGCGCCCCAAAACTGTGGGCGAAAGTTTCTATGAACGACGTTGCCTCGCTGGTTCGCATTGCCCTTCGTCTGGGTGTGTGCGATAGAGCCCGCGCAGAGTTCTGGCACTTCATCAAGTGTGTTCTTGCAGACCACCGAGACAAGTTCATACAGGGGATCACGCTTGCGGCCATGGGCTACCACTTTCGCAAACTCACCGAACATCATTGCGAGTAGACACTGTAAGTTGTGGAGTGCCCGGACGCGGACGCGCGCCGCTAAATTGGCGCAAGGTCACCCGCAAGGCCAACGGGAACAATCTCACCGATGTCAGAAAGCATTTTTCGCATGCTGATTCTGTCCTTCTGATCTTCCGGCAACACGGAGCTTACTAAGCTGTTACAATGCAAGACCCACACTCCGAAACACGAAAGACAGGTTGGTACGGACACAAATTCGGAAAGGGACAAACTTATGAATCTTAAGATCACCGCGGGGTCGCTGGTAATCGCGTTGGCGACGTTTTCAGCCGCTCAGGCGCAAGAGAAGAAACTCAAGCGAGAGCAGTTGCCTCCAGCCGTCGAGAAAACCGTCGCGGAACAGAGCAAAGGCGCGACCATTGTGGGCTTCTCCACAGAGGTCGAACACGGCAAGAGGCTCTACGAAGTCGAACTCAAGGTCGACGGTCGTGGCAAAGATATTTCGATGGATAAGAACGGCAACATCGTCGAGATTGAGGAAGAAGTCCCGATGGATTCACTGCCCGACTCTGTCAAAGAGGGACTCAAGAAAGCCGCGCGAGCGGGAACGATCGCCAAAATCGAATCCCTCACAAAGAATGGAAAGCTCGTCGCGTACGAAGCCATTGTGAAGACGGGAACGAAGCGCTCCGAAATTCGGGTGGGACCCGACGGGCAGAAACTGGCCCATCCGGAATAGCGGTAAAGAAGGTCACGTCACGCTCTTAGCTTCGACTGCGTTGTGGAGCAGCAAGGGGGGTCCGGCGCGCAAGGCATGGCGCAGAACCGATCGATAAGAAAGTCGGATCGCAAATGGTTCATGCCTCGACCAGCTCGGCGTCTTCAACAAACCGTAAAGGCTTATTGAGATGCTCCATGAGTTGCGCAAAGGCATCGAAGTCCAGGGACTGCGGCCCGTCAGAGAGCGCTCGCTCGGGGCACGGATGAACTTCAACGATCAGACCATCGGCGCCCACAGCGATTGCGGCGCGAGAGACCGCGGGTACGAGACTTCGCCGACCGGTGCCATGTGACGGATCGGCGATCACCGGCAAATGCGAAAGTTCTTTAGCGAGAGCGACCGCCGCCAGGTCGAGCGTGTTGCGCGTTTCCGTCTCGAAGGTCTTAATGCCGCGCTCGCACAAGACAACATTTGGGTTTCCGCCTGCCAGCAGGTATTCCGCCGCCAGCAGCCACTCTTTGATTGTCGCTGAAGGACCACGCTTCAACAGCACCGGTCGCGGTGTTTTCGCCACCCGCCGCAGCAGCGCGAAGTTCTGCATGTTGCGCGCGCCTATCTGGAGCATGTCAGCGTAGTCGCCAATTATGTCAACGTCCGCCTCGCTCATCACTTCTGTGACCACCGGCAATCCTGTTTCCTCGCGGGCTTCCTTCAAAAGTTGTAACGCCTCGACGCCGAGCCCCTGAAAGTCATACGGTGAAGTGCGGGGCTTGTAGGCTCCTCCGCGCAGCATCGAAGCGCCAGCGGCCCTGACCGCGCGCGCCGTCGCAAAAAGTTGTTCGTGCGACTCGACCGAACAGGGTCCGGCCATCACGACGATATTTTGTCCCCCGATCAGCACACCGCCAGCATTCACTACCGTGTCGTCGCGCTTGACCTGGCGACTGACAAGCTTGAATGGATGTGTGATGGGTACGAGGTCCGCAACGCCGGGCGCAGCGCGCAACGCCTCCAACTCCGCGCGCCGCCCATTGCTTCCCACCGCGCCGATGACAGTGCGCTCCGTACCCCGAATTACATGGGCCCGATAGCCGCATCCTTCTATCCGCTCGATGACGTGGTTGATCTCTGCCTCCGTGGCGTGCTCAGACATACTGACGATCATTGATTAGCTCTCCTTTTTCATTTCCGTCTTAATGATTTTCGGCTCCGTTGAACTCTGAAGGCGCCGCAGCGTAACGGCCGAGCAAACGCACTTCATCCGCGCGTGAACGCAACTCAGCGAGCACGCTGACAACTTCCGAATCACTCAGCGAAGCCTGCAAATCGAGATAAAAGCGGTATTGCCACGGCTCGCCTATGATCGGACGGGTCTCAATCTTCAGTAGATCGATGCCGCACCGGGCGAACGGCTCCAACGCGTCGTGCAGCGCTCCGGGCCGGTCAGCTAATCTCAAAACGAGCGATAGCTTGTCCGCCTGCACTGAAACAACCGGCGCGGATTTAAGCAAAACAAACCGCGTGTAATTCTCATTATGATCTTCCAGATGCTGGCGCAGAATCGCGCCATGGTAGATTGATGCCGCGCGGCTGCCGGCGATGGCCGCTCTGCTACAGTCGCCGGCTGCGACGACGCGGCGCACACTCGCTGCCGTATCGTCGGTTGGCAGTCGTTTAATATGTGGATGCTCGGTGAAAAAACGTTCGCACTGAGCGAGGGCAACGGGATGGGACTCAACGGTGGTGACATTTTCCAGCGACGATCCGGCACAACCGATGAGATTGTGAGTGATGCGCATGATAACTTCGGCGGTGATGTGCAGACAGCCTTCCTCGAGCAGATCATAGGTTCGTTGCACAGAACCCGCGAGACTGTTCTCGATGGGCGCAAGCGCGCAATCAGCAAGACCATCGCCGATGGCCGCAAACAGTTTCTCGAACGTCGGGCAGGGTACGAGCCTTACGTCTTCTCCGAGCAACTTTACCGCTGCTTCTTCGCTGAACGCGCCCCGCTCACCCTGGAAGGCAACGCGGGGACTTTGGTTCAAACGGCTCATCGCACGGCACCTTCTTGCTGCGGTTCGCGCTTCTCTGCGGTCGCCGTCTGAATCCTTCTCGATTCATAGATGATGCGCCTGAAGATTTTCGCGACCGCTTGATCATCCAGTGGGCCGAGATTTATGCGCTGCGCGCGTGCCAGCACTTCGCGCTCTCGATCGCGATCACACAATGGCAGGCCGGCTCTTTGCTTGAACATGCCTACTCTCATCGCAAGCCTCGCCCTGCGGTTGATCATGCGAAGCAATTCGTTATCAATCGAGTCTATTTCGGCGCGCCAGTTTTCGATTCCCATGGCCAGCACTCCTTCTTCAGCGTTTCCTCGTAGCCCTGCCCCCGCCCTTGGTTCAAAAAAAGAACCAGCCGCGACTTCCCTTCTCAGGGTCGCGGCTGGCTCTGGCTTAAAACTTTCTGCGGCGTCTAACTCTTAAATCTCAAACTCTTCACGCGCATACTCTGCCCGAACCCGCCCCTCCCCATTGGAGAAGGGGTACGTAAAAGCAAAGTAATAAAGTCGGCTGTGCATCGCGTGATTAACCACTAAGTTTCTGCTTCAATCCAACCTGGTCGGAACTATACGCAAGCCTTTGAAAAGCTGTCAACTCCCAAACGCCACACTCGTATACCGAGGGCGTTAGACCCGGCTTGTTTTATGTTCGACATTGATTAGTCTGTGGGGCTAGTATCTGGCGGCGAAGGAATCAAATACACGAACGGCGAGTTTTGGTTAACGACTATGACTAATCACTCCTTCTTAAAGCGTAATCCGTTTCGCAAACGAGGAATCGTAAACTCTTTAGGCATTGCTCTCACACCGACGCTCTTGTTGGCTTTCGTAATCACAGTTGGGCCGATGGTCAGCGCGCAGCAGACGGGTCAGGACCTGTGGCAGTCGCTCCACTGGCGCAGTATTGGTCCGTTTCGCGGCGGCAGGACCCGAGCCGCCGCGGGTGTGCCTTCACAACCAAATGTTTTCTACGTCGCTCAGGTGAATGGCGGCGTCTGGAAAACAGACGACTATGGTCATACCTGGACGCCTATCTTTGACGATCAGCCCACGGGCTCTGTCGGCTGCATCACGGTAGCTGTCTCTGATCCCAATGTTATTTATGTCGGCAGCGGTGAGGGCTTGCATCGTCCGGACCTTTCCGTCGGCGACGGCATTTACAAGTCAACTGATGCCGGAAAGACCTGGACGCACCTTGGTTTGCGCGATGGTCAACAGATACCGCAGATCGCTGTTGACCCACGTAACCCGGATCATCTGCTGGTGGCCGTGGCTGGTCATCCGTATGGTCCCAACGAAGAGCGCGGCGTCTTCCGCTCGACGGACGGCGGCCGAACTTTCCAGAAAGTTCTATACAAAGACGAGAACACTGGCGCCGCAGACGTACTGATTGATCCTTCGAATTCTGAGATCGCCTATGCGTCGCTTTGGGAAGCGCGCGAAGGGCCTTGGGAGAATGGCTCGTGGAATGGAACAGGCGGCGGTATTTTCAAATCGACTGATGGGGGAAAGACCTGGCAACAGTTGATCAAGGGTCTGCCGGAAGGAATTGTGCAAGCCAATCTGGCAATCGCGCCGAGCTCTCCGAATCGTCTCTTCGGTTCAGTTGCCACGACGCGAGGAGTTGGTTTGTATCGCTCCGATGACGGTGGCGAGAGCTGGGTTATCGCGACGACTGATCCGCGTCCCGCTGCGCGCATCGGCGGTGGAGATTTACCAGTTCCTAAGATCGATCCGAAAAACCCGGACGTGATCTACAGCGCCAGCGTCGTCACGTGGAAATCTATCGACGCCGGAAAAACATGGACTGGCATACGCGGCGCGCCAGGTGGCGACGACTACCAAAACGTCTGGATCAATCCGAACAATACGGACATCATTCTGCTGGGCAGCGATCAGGGCGCGATCATCACCGTGAATGGCGGAAAATCCTGGAGCCAACCAACGGCCCAGCTTTATCACGTAGGCGCTGACAACGCGTTTCCCTATCGCTTGTGCAGCGGCCAGCAGGAGAGTGGGTCGGCTTGTATTTCGAGTCGCGGAAACGACGGCGAGATCACTTTTCGCGAATGGCATCCAGTCGCCGCAGAGGAATACGGCTTCGTTACGCCGGACCCGCTCGACGCCGACATAGTTTATGGCGGCAAGCTCACGCGTTATGATCGCCGCACTGCGCAAGGGCAAAATATCCTGCCGAAGCCGCTTCGCCCGGCGGATTTTCGAATGGTGCGTACCGAGCCGGTGATATTCTCGCCAGCCGATCCGCACGTCTTGTTCTTTGCGGCCAACACCCTGTGGAAGACCAGGGACGGCGGCCGCAACTGGCAGCAGATCAGTCCCGATCTCACCCGCAAGACCTTTGACGTACCGGAAAGTATCGGCAAGTATCGCTCGCAGCCGAACGCGCAACCGACGCAGCGAGGCGTGATTTATACAGTCGCACCGTCGCCGCTGGACCTCAATCTGATCTGGGCGGGAACCGATGATGGCCTGATACACGTCACCTCTGACGGAGGCGGCAATTGGAAAAATGTCACGCCGGCACAACTCAAAGCGTGGCAGAAGATTTCGATCATTGACGCCAGTCACTTCGAGCGCGGAACTGCCTACGCCGCAGTGAATACGCTGCGACTCGATGATCTGCGGCCACACATTTATCGCACGCGCGACTCAGGAGCGAGCTGGACCGAAATCACCAACGGAATACCGGCTAACGAAAACGTTAATGTGGTTCGCGAGGACTCAGTGCGCAAGGGATTGCTCTTTGCCGGCACGGAGCGCGCGGTTTACGTCTCGTTCGATGATGGCGATCATTGGCAATCGTTGCGGCTCAACATGGCGGCCAGCTCCGTGCGTGATCTGATCGTTAAAGGTGATGATCTTTGCGCTGCAACGCACGGGCGCGGCTTTTGGATTCTTGACGACATCACGCCATTACGCCAACTCGACACCAAGATCACCGCCTCGCAGGAGTTTCTCTTTACTCCGCAAACTGCCATTCGCGTACGCTGGAACACGAATACGGACACGCCACTGCCGCCGGATGTTCCTGCCGGCGAAAACCCGCCGGACGGAGCGGTCATCAATTACTACTTAGGCGCATCTTCATCAGGCCCGGTTACGCTTGAGATTCTTGACCCAGCGGGCGAGGTCGTGCGGCGTTACTCTAGCGCCGATCCAGTGCCGCGCATCGACCCGATGCTGGCGATTCCAACTTACTGGGTGCGGCCGCCACAGGTCCTTTCCAGCGAGCCGGGCATGCATCGGTTCCTTTGGGACATGCGTTATGCGCCAATTCCCGGAGCACCATCTCAGTATCCGATCTCAGCCGTTTACCGCAACACCGCACCCGCGGCTAGTTCGCCCTGGGCCATGCCCGGAAAGTACACAGTGAGGTTCACCGCGAACGGAAAGAGCTCCACACAGCCGCTAATGATCCAAATGGATCCGCGTCTGAAAGTATCGGCCTCCGACCTGGCCGAGCAATTCAAATTATCGAAGCAAGTCTATGACGAGTTGCTGTCGCTCGCCGCGATCAGTGAGAGCATCCGGTCGATCAGAGGGCAACTTGCTGATCTCCGTGCGCGTGCAACAGACAACGTTAAGACTCACCTCGACTCTTTCAGCGAGAAACTGCAAACGCTGGGTGGCGCTGCAGGCTTTGGGCCGGGTGGACCAGGTGGCGGAGGCGGCGGCGGCACCCGGCTGACTGTCGCGTCTGCTGCCGGAAGATTGAGGGCGCTTTTCGGAATCCTGCAAGGCGTAGACTCTGCGCCGACGCCGCAAGTCGCCGTCGCTGTCGCTGAAGTGCTAAAGGATTCGCAATCTCTTAGCGGAAGCTGGCAAGCCATCAAGTCACAGGACATCCCGGCGCTTAATCAGGAGCTTCAGGCGGCTGGTTTCCCGGCGATACAAATCGAGAAAAAGAACTAGGCTGCGAAATAATCGGTACTTGTTCAGTCTCAAGCTAGAAGTGTTCCCATTCACACCTGGCTTCAGCCAGGTGATCCGAAAGCTCATTCATCCCACAACCGTTTCCAACGGTTTGGCGGTCGCAAGCCGTTGAAACGGCTAAGGACGTCTAGCTGAAGGCAAGTCACCTGGCTGAAGCCAGGTGTGAATGAGAGCTTCAAAGTGAACCAGCATCAAGTAATCAAGCTGTCTTTCCGGGCGGTAAAGTGCCTAGGCCTTTCGTTTCTCAAACATGGCCCAGCGAACTCAGGAGTCAGCTGATCGCTTTGACAGCTTAATCACGTCACTTGTTTGTCTTCGTATCCCCGACTCTGTACTTCTCCTTTTCCTTCTCGCGTTGAATGTAGGGAATGCCCTTCTCCATCCATTCAGGAGCGGGCGCGCCTTTCAGGAAGTGGTCGAAGAATTCCTGCAAGCGCCGCGTGTAGTCCTTCTGATTGATGCGCCGGCGCAGGCCGTGCTTCTCGCCGTTGTAGCTGAACATATAGACTTCTTTGCCGAGGCGTCGAAGCGCCAGGTAATACTCGATGCCCTGGTACCACGGCACGGCGTCATCTTCGTCGTTGTTAATCATCAGCAATGGCGTCTGCACGCGATCGGCGCGAAAGACGGGCGAGTTTTCCAGGTAGCGCATCGGGTAATCCCACAGGCTGCCGCCGATGCGCGATTGTGAACGTTCATATTGGAATTGGCGCGCCAGGCCCGTTCCCCAACGAATGCCGCTGTACGCGCTCGTCATATTCGAGACCGCGGCGCCGGGAGCCGCGGCTTTGAACCGGTTGGTTTGGGTCACCATGTAAGCGATTTGATAACCGCCCCAACTGTGTCCCTGAATGCCAATTGCGTTTTCATCCACGAAGCCCTTATCAACCACGGCTTGGATTGCCGGCAACACGCACTTCAACGCGCTCTGTCCCGGATAGCCAATCGTGTAGACAATGTCGGGCATGAAGATCAGATAGCCATTGCTGACGTAGAAAGTGGGATTGATGGAAGTGCCCGGACCGGGATTACGAAAAGCGTGTAAGCCTTGTGTGAGTTTCTCATAGATGTACACGATCATCGGGTACTTCTTCTTCGGATCGAAGTTTTCGGGTTTGAGCAGCATACCCTTCAGCGGTACGCCGTCGACGTTTTTGAAAGCGACCAGTTCCGCTGAGCCCCAGTTGAGCTGCGCCCGTTGTGCGTCACCGTCGCTCACCTTCTTGAGGTCTTTGAAAGTCGGACCGGTTACCCAAATGTCAGGGTACTCATCGAAGCGCGAAGCAGTGAACATCAAAACGTCGGCGTCTTTAGCTTTCGTTGGGTTGTTGAAATCTTTCGCCGCCATCACGAGTTTCTCAGGCAGGCCGCCATTAATCTTGTCGCGGTAAAACCCCGAATCGCGCGTCTCTTCGTTTTCCGCGTGCAGCAACAAAGGCTTTGCCGGATCGATCGAGCGCTCTTTCGGATCGAGACGCACGTAACGAAAGACGGTCTTGTCTCTTCGGCCCACACCATCAGTTAAATTCTTCGCGCTGCTGCCATCCGGAGAAACTTGCCAAACGTCGTAACGATCATAGAGCAAGACAAAAGCGTCGTCTTTGGTCCAACCCGCGACTCCGTAAGACGGCGGCGCGGTTGGCTCATCATTCTCCTCATTGAAGAAATGCACGCTAAGGCTGCGCGTCAGATTTACAGTCCTGGCATCCGCTACTGAGTAGGAATTCCAATCCTTGCCGTCGAAGTAGATCGCGTACTTCGCGCTGGGCGAAACGGTAACGCTGAACCGTCGCTTTTGGGCAATCAGCTTTCGCGAGCCGTCTTCAGTGTTGACCAGGTAATGATCCGTAAGTCCGGGTTCATAATCGGATATGACGCGATACTTTCTGTTGTCCGAGCCGATCGCCTGGCGTCCATCATTTGAGGGTGAAATAGTTTCCATCGTTTCATCGGCAAGCTGAACAAACTTCTGGTCCTTGATCGCGTAGACTGCGCGATAAGATTTGTTTCGCTCTTGTTCGGCGCGAATCTTTTGAATCGGTTGAATGTAATCATCCTTCCAATGCCAAAGATCGACCAGCACCTTTTCGTCCGCGGGAATCTCTTCGTCCGGATTCTTTTCCGGTTCGGGTGGCGGCGCGGCGCCGAGGAACAGATGGCTGCCGTCGAGTGAAAAACCAAGCGTGGCCTTCTCGCTAACGACAAAGTCTTTACGGAAGCCCGGCGAAGAAGTTGAAACAATCTCACTGGCGCCCGCGGCACTGGCGCTAGCAGGGTGATTGCGAGCTGCGCTTTCGACAACGCCACGACCGCGATTCCAAAGATAGACCTTGAACTTCGGCTGTTTCGACGCTGCGTCATCGCGGTCGCTGATAAAAGCTAATTCGGTCTGATCTTCGTCCCAGGTGAGCTTTTGATATTTTCCCTTGCCCGCTAACAATGAAACCGGCGCGGCATCGCTCTGGGGCGTGACTGCATACACGCCATTCGTTTCCTCCTTCTTTGAAGCGACCGCAAACAGAAGTGTCTTCGCGTCTTTGCTCAGGGTGTAATCAAGCACATCGTTGAATGTCCGTTCAGTTCCGCCCGTCGTGTTTCGCAAGATCAAATCGCTGCCGTATTCTTTCTTCTTCTGAGCCCTCCCTGACGGTCGGGCTTCTGCCTCGCTTGATTGCGCACGGGATGAAGGAGGGGCTTGGGCTGCAGGTGAGGCTGATGCTTCCGATGTCGTGTTCAGCGATGCTTCGACCGATGTTGTCGTTTGGCTTTGCCTTACGCCCTCCCTCACCGTCCCACCCCCGCCGGGCTGCCCGGCTGGGGACCCCGGGGTCGGGCTACTGCCCCTCTCCTCAGGTTTCTTCTGTTCTGGTTTCGGCTCCAGCAGGTAGGCGATGAATCCTGAGCCGTCTTCGGGAACCTGAAAACTCTTCACGTTTTCAATCCGTGTGACCTGGCCGTTGGACAGGTCCATGATACCGAGCGCGTTCTTGGGCATGTCCTTCGACGTCGAGCTACCGCTTGAGCCCTCTCTTGCGGTCGGGCTATTGCCGGCCTTCTTCGCTTTGTTCACGTCCGTTTTGGTAGGTTCGATACTGAAGACAATGAAACGACTGTCGGCAGTAAAGACAGGGCGAACCAGACGCGCCTGTGCGGCTTGAAACTCAGCAATGTTCGCGCCCGGATCATCGGGAGGCGGCACGGGCGGATGATAACCGCGTGGCGCGCGCCACTCTGCGCCGGAAGCTACGTTGCGGACGACAATCTCGCCGTCACCGTCCTCTGGCATGAATGCGTAAGCGACAAACTTGCCGTCGCGCGAAATCTGCGGACCCTGGATCGTTCGCCAGGAATCGTAGTCGCTATGCGTAATTGGCCTCTTTGTTTGTTGCTGGGCGAACGCCGTGCCGGCAACTGAAAGCAGAGCAATCAAACAAAGCAAGGTTGCAAGCTGACCAATCTGAATGGACCGGTGCGACACGTTGGGGGATGTTTTGATCTTCACGACATGCCTCCGCGACTGGGGTTGGAGTTGAATGGAAATCAAGCAGAAACGGTTTCCGCTTTGCCGTCTTCGGTTGTCTCCGGCGAGCGCAATTTTGGTCGCTATCTGGCGAAGCTGTCAACACTCGCCGGGCGTTGAATTATTGACTCTCCCGGGAAGGGAGGCAAGCGTTTTCTGACAACTCGTTTTTTCGATCAGACATGGGCCCGGCGCATTCTGTTATACGGGATAGTCGGCCTCCGAGTCTTCAGAAGAGTAATTACTGAGTAAGGACGCGAGCGATCATAGTTTTAGACACTGCAAACCCACAAATGTGTTAGTCTCGGCGTCACTTTTGGTGTCTAAACATGTTATGCCGCTAAACTTTGATGGAAGAACAGTATGGGAAATCGTCAGTTCCGGTTCGCGTATTTCACGCCTAAGTACGAGGAGACCGTCGCCTTCTATCGAGAGGGTCTAGAACTTCCGGTCATCGAGGCGTGGGACCGTGCGTCGGATGACAGAGGAACGCTCGTTGGCGCTGGGTCCGGTGTGATTGAAGTGCTGGCGTTACCGAGAAGCAGCCATCCCGATCACCTCTGGGATGCGAGGCCACCACAGGGTGCGTTCATGGTAATCGAGGCGGATCAGGTGGAGTCGCTCTACCAACATGCGGTCGAGAGAGGTCTACCCATTCAACAAGCGTTGAAGGATCAAGCCTGGGGCCATCGGGGGTTCTGTGTTCGTGAGCCAAACGGACTGACGTTGTACTTCTTCGCTGAGTTGCAGAGCACTTAACGTGCGACGGCGGCATAACAAATCGTTGAAGGCGAGCGGCGGGCGCGTGTTTCGCAACTTGATTCGTTCAGGCGATGGTCTCTGATTGGTCGGAGGCTTCGCACGCCGTGAGGAGGGACATATGAAAGCGGTTTATCCACTGACTAGTATTCTTCTGTTGACTCTGTTAGTTGGCTGCACA
>WNGL01013371.1_pt1 | contig 14597 bp, 10 predicted proteins | sample 5400591 | NCBI WGS metagenome assembly WNGL01 (sample SAMN13153377, study PRJNA577476) | soil metagenome | isolation source: 80 cm soil or saprolite under Garry oak tree replicate 1 | place: USA:California | collected 2016-06-15
GGGGTTCGCCGCGGAGCCCCGCTTTGCGACCGCCTTTCCGTCGGCAATTTGAACCACCCACTTTCTGGATTTTCCGTTGCTGCGGAGTTCATATTGAATTTCTCCGGAGAAGCCGCGGGAAAGCTGCGGCTTGAAGGCGTGGGCCATGCCCTTGAAAATAACCGGAGCGAGCAACGGCATCATGCGCTCGATCTGGCGGTCGCTGCGGTCGCGGACCAGCCACCCGAGCACGGCGCTGCCGGCGCCATTGGATGCGGCGCTGTGCGCGGGCACCGCAGGAGAGGCTTGCGGGTACACGCGCACGGTGCCCACAGGCCCGGACTCACCCTGCGGCGTGATGACGTATTGGGATTTCATAGCATGCGATGGCGCGCGGCGAGCGAGCGCTCGTTCCGCGGCACCGGCGAGCCGCGCGCGCTTTTCGGCCTGGTGAGCTTCCTCTTTTTCGGCAAAATGCGGCATTACCGTCTTCGAAAAAAGCTCGAGACTTTCGCAGATATGTTCGTGGCGATTGTTGCCGGCCTGCGCGGCGAAGATCACCAGGTCCACTCCAGCGCGCTCGTAGCGCGAGAGCAGCTCGATGAGCTGCGCGGGGGTGCCCACCGATCCGCGGAAGGAGCCGAGCCCTTCTTCGAGCAGCTTGATTCCAAGGGGACGGTCATCGGCGCGGATCAGCTCGCGCGCGAAGCCGTAGTCCTTGCGCTGCTTGACGAACATGTCCCAGATGTTGGAGACGCCCGGCTGGTGTTTGCCGAATACGTAGTAGTAGGCCAAAGAGAACCCAAAGAATTGTCCGCCATCAATGCCTCGGTCAATGGCGGTCTGCTCGTCCTGGTGGCACATGAACGGGAGCACGACGGCCACTTGCGGATTGATCGCCAAACCTGCGGGGACGCACTCGGGGCTGGCGATGATTCTGTAGTAGTCATCCACCCAGGCTTTAGCGGCTTCGGGCTCGACGAAGGAAAAAGAAAGCGCGCCGAGGCCTTTGCGAGCCGCCGTGAGAATGGTGTCGCGGCGGCTGCAGGCCACCCAGAGCGGAGGATGCGGCTTCTGCTTGGGTTTGGGGATGACGTTGCGCGGCGGCATGGAAAAGAAACGGCCGTCATGTCCCGTAAAGGGTTCTTCGGTCATCATGCGGATAATGGCGCCAAGCGTTTCTTCCCACTGATTGTGCTTGAGGTCGCGGTCCACACCAAACCCGCCCAGCTCTGCCTGCGAGCTGCCTTGCCCCGTGCCGAATTCCACGCGTCCGCCGGAAACGAGATCCAGCATACCGATGCGTTCGGCAACACGGGCGGGATGATTGAAACCGAGCGGAAGCTGCACGATGCCGTGGCCGAGACGAATGCGCCGGGTGCGCTGGCTCGCGGCAGCAAGAAAAACTTCGGGGGCGCTCGAGTGGGAGTACTCCTCGAGGAAGTGGTGCTCGACCTCCCATACAGAATCGAAGCCCAAGCGGTCGGCAAGCTCGATTTGTTCGAGGGCCTCGCGGACCATGTTTTCCTCTCCGTCAGGGCCCCACGGCCGCGGCCTTTGCAATTCGTAAAAAACGCCAAATTTCATTTCGCTGCTCCTGTCGCGAAAGTCGAGCTAGCCGATAAACAGTCCCCCATTCGGCGAGAGCCATTGCCCGGTGAAATACGAGCTGTCGTCTGAGGCGAGAAAGACGGCGGTGGCGGCAACATCCTCCGGCTGGCCAAAGCGAGACAGGGGAATCTGCGAGGCAAGCGCCATCTTCATCATCGGTGAAAAGTCCTGCGTCATGGGCGTATCAATCCAGCCGGGACAAATGGCGTTGACCCGGATGTTGCGCGAAGAGACTTCCAATGCCAGCGAGCGGGTAAAGGAAAGGATACCGCCTTTGGCGGCTCCGTAGTGAGGGGCGATGGGGATGCCGCGAAGCGCCGCGACGCTGGACATGTTGATAATCGAGCCGCGATTTTTCTGGCTCATCAGCTTGAGGGCCTCGCGCGTGCAGAAAAACGTGCCGTTCAGATGAACCCCAAGCACGGTGAGCCACTCCTCGTCGGCAATGTTCTGGGTGATGTCCCAATGGGTCTGGACGTCGCCGCCCGTCATGCGCTCTTCAAGTTGGGCTTCGCCTTTGCGATTGATCTCGTCGCGCCTGGAAGGGCCGGCTTCGGAAATGCCGGCGTTGTTGACGAGAACGTCGAGCGTGCCGAAGTGCGAGGCCACTTCCGCAAACATGGCGCGGACTTGGCCGCTGTCGGACACGTCGGCGCGGATGGCGCGGGCTTTTTCCTTTGCGGCGCCCATTTCCGAGACGGTCTTCTGCGCGCACCCGGCGTTGACATCGTTAGCGATAACGCGTGCGCCTTCGGCGGCAAATCGCAAAGCGATGGCGCGGCCGATTCCCGAACCCGCTCCGGTAATCAGGGCGACGCGGCCCTCCAGCTTCATCAGGGATGCTCCTTTGCTTTGCGCCGGTGTGGTGCGGGAGATTGTATGGCATAGGAGGCAGAAGAGGCAAAGGAGGGTGATAGGCACCCCCCACCACTTTTTTGAAAGTGTATGAAACGAAAGGGTTTTAAGTCCTTTGTTTTGAAAGTATGTGAAACTAAAGGGTTTGCGGACGTGTTTTTCGCAAAGTGTGTGAATCTAAAGAGTTTAGAAGGCATTTCGGTCTCTCTTGAGCTTTCTGAATCCTCTTAACCTTCGATCGGCGGTCTCTCTGGCGGCCCTCTCAAGCAGGCCCTTCACCCGCCGTCTGCGGGTTCAGGGTAAAGGCGAGTCTAGCTAGCGGCGCCCTTTCCGACCCGAGTCAGAACTCCCAACAACAGGTCGTCGCCACAGGCGTTCAGGGTAAACCTGGCGATTACTACAAAAGTACTTATACCACAATCAGCAACGGTTGTCAAGGCCTGATTTTGGGCCATCAGCGTAAGAAAACGAGCAAGGATTACATGGGTGCGAGCAATACTGCGTTGCGGGTTCAGGGTTCTGTTGACAAAAAAACGGACAAACAGATTAACCAGAAGCCCGTTTCGAGGACTGAACCCCGTTTCACGGATAGTTTCCGAGTAGCTGACCATGCGGGAACTGTCGCTTTATGGCTCGAATCGAAAACCGCCAGACCAAGATCAGCGTGATCAGCAGGAAGTTTAGGAGGGCGCGAGGACGTGGCGCGCGTGGAAGAGCTGCCGCAGAAAAGTTAGGCGGGATAGTGCGTGACTCTTCCGCTCACTTGCGATAGTGCCCGATCAACTGCTGAAAGCGAGGATCCTTCCGTAGACTCTCCAGGTAGGGATTCGAATCCAAGGCAGAGAAGTCCCGGTAACCCGCTTCCAGGGCTTTCTGTAGAGTGGCCAGGGCCTTTTCTTTGTCGTTGCGGGCCGCATAAATGAAACTGAGGTGCGCCAGATTGGGTAGCGAACTTCTCGCCACTTCCGATTCCTTCATGAAGTGACTCAGGGCCTGGGAGTAGTCTCCCTTGGCGAGATATACCTGCGACAGCCCAAACTCGGGCGTGTCGGATTGCGGGCTAAGGCTTCGGGCCTGCTCAAAAGCCGCCATGGCCTCGTCGTAACGTTTTTCCAAAAGCAGGACACGGCCAAGGTGGTAGTACGAACTCATTGTGGAGAAGCCGAGACGCAGGGATTCGCGCGATGCTCGTTCCGCAGCCGGGAGATCGGGGGGCTGCTGGTAAGCGAGCGCCCAGGAGAGGTAATCCCAAGCTATAGGATAGTTGGGATCGAGGCGGATGGCCTCCTGGAATTCCTGTGCGGCCTCCCGGTAGTTGAATCTGTCGCCCGCGATCAGACCTAGCGCCATGTGGACATCGGCGAGTTGGGGATCAATCACACGAGCGCGCTGCGCAAGATCTTCCGCACGCATCTCGTGGGAAGGAGCGGCCTCGAGATTACGAAAGTACTGGGCTTCCACCCAGGCCAGCCCCGCGAGCGCGGGAGCGTAGTTGGGATCGTTGCGTAGCGATTCCTCAAAGTCTCTGCGCGCCTCCTCGAGTTTCGCCGGCAGGTCAAAATCCCCCTGGACGGCCCGGCCTCGAAGATAGGCGTCATAGGCCTTGGGGTTTTCAGTAGAGCGGCGCTGGACCGCCTGCTGTTCTTGGGTCGTTAGCGTGAGATTGAGGGCCTCGGCGATCTTGATGGCGGTGCGCTCCTGAAGGCCGAAAACATCTTTTAGATCGCCGGTAAAATTGTTGGCCCAGACTTGGATGCCATTGGAGGAGTCAATCAGTTGGACGTTGATGCGGACCTGGTTTTCGGATTTGCGGACGCTCCCTTGGAGCAAGTAACGAACCTGGAGCTCGCGTCCAATCTGGGCTGGATCAAGCTTAGTGCCCTTGAACCGCGCCGCTGCGTAGTTTGAAATGACAGACAACTCATGGATGCGGGCGAGCTTTGTGCTAATCTCCTCGGTCATGCCATCGCTGAAATAATCGTTCTGTGGATCGTCGCTCAAATTCTGGAGCGGGAGGACAGCAACCGAGGGCCTCACCACTGCTGGAGCAGAGAGCGTCGAAGCCCGTTTCGTATACCAGCGAACCCCGAGAGCCGCAGCGACGGTCAGTGCGAGAAGAACAGGGACAAGGATCTTGGTGAAAATGCGACGAGAGCTTGGAGCCGCCTTGTCAACCGCAATTGCTTTTCCCGATTCGCTCTCACGGCGCAGACGCTTCAGATCAGCGCGTAACTCAGCGGCGGACTGGTAGCGCAACTCGGGGTCTTTCTCCAGCGCCTTGTTGATGATGCGCTCGAACTCCACAGGCAATTCCGGATTCAGTCGAGCGGGCGAGATCGGCGCCCTGTGGAGGATTGCATCGAAGACCACCGCGGGAGTGCTGCCGGAGAAAGCCTGCCGGCCAGTGACCATCTCGTATAGCACCACTCCAAAAGAGAATAAATCCGTGCACCCATCCAACTCTTCTCCGCGCGCCTGCTCCGGCGACATGTAGGCGACGGTTCCCAGCGCTGTACCGGGAGTGGTAAGCAGTTCTTCCGTTGTGCCCGCCGTAGACAGAGCGGAAGCTCCCACTCCCTCGGCCACCGGGCGGCGCTCCGCAGTCAGCTTGGCCAGTCCGAAGTCGAGAATCTTGGCCTGACCGCGCTGCGTGACGAAAATGTTCGCAGGCTTGATGTCCCGGTGAATGATTCCCTTGGAGTGCGCCGCGTCCAGAGCGTCGGTGATCTGGATGGCCAAGTCCAGGAGCTCTTCGGTCTTGAGGGGCTTCTCGATCCGGTGCTTGAGCGTCTTACCGTCGAGAAATTCCATGGCGATAAAGGACTGGCCGTCGTGCTCGTCAATGTCGTAGATGGTGCAAATGTTCGGATGGTTCAAAGCGGATGCGGCGCGGGCCTCGCGCTGAAGACGCTCAAGCGCCTGGAGATCGCGAGCTAGCTCTTCGGGGAGGAACTTCAGAGCGACATGCCGGCCAAGTTTCATGTCCTCGGCCTTGTACACCACACCCATGCCGCCCCCGCCGAGTTTCTCGACGATCCGATAGTGCGAGACGCTCTTGCCAATCATCGGGATGACACTAGTCTGGCGATCATACTAGGCCGAGGTCACAGGTGAGTCAACTTTTCAAAACTGTGCCGAAAGGACTGAAGTCAAATGAGCGTGGTATAAGGGGTAGAAGTCTCACCTGAATGCTCCAAAGCACTCTTGTGGAGAGAACTGTAGTTGCGCCTGCCGCAGATTGCGGGCGGATGACGGGCCACTCGGAAACAACTCCGGTCCAGAAGTCCAGTTGGGGGAAACGCAGTGCCGCCGAATGCCCATTGCGCTGCGAGTTCTTCGAACTCCTTACACCGGAACGATGGCGGCGTAAAGCCGACCGGGAAGGTGCGATGCGCAGCAGGGAGCGGCCCCGCCACGAAGGGACACAGGCTGAAGCACATTCGCTGCGCTCAGTGCAAGCCTGTGCTACTGCCAGGAAGCAGCCGTCCAACCTTTCTTTGAGATCCAGTATTCTAATCGTTACAGGAGCGCTGCCGCCCAGCAGTTGCTGCTCCCGGCGTACCAACGGATTCCACCTTCAGGAAGCCACGTCACGGACGAAGCTGGTTCTCCTCCTTGGCGCTTCTCGGTAGTGATTCGGGCGGCAGGCGCAAACGCAATCCAGCAGGCCGACGAGCCGGGCAGGTGAAGAATGCACGGCTACAGCACCGACTCCAATGAAAGAAGATTAGTTCCTCTTCTCCTGGCAACCTTGGCCATTGGGTTCGCCTGGATGTTCGCCAAACTTCTAGCCATCTCGCATCTCTCGTTCCCTTGGTGGTTGGACGCTCCCTCCAGCCTGGGTTTCTACGCCGCGCTTTACGCTTTGTTTGATAAGTACCTCTGGCGAAACCGCATCATTCGAAAATTGGGGCTCTCAAGGATCCCGAACGTCGCAGGTTGCTGGCATGGCTTCCTCACATCTTCGTTTGATGGCCATCTGAAACGCCATGATGTGCTGGTGCAGATCTTCCAAAGTTGGACGCAGATTTCCATATTTCTCAACACTATTACCTCCATGTCGGCGAGCCGTGTGGCAGCGATTGAGGCTTCTGGTCCGGAGGGCGTCGCGCTAATTTACCAATATGAGAATCAGCCGCTAGCGAACGCGACGGGAACGATGCACATGCACTATGGCACGGCGATGTTGAGAGTCTCGAACAGCGATAGTTTGACAGGAGAATACTACGCGGGGCGCGACCGCCGGACCTTTGGCCGAATTTCCTGCTGGAAAGTGAAGCGCAACAGCCACAGAGCGCGCGCCGCTTGAAATTTCCCAGGACCCCTCTCCGAAGAGATAGCGGCCGCGGCGGCAATCCTGGCGGCGTTGGTCACGGGCATCGCGGGCTCTAAGCTTATCGGTCCAAAATCTGACCCGAAATCGGCACAGTCAGTTTGGGGAACCCGGGGTCATTAGTTTCGATGAGTAATAAACCTTTATAGGAACCGGCTTGCACTTTGTCGGGGTCAAGGGCGATGATGGTTTGGTACCGGTCGCCCTTTGGTCCGCGCTCCCATTTCAGCTTCAGTCCCGGCAAATCCGTGCGCAGGGTAGCGCGAAAATCCGAGCCGCCCTCCTGGTAGACCATCAAAGTCTGGGCGACTATGCTGAGCAGGCCAGGGTTCTTCCGGATTTGCGAGATCGGGATAACTCCCAGATCTACTGAGTCCGGGAACGTGTAAACCCGCTCGTGAAGAAAGGTGTTCGCGGCGATCTCCAGGGTCGGCTGCGTCCGGCTGGAAGTCCCGACGGTGATCGGCTCCGTCTTTCTGCCGCTGGGGCCATCGGGCTTGAGAATCAAAGTTAACTTGTAGCGCTGGCCAGGCTGGAGCGTTTCCAAAACGGTGGTGAACCTTTCTGTCGGATGCTCGATTTTGACAATGCGTAGCGGCTGCGGTTCATGATTGATGATTTCGACGGATGCGGTCGCCCCTTTTCCCCGCAGGCTGGAGACGAATAATGCCGGCAGAGGCGAGACTTCCACAGGTGGAATCACTACCCCTTCGAAGCTCAAGCCGGCCTCCGGCAGGTCGGGATCGTTCAGGAATACGGTGATTTGTCCGTTGAACGGGCCACCGAGCTTCGCGGTGTCGAGCTTGAAGTGGATCAGACCCTCGCCGCCGGGGGCCAGCTCGCGTGGCATGCGAGTCACCAACAGCGGCGGGGTCATGCTGGCTCTTCCTATTTTCAGAGTGGCGGAGCCTTCGTTCTTCAGCCAGAAATCGTGCTCCACCACCGTTCCGTGCATCGCTCTTCCGAAGTCGAAGCGCGTCTCCCGGAAGACCGCCTTCGGCGCCCCGGAGCCAGCCAGGGCGGGAAGCGCGAACAACAGGCCGATGAAAACCGCCTTACGGTTCAACACAAGGTTCACTGCGGATAGAAGCGAACCTGTGCCAGCCTCAGACCGTTGTTATCGAACGACCAAAAGAAATTCTCGAAACCGGTCTGAAAGAGTGAAACGGTCCCCGGGGTGGTGTTGATGGTGGTCAGCTCCTTGGTCACGTTCTTGAATTTCTGCTGGCCGGACCCCCGAACCAGAAGGACACTTGTTGTCGAGCAGACCACCGTATTTGTCAAGTCGGTCGCGCAGGTAGTGACGCTGGCGTGGCCGCCGGGCGTGCCTAACGCACGCGCCCAAATCGTATAGGCTTGCGAATACCCTCCGGGACACGTATCGGTCAACAGGTCGCAGGGCAGTTGGAACACCGCGCCTGGGCTGTTGGCCCCAAATATCGGGTCGCCGTTGCAATCAGTAGCCGGGTCAAAACCGTTGCCGTCGCAGACAGCGAAAGGGCCCTGAGTCAGGTAAATGTTCGTGATTACGCCGTCATTCTTCGTACCCAGCCCCACAAAAATCGTGTGGCGGTCGCTGTTGGTGAGCGGTTGCGTCTTGGGGTTCGAAACCCCGATGATATTCAGCTCGAAGTGAGCCCCCTTCGGAGCGCCATTCCCCGTCTGGGCTAAGCCCGGGATTGACAGGGCCGCCGCACCTAACAGTACTGCGGCGCCTAAAAGAAGCATCGTTTTTTTCATTTTTCCCCCGAATATTCTGTAACCCGGAGTTCGCGATTTCGGCGGTAGCCGTCAAAACCGAGTACCCCTTGGTGGGCTTGGCAGTAGGGATGGTAAGCCGCGGAGGCCGAAGAGTACTACTGGACAGAAGACCAGTCCTGGAGCAGGGGGATTTGACCTGTCTCCCGGAAATTAGTCCAACGAGAACGGACCGCCTTGGACTCTACTCGACAGCTACGCCGATAGCCGATAGGTCGCGCCCTCAGCCGTAACTTGCTGGCGACAAGCAGCGGTCAAGATGCTACCGGCAGGAAACAAAAGGCATGGCAAAAGCGTCTATGGGGGTAGCGACCCTTTCCGACAGGAGCCGGAACTCCCGAAAGCAGGTCGGCACCGGCCGTCGGCGGGTTCCCTTCGGCGAAAGCCTCAGGGCAAGCAGGGTAAAGGGGGCTGCTTACCGCATTCGTTTCGGCGCGTCCAATAATGAGACAGGACCCGGCGCAGCGTGCCATTTCCGGACGGGACAGATAGATTGGCAGGGCAATAGGAAACTCCCATCGGAATCGCACCACAAGGGCGGGCTCTATTGCGACGGACGCCGCGATTCCTTCCGACGGAGTCGGAACTCGCGAAGAACGCTCGTCACCTTTCACTGGGGATGACAAGCCAAGGCGCTGAAACGAAACGGAAGCATGCCACTCACACATTGGATTCCAGTCTTGCAAGGGAGTGACGGCCGGGCGAGTTGCCACGGGGCTTCCCTGGCCACGCTGAAGCCAGTGGCCGAACTTGACGAGCGGGCGCTGATCCTGGAGGGAGCCGCGCGGCTTTCGAGGAACTGGTTCACCGGTACGACCGCGACGTCCTGCGGCTGGCGCTCAACCTGATGCGCCGGCCCGAGGACGCGCGCGACGTCTATCAAGAAGCCTTCCTGAAGGTGTACAAAAACATCCAGCGCTTCCGCTTCGAATGCAGCTTCTATACCTGGCTCTACCGCATCGTGACGAACGTGTGCCTGGACCATCTGCGGCGGCGGCAGAGCCGTCCAGAAGACCAGGCGCCGGAATCGAAAGCCGGAGCGGCCGAAGACGTGAGCGTGACGAACTTTTTCGAGCGGCAGCACGAGGAGCGCGCTTCGGCGGACCCGGAGCGGCGGCTGATGGGCAAAGAAATCGGGGCGCGCATTGCCGTGGCAATGAAAAGGCTTTCACCGCGGGAGCGCGTAGTGTTCGAAATGAAGCACTACCACGGGTTGAAGCTCCGCGCCATCGGCGACGCGCTGGGCACGACCGAAGAGACGGTGAAAAATTCGCTGTTCCGCGCCACGCGGAAACTACGCACGCAACTGGAAGAGTTATTGTGAGCGATCAAAATCCATTCGCGGTTCCCGAACGCAATCCGGGCCATGCAACCTGGACCTGCACGGACGTCGCGCCGCTGCTGCTGTTTTACGTTTGCGAGGAGCTGAGCGAGTTCGAGCGCAGCGCGGTGGAAGCGCACCTCCGCGGCTGCGCGAATTGCGCGGCGGCGCTGGGGCGCGAAAAGAAGCTGCAGGAGTACGTGGCCGCCAGCGAGCAGCCCGCGGAACAGCTCGACCCGGGGGGACTGCTGCTGTCGCGCTGCCGGAGCGAACTGGAAGAAGCCCTCGACGATCTGGAAGCGGCGGAGAAGACCTCGCGGGGTTTGCCGGCCGCGCTGCGGGGACTGCATCCGTTTGCGTGGGTGCCGCGGCAGCTTGCCGTTCACCCGGCCTGGGGCACGGCGTTGCTGATTTTTTCGGGCGCGGCGCTGGGGGTGATGGCGCCGCAATGGTATCAGGGGTATCAGGCGCAAATGGCAAAGCGAACGCAACCGGCGGTGGTGAGGGTTTCGGCCACGCCGCGGCTGACGGAGCAGGACTTGGCGAACATGGACGTGGCGGGAATCAGCCTGACACCTTCGCCGAACGGAAACGGCTCGGGAACGATTGAAATGCGGATGACGGCGGAGAAGCCCGTTGTGTTTGAAGGAAGCCTGGACGACCGCGAGGTTCGCCACGTGCTGACCTACATGATCCAAAACAGCCAGAAATTCGATGAGGGCGTGCGGCTCGACTGCCTGGATGCGCTGCGGACGCATTCCTCGGACAGCGATGTGCGCAAGGCGCTGTGCCTGGCAGCGCGCAAGGATCGCAACCCGGCGGTGCGGCTGCGGGCACTGGAGGCGCTCCAGGGCACGCCGCTGGACGCGACGGCCCGCGAGACGATGCTCGAGGCGCTGCTCAACGACACAAACCCGGGCGTCCGCGTGGAAGCCATCAACGCACTGGTGAGCTCGCTCCAGCAGGGGCAGGAAGCGCAGAGCGGCGGCGATGTCCAGCATGTTGCGAGGGTATTGCAGAAACTGGTGCGGAAAGACCCGAACCATTACGTGCGCATCCAGTGCGCTACGGCGCTGCGCCAGCTGGGGCCGCGAGAACCGCACTGAGAGTCCGGCCAGCGGCACGACCATTCGAGCGATGAAGAACTCCATCCACGGCCGGTTCGGCAAGACCTTGGGCGCGATGCGCCGGCATGCGGAAATGCTCGCGGCGCTGGCGCTTGCCGCCGCTCTGTTTTGTCCCGAGGCTTCCGCCAAGTTCCCGCCCCGCGCCAAGCAAGCGCGTTCTTCTCCCTCCGGACAGCGCGAGCAGGCTGCGCGAACCCCGCGCATCAGCGAAGAACGCGCCGATGTGATGCCGACGCGCGAAGGGCTGCGTCTGCGCCTGATGGCCGACCAGGGAAACGTGAACATCCTGACGGTGCGTCCCGGGGCAGGAAAAGTTCAGGTGAGCTACAGAGTGCGCATCGAAACCGATGCGCGCACACCCCATGCAAAGGAGCTCCTCAGACGGTACGTGCTTTCGGTGCGGAGCACACCGTCGGGAGTGCAGATTGCGGGCGAAATGCCCAAAGAGGCTTTGCGCGACGGCGCCGCGAGCAACGCCGGAGCCGACTCGCCGCGGATTTCCGTGGCGTTCGAGGTGAGCGTGCCGTTCCATTACAGCCTCGACGTCCAGACGCGAGCCGGCGACATCGAGACCGACGACATCAACGGCTCGGTGAGCCTGCTGACCTACGGCGGAAACATCTCTGCCGGGCGCATCGGCGTGAGCGGCACGCGCACGGTTTCTTCTGCTGCGGGCAGCGGCGACAAAATTGAAGCGCGCCTGGAATCGAAGTACGGCGGGCACATCGGCGTTCTGGACGTGGCCGGGGATCTTCGCGCGGTCACGGCGGGAGGCCACATCAGCGCCGGGAATATCAGCGGCGACGCGATCCTGCGGAGCGGCGGCGGACACATCCGCGCCGGAAACATCGCCGGCAAGGCGGAAATCGAAACCGGCGGTGGAAATATTTCCGTGCAGCAGGCCGGCGGAAGTGTGAGCGTGGCCACCACCGGAGGGCAGATTGATTTCGGCGAAGCGTCCGGGTCGGTGCGCGCGCATACGGGCGGGGGAGGCATCCGCATCCTGCACGTCGCCGGACCGATCCAGTTGGAGACCAGCGACGGGAGCATCTGCCTGACGCGCGTGCAGGGAGCGGTGCGCGCGGCCACGGGTTCGGGCACGATTACCGCGTGGATCAATCCGATGGAAGCGGCGGCGCCGCGTCCGCCGGCTGCGCCGCGCGTGGTGCGGCTGCTGGGCGCTTCGCAGCTCGAATCCGGCCAGGGCGACATCGTCGTATTCCTCCCGCGCGAGCTGGCCGCCAACATCGAAGCGACCATTGAGATGGCCGCGGATCACCACATCGAGGCAGACCCTTCCCTTCCGCTAAAAATTTCCTATGGGAGCGCGGGCGGGCCGCGCGGGGCAAACACGGTCCGCGCCGAAGGCGTCCTCAACGGCGGCGGCGAGTGGCTCCGTTTGAAAACGATTTCCGGCAATATCCGCCTGCAATTTTTTGACGCCGACCCCGCGCTTCAGCAACTTCTGGTTCGGCAGCAAAGAGGGCGCCTCGAGCGACAGAAGTTATTGCTCCAGCAACGGCTGCTGCGGATGCGGCGGGTGATCGCGCAGGAGCAGCCTGCCGACGCGCAGGGATCCCAAGCGGATGCGCCTGAAGCGCAGAGCTTGCAAATTCACCAGGGGGATGCTCCCGAAGTGATTCCCGCGGAAAGCCGGCTCGAAGAATGGAGCCACAAGCTGGAAGTCGTGCTCTGGGACAGCATTCGTATGGACCCGCAAGAACTGCAGAAGCGCGTGGTCACGGTTGTGCAGCCAACGTATCCCGAATTGGCCAGGCACGCCGGGATTGAAGGAACCGTGCGGCTGGAGATTCAGGTCAACAAGGACGGCACGGTGCAGGTTCGGAAAGCACTCGAAGGATCGCCCGTGCTGCGCGAAGCAGCGGCCTCTGCCGTGAAGCAGTGGCGCTACCACCCCGTCCTCGTGGACGGCAAAGCGGTGAACGCGATTTCCACGGTGGCATTCGAGTTTCAGCTTCGCTGAAATGCTTTGGTTCACTCGGGCACTTCTCTTGCGCATCCCATTTCCGCCGACGGAGGAACAACTGATGAGCAAAGCAATCCTTCGCGCACTTCCAGGTGTTCTTGTCCTTTGGGCTGGCTGCCTATTGGCCGCGCCTGCACGGGCAGGGTTCGACGACGTGTTCGATCGAACGGTTCCGCTGCAAGCGGGCGGCACCTTCGAGCTGCAGAACGTAAATGGCTCCGTGGAGATTACCGGCTGGGACCGCAACGAGGTGCAGATCCATGCCGTGAAATCCGCGAAGCGCAACCAGCGCGACCTCGATCGCGTGAGCATCGAAGTCAGCGAGCGGCCCAACGCCGTTTCCGTCCTGACGCATTATCCGCACGATGAAGGTGTGGAGGTGGCCGTGGAATATCGAATCCATGTTCCGCGCGACGCTCAGGTGCGGCGAGTGGCCACGGTAAACGGCGGATTGCACATCAGCGGCATCCGCAACGCGGGCGAACTGCGCACGGTCAATGGGAACGTCGAGCTTTTTGACAGCGCCGGGCGCATCAGCGCGCATAGCACCAACGGCAACCTGCGCCTGGAACTCAACCGGTTTGACAGCCAGAGTTCGCTTTCGGCGGAAACCGTAAACGGGTCGGTGATGATCGGCATGCCATCCGGCGCCGGCGGGTCCATTGACGCAGCCACGCTGAACGGCGACTTTCGCTCCGATCTCCCGGTCACGCTGGAGGGCACTTTCGGCCCGCGCGAACTTCACGGAACACTGGGCCAGGGCGGCGGCCCTATACGGGTGCGGACGGTGAATGGTGGAATTCGAGTGGTCGCTACGCGGCCCACAGTCTGACGGGCACGCCACAAAGGAGAAACGCAGATGAGCAAGCGAATGATAGTTGTTGCAGGCGGGCTGGCTGTGCTGGCGATTGCGCTGGCGGCTCTTCCCGGCCCCTCCGCGTCCCGGCAGGAACCTAAGGACGCACAGGCCCGCAGCGAACGCACGCTGCAGAAAACACTGCAGGAGGCGCTGCAAAGTTCGCTCGGGGAGCAGGGGAATAGCCGCGAGGAGCTGACGAGACTCACGGAAGACCTTGCTTTGCTGCAAGCGGATGCCAGCGCCCAGGAAGTCGTCGCCGCACTTCCGCAGGACGTGCAGGTCTTCACGTCGCTCGAAGACGGCGCGAGTTGGCTGGGCGTGGAAACCGCCGAAGTGAATGCAGAGAAAACAAAAGAACTGAAACTGCCGGCGGAGCGCGGGGTGTTGCTCACGGAAATCGTCCCAGACAGCCCTGCGGCCAAGGCGGGTTTGAAGGCCAACGATGTGGTCACCGAGTTTAACGGACAGCGCGTGGAGGGCGCCGCGCAATTCCGGCGGCTGATCCGTGAAACGCCCGCCGGGCGCACCGTGCAATTGACGGTATGGCGCGACGGGCGCTCGCAGACAATCAGCGTCACCCTCGGTGAAGGCGAACAGAGACGCCACGCGCGGGCCGGCGTTGTGCCGCGCGGGGACTGGACCATCGAGATGCCGCGGATCCCCAAGGTTGAGATTCCGCGATTCGAATGGAACGACGGAGTCTTCTTTTCGCGCCGCCCGATGCTGGGCATCTCCGCCGATGATTTGAGCGGCCAACTCGGGTCTTA